>PVMK01114692.1_pt1 | contig 10146 bp, 9 predicted proteins | sample 1853481 | NCBI WGS metagenome assembly PVMK01 (sample SAMN08533507, study PRJNA380276) | Marine sediment metagenome, whole genome shotgun sequencing project.
GCTTTATCGCACGTAATAACCACATTACCCTGAGTAAGCACAACATTACTATAAATTTCCCTAACAGATTCGCCATCAATAACTTTGCCTATAAGACTATCACCCACAACTCTAATCATTTCAGTTTTTTCCTGGGCGAATATAATTGGTGAAAATATAATCAGGCATAGCATTATTTTTTTTGCGAATAACATTTCTAAAGACTATCGGGAGTTGTGATGTAAATTATGTTATATATAACGTAATTACGCAAATTCTGGTCAGATTCAAATCCATACCCCTCAATTTTTTCTTTGGGCGAAACGATTGTAACATATTTCTCCGATACAATTTTTCTGTCTTTATTTCTCCACATCATCTCATCACTTGTTATTACAATCCCGCTGTCGTTAACTGCCACCACGCTGTCGATTGCATAAAGGTTATTGGTTTTTTCATCAACCCTTCCTCTTTTGGAAGTTAAAGTAGTGGTGTGTATTTCTTCATTATTATAAAATTCAACTCTTATATTGCTATCGAGTAATGTTTCTTTACTTTTTGAAAACACTCTTAGATGACCGGCAATTAAGATGGCTCTCGTTCTTCCTGAATCAGTAAAAAATATAGTTGAGTTCCAGCTTTCCTGATCCGGTATTTCTTCCGCAGTTAATTGCACATTTACGGTAGGTTCAACTTTTTCTTTCGTGCAGCCGTAAATAAATAACCAGATAATTATTGGAAAAATAATATATTTCACCTGCTTTGTAAACCAAGTTTAATTAAGTCGTGGAGATGAACTATGCCGGTTGGCTTATCATTTTTATCAATAATGATGAGCGTTGTGATATTGTGATTTTCCATTTGTTGAAGTGCAAACGATGCAAGATACTCCGCCTGTAAAACTTTAGGATTTTCGCTCATCACATCTTTTGCTGTTAAACCGTTTATATCCAATGTTCGTTTTAACAATCGTCTTAAATCTCCGTCAGTAATTACTCCTTTAAGTTTACCATTAGCATCAACAACAGAGGTTGTGCCCAATCGCTTAGAGGTCATTTCAAAAATAACATCTTTAAATTCTGCATTTTCTTTTACAATCGGAACACCATCACCGCTTATCATTATCTCTTTAATTTTAAGTGAAAGACGCTTGCCAAGGCTTCCGCCGGGATGAAGAAATGCAAAATCTTCTACGGTAAAATTTCTTTTTTCTAACAATGCAACCGCAAGCGCATCGCCCATTGCCAATGTGGCGGTAGTGGATGATGTTGGTGCGAGGTCGTGAGGACAAGCTTCTTCCTTAACACTTATATTAAGAAATATGTCACTCTCAACAGCTAAGTCAGAATCGCTTTTACCTGACATAGCAATTATTTTAACACCCAGCCGTCTGAACATTGGAAACAAGCGTGCTAATTCATCGGTAGCTCCGCTTTTCGAAATAATAATTACAACATCTTCCTTTCTAACCATTCCCAAATCACCATGCAAAGCATCTGTTGGATGAAGATAGATTGCTGCGGTTCCGGTAGAGTTCATTGTTGCTACAATTTTTCTGGCTATCAAACCGGATTTTCCCATTCCGGTTAGAATAACTCTGCCTTTACTTTTATAAATTATCTCAACAGCATCTGCAAAATCCTTACCAATTCTCTCAATAAGATTCGCTATAGATTCCGCTTCAATGCGGATTACTTCTTTCCCCTTCTCTATTATCTCTTCTCTGGGTCAATTACCTTCACTCCTAAAATTTTTTTACTCTATTATCTATTTCTTTTACTTGAATCAGCAGGTCCTCTAATTGATCAATCGGCAGCTGGCTTGCTGCATCGCTGAGTGCATTTTTAGGATCGGGATGAACCTCTAAAAAGAGTGCATCAATTCCAACTGCCGCCGCTGCACGTGCTAATGGTTTTATGAATTTCGGTTCGCCCCCGCTCGTTGTATCTTTGCTCGGCAGTTGAACAGAATGAGTAGCATCCATAACAACCGGATAGCCAAATTCCCGCATAATAACCAACGAACGCATATCAACTATAAGGTTGTGGTAGCCAAAAGAGCTACCTCTTTCTGTTAACAATATTTTTTTGTTCCCGGTCGATTCAACTTTTTCAACTATATGTTTCATATCCTGGGGCGCAAGAAATTGTCCTTTTTTTATGTTAACAACTCTGCCGCTGTTTCCTGCTTCAAGTAACAATTCTGTTTGTCTCGATAGAAATGCAGGTATTTGTAAAATATCTACAACATCCGCAGCTTTTTTTATTTCCTCCTTTGTATGTACATCTGCTAAAATTGGAAGACTTAATTTTTCTTTAACATTATTCAATATCTTTAATGCTTCATCATCACCAATCCCTGAAAATGAATTGAGATTAGTTCTGTTTGCCTTCTTATAACTTGATTTGAAAATGTAAGGAATATTAAGCTTAGATGTTATCTGATGGATTGCATCTGCCGTCTGCATTATCATTTTTTCATTTTCAACAACACAGGGCCCGGCAATTAATACAAAAGGATTGCCATCACCGATTTTTATTTTATTTACTTCAACCATATTACGCTATTATGGATTAATGTTATTTGTAAATATAAGAAATAAAGGAAATAAAATAGGTGGAATTCAAATAGAGCAAACAATTACTTCGTTTGAGATATCCGTTGAGAAATTTATTCGCACATTCATCATAATTATATTGTATTTATAGAAAATATATTTTATTATCAATCCGATTTTAAAATCAACAAGTCATTCATCATTATCTACAAAAGAAAAAGTTAAATTGAAAAGAAAATATTATTTTACCATTAAACGAATGGCAATTTGTTTTTTAGTATTCATTCCCTTCATTTTAAAACCCCAGCCTGTAAAAACGTACGATGCAGCAGAAATAAAACTTTCATTAAAAAAACTCAGTACTCTCGGAAGCGTATTGTATGTGGGGGCACATCCAGATGACGAAAACACAGCATTTTTATCGTATTGTTCATCCGGAAAATTATTGAGAACCGGTTATTTATCGCTTACCCGTGGAGACGGTGGTCAGAATTTAATTGGATCTGAACAGGCAGAATTGTTAGGGGTAATTCGTACACAAGAATTATTGCAGGCAAGAAAAATTGATGGCGCCGAGCAATTTTTTTCACGCGCAGTAGATTTTGGCTACACTAAATCTTTTGAAGAAACATTTAAGTTTTGGAATAAAGAAGAAATTCTTTCTGATGTTGTTTGGGTGATTAGAAAATTCAGACCTGACGTAATCGTAACAAGATTTCCTACGACGGGAGAAGGAATGCATGGACAGCACACGGCATCGTCAATTTTGGCTCTGGAAGCTTTCAAACTTTCAGGTGATCCAAATGCATTTCCCGGTCAATTAAAATTTGTAGATGTGTGGACTCCAAAAAGAATTTACTGGAATGGCTGGACACGGGCGTTCAAGAGATTAGGTGTAGAACCGGACACTCTTATCAAAATTAATTTAGGAAGCTATAACACTTTGTTAGGTAAATCTTATACAGAAATTTCTGCAAAAGGTAGAAGTATGCATAAAAGCCAGGGCTTTGGAGATTCGGGTTGGAGAGGAAACTACCTGAATTATTTTATCTATATGGATGGCGATTTTGCTAAGGATGATTTATTCTCAGGTATTGATATTACATGGAACAGAGTAGAGAATAGCGATGAAGTAAGTGGCCTGCTAATCGATGCTTATGAAAACTTTGATGCTGAAAATCCTTCAATGATCATCCCGCTTCTTTTGAAAGCTTATGATAAGGTAAACAATCTATCAGATGAATATTGGTCGCAGATAAAAGGCAGAGAGATTTTAAATTTAATTAGAGCTTGTGCAGGAATGTGGATTGAAGCAATAACTGAAGAAAGAATACTTACACCGGGAAGTAATTTCCTGGTTAAAGCAGGTGTGGTTAACCGTTCGGATTTACCGTTTAAGTTGGATGGTATTCATATAACTCACCAAGTTGCAGATTCGTTGATGGACAAAATATTAATGAAAGGTGATTTTACGGAAGTCGAAAAAGAGATTCATCTGCCTGAAAGTATTGATTTTACCCAACCATACTGGTTAGAGAATGAACGTAACGGAGCAATTTATAATGTGGATGATCAGTCCTTAATTGGAATTCCGGAAAAGAGACCTCCTCTATTAGCTCATTTCAGATTATCATTCAATGAGACGAAGTTGGTTTTTAGCACTCCTCTTCTTTACCGCGAAACCGATCCCACACGCGGAGAAGTTTACAGCCCGGTGGCAATCTCTCCACCTGTTACTGTAAATTTTGAAAGTGATTTATATTTATTTTCCCTCAAACCTAAAAAGAGAGTTAAGAGTTACATTAAGAAACCACAAAGATAATACTTCTGGAGTAGTAAGATTAAATGCTCCCGGTAATTGGAGAATTGAACCTTCGGAAATTGATTTTGATTTTGAAAACAGGAACGAAGAAAAACAATTCAGCTTTTATATCTTTCCTCCAGATAAAGAAAGCCGCGATGAAATTACGGCCGAATTAGTGATTGATGATAAAAAATATTCTCAAAGTTTTGTTACAATAAATTATGATCATTTACCTCTCCAAACAGTGTTCCCAAAAGCAAAAGTAAATTTTGTTAGATTAGATATCGGCGCGAAAGTAGTGAATAAAATCGGTTACTTACAAGGTTCAGGAGATAAGATACCCTATTATCTTCGTGAGTTAGGATTCGATATAATAATCTTAACGGATGGTGATCTCTCAAACGGAAACCTCTCAGAGTATGATGTAATTATTTCGGGAATTCGTGCATATAACACTAACAAACGAATGGATATTTACCAGGAAAAAATACTTGAGTATGTTTATAACGGCGGAACGTATATCGTACAGTATAATACTCTGGGAAAAAGATATGCAAACCCCGGACCTTATGAATTGAAGATTTCCAGAGACCGGGTAACGGAAGAAGATGCTGCAGTAACAATTTTAATGCCCGATCATCCATTAATGAACTTCCCTAATAAAATTACTAATAAAGATTTTACAGGATGGATTCAGGAAAGAGGTTTATACTTTCCGAATGAATGGGATGATGAATTCGAGCCACTATTAGAGATGAATGATTTTAGTGAATCACCAAAGCTTGGTTCACTTTTATATTCCGAATACGGCGATGGAATTTTTATTTACACAGGATTATCTTTCTTTAGAGAATTGCCTGCAGGAGTACCGGGAGCTTACAGACTTTTCGTAAACTTAATCTCCGCAGGAAAAAATGCAAAGTGAAGAAAAGAAAATAATTTCAGCGGAGGAATCCACGCCTCCAATTTTAGGATCCTGGAATAAAATTTACGCATTAGTTTTTGGGAACCTGATTTTTCTCATCTTATTGTTCTACATTTTTACAAAGGTATTTGAGTGAGCTACGTTGATTGGATCGTAATGCTTGGCTTCCTTGCCTTTGTGGTTATTTATGGAATAATAAAAACCCGAGGGACAAATGATGTGGAATCATTTATCCGCGGAGGCAGAAAAACCCCATGGTGGACGATAACACTTTCCATTATGGCAACACAAGCGAGTGCTATTACTTTTCTTTCAACTCCCGGGCAAGCTTATGTGGATGGAATGCGCTTTGTGCAATTCTATCTCGGACTTCCTGTAGCGATGATAATTTTATCCATCACAGCAGTACCTCTCTACCACAAACTAAATGTTTACACAGCTTATGAATATCTTGAAAAAAGATTTGATTTAAAAAACAGAACATTAGGCAGTATTTTATTCTTATCTCAAAGAGGTTTAGCTGCTGGCTTTACAATTTATGCGCCGGCGTTAATCCTTTCTGTCATCCTCGGCTGGCAATTGGATTTAACAATATTGATTATAGGATTTACCGTAATACTTTATACAACAGTAGGTGGAACAATTGCAGTTAACAAAACTCATATTCTACAGATGATAATCATAACTGTGGGAATGTTTTCTTCATTCGTAATAATTTATTTTCTTTTACCGGATGATATTTCTGTAATTGATGCAGCTTATGTTGCGGGAAAATTAGGCAAACTAAATGCAATAGACTTTTCATTTGATTTAAGCAACAGGTATACTTTTTGGTCGGGAATAATCGGTGGTACATTTTTAATGTTATCATATTTCGGTACGGATCAATCTCAGGTACAGCGATACCTTTCAGGAAGTTCAATAACTGAAAGCAGGATGGGATTGCTGGTAAACGGATTAGTAAAAGTTCCAATGCAATTTATAATTTTATTTATTGGTGCGATGGTATTTGTTCTCTACCAGTTTGTTACTCCTCCGCTCTTTTTTAATCCTGTTGAAGAACAAAATGTTAAGAATAGTATTTATTCCGAAGATTATGTTGAATTAGAAAATGATTACGACAGAATATTTAAAGAAAAACAAGTAAAGATTAGAGAGATGCTTGGTGCAATTGAGAGTGGCAGCGAAATTGAAATAAATGAAAAGACAAATGATGTTTTAGCAAAACAGGAAGAAGCGACAATTGTTAGAGAGAAAGCAATTGACTTAATTAAAGAAACAAATCCCGATGCAGATACAAACGATACAAATTTTATTTTTATAACCTACATTACAACTTTTCTTCCAATAGGGTTGATAGGATTAGTATTGGCGGCTATACTTTCGGCATCTATGTCTTCCACTTCTGCTGAATTAAATGCACTTGCTTCAACAACTGTTATTGATATCTATAAACGAATGATAAAGAAGGATGCTGCAGATTCTCATTACCTTAGAGTATCAAAACTCTCAACAATACTATGGGGCTATTTATGCAATCGTCTTTGCTTTGTTTGCCAGCCAGCTTGGTTCTTTGGTAGAAGCGGTGAATATACTCGGTTCCCTGGTTTACGGAACAATCCTCGGAATTTTTCTCGTTGCATTCTATCTAAAGAAAATTGGCGGAAACGCCAGCTCTACGCTGCACTTGTTGCAGAGTTGGTTGTTCTTTACTGTTATCTTTTTACAAGCATACCTTTTTTATGGTATAACGTAATCGGGCTGTTTGTCAGTATAATTCTCGCTTTAATTCTTAATCCATTTTTACCGAAGAAGGCTGATAATATAGTTACTCAATAAAAATTATTATTCTTAACTTTAGTGCATAAAATTTTTATGGGATATGGCAAACGAAAGAAAACAACAAATAATTCGTGCGGCTGTAAAACGCTTTGCGAGACATGGACCCGGCAAGACAACTCTTGAAGAAATTGCCCGTGATATTAGAATAGGCAAAGCAACCATCTACCACTACTTCGAATCGAAAGATGAACTTTTTTATGCATCTCTTAAATGGGAAACCGATCAATTCGTTGAGGATATAAAAGCAATTTTTAATAATGAAGAATTGGCAGTCGGTGCAAGATTACTTGAATATATAAGCTATAAAGAGAATATTGATACGCGTTATAAACTTCTTTTCGATCTTATACTTCAGTTAGTTGAAGATGATTCTTTTGAAAAGGAAAAAGAGATAATGAAGAACATGTTAAACAGAGAAGAAGAAATAGTTAAACTTGTATTAAGTTCAATTTACCGCAGCCGGCTCGAAGGTATGAACGAATCTTTACCAAACTTTATAGTTACATCAAGCTGGGGAGCTTTTTTCGGAAACCGAATCAATCATATCTCCCATCCTGACAGAGTTTTGAACACAAGGGATTTTATGTTTAAAAGTCTTGAAAATATACTGAGTTAATTTACTCTTCAATCGTTTTATCTTTTAATTGCTTGTCTGATACAATCTGCAGCCAATCTTTAATTATATTTTTCTTGACATTTGGCACGAATCTATGCAACTTAAATAAGACTATAAACTCTGGTTATGTATAACTAATAATAATTAGTGTAAAGCATAACCCATTAAAGGCAATAATTGCTGTGCTTTCTCATTCCCTTTGATGAAAATTAATCACTCAAAATTTTCAGGAGCGAATTATGAAATTTCTTATTTACTTTATCCCCACTTTAATTTCTATAGTAATATTATATTCTTGTGATACTTCTACAAATGACACTGCGGTTAAAGTAATTGCCCGAGATTTTAATTTCGAAGTAGTAGATGAAATCCCATCTGGATGGACAACCTTTCAATTTGAAAATATTGGTCACGCTGAACATTTCTTTTTATTAAATCTTCTTCCAGATACAATTTCCTTTGAAACTTATCATAATGAGGTAACAAGACCTTTCGACATTGTATTTGATTCATTAAAAGCTGGAAAAAGTAAAGCCGAAGCTATAGGTATGTTAATTGAAATGATTCCTGGATGGTATTTTACTTCTGTGAAACAAATGGGTGGAACTGGGATAATAGCTTCTGGAAAAACCACACAAGTTACATTAAAGTTAACCCCCGGCACATATGCGATGGAATGTTATATTAAGGAGCAAGGGAGTATTTCATACAGCATTAGGAATGATTCGATCTATTACTGTACGTGAAGAATTTACCGAACTGGAAGGTCCCCAAGCAGATATGGATATTACTCTTACAAACTATAAAATAGAAACTAAAGGCAAAGTTAAAACAGGAAAAAATACCATTGCTGTGCACTTTAAGGAACATCCCGAATTAGGTATGGGTAACGATGTTCATTTAATAAGAATGAATGATACAACTGATATTGATGAAGTAATATTCTGGTTAGATTGGATGAATATAAAAGGTCTGGAGTCTCCCGCCCCAGTTGAATTTTTAGGTGGTGCTCAGGAAATGCCAGTTGGATACACAGCTTACTTTACAGCAGATTTAGTACCAGGTAATTATGCCTGGATTTCAGAATCTTCTGCTGCTAAAGGGATGGTCGAGATGTTTACTATAGAATGATTTATAGAGTTAAAATTAACATATCTAATTATATAGCAATGACGAGTATTCGGTTTAAATAAGATTTTGTTGAGACTAAGAACTTGTTTGCCTTGCCTTCCATCAGTGAGGCTGTCGAAGCATTCGAGGCAACTTTCGTATCCTGTTTAATATAGATAAGGAGTTAGATGATCAACATTTTCTTCAATTAAAATTTGTTTACTTATTGTTTAATATCTATTATTGTATTAAGCACAGAATTAGCATTATGTTAAATTTTCATTTCTTTATTCGTCTTTTGCTAACGCTCTTATAACAGGGGTTTAAATAATTTCTCTATTTCTCGTTTAATTAATTTCTAACTAGTAATATCTAAAGGAGACTTGTTATGAATAGACTATTTCATCAAACGAAGTGTATAATTACAGTATGCATTACTGTATTTGTACTCTCAACACCATTGCTTGCTCAGGAAAGCTCATCAGATAGCTGGAATAAGGCTCAAGCAGAAATGAAAGCAATGTTTGGGTCGGTTCCGGTTATGTTTACAAAATTGCCTATGCACTTGCGTGCTAGTACCTGGGAGTGGTTTAAATCAATGAGTAGTCCAGATGCAGCTATTCCACCAAAATATGGTGAACTCATTGGGCTCGCAGTGGCATCCCAAATTCCCTGCACATATTGTGTATATGCACACACTTCAATGGCAAAAATGCTCGGTGCAACCGACCAAGAAATTCAAGAGGCTGTAGTAAAAGCAGCTGATGTACGCCATTGGAGTACTATCCTTAATGGAAATCAGGTTAGCTTTGAATCATTCAAATCTAATTGGGATGATATACTCGCTTTTGTTAAAGCTAATAGTGGATCTAAATAAACCACGTAAAGTTATCTTTGGTGGAAATCATTAGGATATCAATACAGGAGAGTTTTCATTTTCCCCTCTCCTGTATTTCTAAATTTTTCTATTTTATTTACTATTCAATCTTGATTAAACTGAAGTCATCCTTAGATAGATTATACCTCTTTATAAAATACTCTCTAATAAGAAATAGTAACAACAACAAAATAAATTAACTGCTGACACTATTACAATTGCTTTTTCTTCTTTGGTTTATAACCGATTCGATGGAATGGATTAACAACACTTGTTGTTACATTTCTAAGGTGAGCATTTATTCTTTTTAACGATCTGAAATAAAGTGCCAGAGCAGCAGCGCTGCCGCTTGTAATTGAAGGATCGGCTTGTTTAACAAGAGCCATCAGGCTTTCATCACTCACCTTGCTTATCCACTTGAAATCTTTGATTAACT
>PVMK01119255.1_pt1 | contig 10146 bp, 8 predicted proteins | sample 1853481 | NCBI WGS metagenome assembly PVMK01 (sample SAMN08533507, study PRJNA380276) | Marine sediment metagenome, whole genome shotgun sequencing project.
GATATACTATTTACAATTCTTTTAGATATAATGAGGACCCTGCGCTCACCGGAAGGTTGTATCTGGGATAGGGAACAGGACCATGAAACTCTTAAGAAAAGCCTTATAGAGGAGACTTATGAGACTATTGAGGCCATAGAGAAAGGTGACTCTGAGGGCATCAGGGAAGAACTCGGGGACTTGATGCTGCAAACAGTATTTCACAGCCAGATAGCAGATGAAAATGGACACTTTAATATGAGTGATGTTCTTAGAGGTATCATTAAAAAGCTTCTCAGAAGACATCCTCATGTATTTGGCGATAGTGATGTAAGCGGAAGTGATGAGATACTGTCCAATTGGGAAGATATAAAGAAAAAAGAAAGAAAAGATAATAATAAGGATGGGGATTCCATATTCAGCGGTATCCCCCATACGCTCCCGGCCCTTCATTTAGCATATGAGATCCAAAACAGGGCATCAAGACTTGGTTTTGACTGGGACTTTCCAGAGGATGTATATAAAAAGATACTTGAAGAGCTTGAAGAATTAAAACTGGAAATAGATAAAGGTAAAAACCAATCCATACATGATGAGATGGGGGACCTGCTTTTTTCAATCATAAACTATTCAAGGCATCTTGGAATCGATATTGAAAAGAGTCTAAAAGATACAAGCAGAAAATTTATAAACAGATTTAAATCGATGGAAGAGGCAGCCGGAGCAAAGGGACTGGATTTTAAAAAGCTATCACTGGAAGAAAAGGAGAAGCTTTGGGAAAAATCAAAAAAACAAATTTCTTAAAACGGACCAAGATAATCTGTACTATAGGTCCTGCAAGCAGCAGTGATGATATACTTGAAAAAATGATATCTTCAGGTATGGATATTGCACGGATAAACACCTCTCATTCAGATTCTCCTGAGGTCAGCAGATTGGTCAAAAAGATCAGGAAGATCTCATCTGAAAATAATAGGAATACTGCAATAATCCTGGATCTCCAGGGTCCAAAAATAAGAATAGGTGAGCTTAAAGAAAATATTGAGCTTAAAAGTAATCAGAATATAATTTTTACAACTTCAAAGAAAGCAGGACTATCAAAGAAGCATGATGGTCCCATTATCGAGGTTAGCTATTCCAGGTTTATAGAGGATATCAAAGAGGGTGGGATCATCTTTATAGATGACGGGCTCATTGAATGCAGGGTCAAAAAGATAGACAGGAAAGCCAGAACAGCTATATGCCGTGTTATAACGGGAGGGATGCTTTCCTCAAATAAAGGGATAAATCTACCGGATGTATCGGTAAGTGTTGATTCAGTTACAAAAAAGGATATTGAATTCCTCAAACTTGGCATTAAGCTCAAAGTTGATTTCATCGCCCAGTCTTTTGTCAGGAACAAAGAAGATATAGTAAGAGTAAAAAATGAAATAAAAAAATCTGGAAGTACCATAAAAGTCATTGCAAAGATCGAGAAATATGAAGCAGTCAATGCCTTTGACAGCATACTGGAAGTATCAGATGCGATAATGGTCGCAAGAGGTGATCTGGGTATAGAGATAGATGCTGAAGAGGTACCTTCAGTACAAAAAAATATCATAAAGAAAGCAAATCTTAAAGGAAAGCCGGTTATAACTGCAACACAGATGCTTAATTCAATGATCGGGAGTCCAAGGCCTACGAGGGCAGAGGTAAGTGATGTGGCTAATGCCATAATAGATGGGTCGGATGCAGTTATGCTTTCCGGTGAGACTGCAGTCGGGAAATATCCTGTTAAAGCTCTTGAGATGATCGTCCGCATTGCAAAAGAAACAGAAAAGACGCTGGACTATGATGCGATCCTGAGAAATAATGCAATCCTGAGAAAAAAGCTTGGAATTCCACATAATACGATTACCGAGGCGATCAGCTTTGCTGCTTGCGAGATAGCAAATATTCTAAAGGTGGATGCGATAATCACATCTACTGAATCAGGCTTTACGGCAAGGCAGGTCTCCAAGAGCAGGCCCAGGAGCATGATAATCGGTACCAGTCCAAACCAGTGGGTAGTAAGGCAGTTGATGCTTAGCTGGGGAGTCATGCCTGTCCTAACGAGATCCTCAAAGAACATAGACAGTATGATAAAAGAGGATATAAGGGCAGCAAAGGAGAAAAACTATATCAGGAATAAGGATACGGTAGTCGTCACTGCCGGGGTCCTTGTCAATAAACCCGGGAGTACAAACCTTATAAATGTAAGGGAGATCGAATAAGAGTCCTATTTTTCAGTAAACCTTAATTTTTTTAGCTGCTTGTTTGCACCGATAAGGAACAGTATATCTTCTTTGGCAAAACGGTAACTTATATCAGGCGGGGCTATTATCTCATTTTTACTATTTTTTATACTTATTATAGTTACTCCGTATTTATGTCTCAGATTAAGTTCGATCAGGTTTTTACCCACCAGAAAGTCAGGTGTTGGTATTTCCACGATACTTACATCAGGACTGACTTGCAGAAAATCCATTATATTTGAGCTTATAAGGCTCCTTGCGACTCTTTCACCCATATCTTTTTCAGGGTAGGCTATAGTATCTGCCCCAACCTTTGAAAGGACCCTTCCCTGAGTTTTGGTACCGGCTTTTGCAATTATCTTTTTTGCTCCTTTTTCCCTGAGTATCAATGTAACGAGTATGGAATTCTGGATATATTTTTCCCCTATACAAACTATTGCCGCTTCATAATCAGACACACCCATGGATTCAAGAAGATCTGCATCTGTGGCATCACACTTTATTACATCAGCGATTTCTTCAGAAACACGCTGTATTCGGTCTTCAGAGCTGTCTACGCCAACAACACTATAACCTTCTTCGGTAAGCGTCCTGGCAACGCTGGTCCCGAACCTTCCGAGCCCTATTACTAAAAACTGTTTTTTCATAATAAACCGATCCTATTAAAATTAAATTATTATCCGATTGTAATTGTATCCTCAGGATAGGATATTTTACTGACTGCGCCCCTAAATGCAATAGCAACAGACAGGGTGCTGATACCGATTCTACCAATAAACATACTCAGTATCAATATTATCTTACTTGGCAGGGTAAGTGACCCGGTGATCCCCGTGGTCAGTCCTACTGTACCAAATGCAGATATAGATTCAAAAAAAGCGTCCTTAAGGGAACAATTCTCAAATATAAGAAGTCCTATTGTGGAAAGTATTATTAATACTATAGCTGTTAACGTAAGAGTCAGTGCCCTATAGATGGCGCTATCAGGGAGTCTTCTTTTTAAAAGGTTGACACTGTTCCTGCCCCTGATAGAACTGACTCCTGCAGCAGTCACTGTAACAAAAGTAGTGGTCTTTATGCCGCCCCCCGTACCTCCGGGTGAAGCACCTATAAACATCAACAGGGAAAGGAAAAAGAGTGTAGAAGGATTTAAGGCTGAAATACTAGTAGTGTTAAATCCAGCTGTCCTGGCAGTCACAGATTGGAAAAAGCTTGTAAATATTTGAACATAAAGAGGTTTATCTCCTAGCGTCTGGGGATTATTAAACTCCATTAGAAAAAATATTATAGCTCCAGCAGCTATAAGAAAGGCTGAAGTATATAGTACAATTTTAGCATGTAATGAGAAACGCTTTATTCTCCTGTAAGTGATTATTTCAGAGATGACCGGAAAGCCTATTCCTCCAAGGAATATCAGGATCATGAAAAGAAGATTTAAGGATATATCATGACCGAAAGCTTCCAGGCTATTAGAATAAAGTGCAAAACCCGCATTATTGAATGCACTGATAGTATGAAAAAGGCTTGCACTCATGGATCCAAGAATAGTGTATGAATATTGAAAATAGAATATTGATGCCATCACCAGAAATCCGATAAATTCAATTGTAAACGTTATGCCTGCAATGAGCATAAAGAATTTCCCTGCACTAAAAGAATGCTTTGAACCAAAACTTGACTGAAGGTAGAATTTATCCCGTATATGTATCTTCCTTCCAAGCATAAGGCCAAAGATCGACCCTATCGTCATTATACCAAGGCCACCGATCTGGATAAAAAGAAGTATTATTATCTTTCCGAGGTCCGTAAAATAACTGGCAGTATCCTGGACTATCAAACCAGTGACACAAATAGCAGAGGTAGATGTAAAAAGTGCATCAATATAGGATATATCCCCTGTTACAGTCATCTGTGGAAGAGATAATATTATTGAGCCCGCAAGTATTACTGAAGCAAATCCAATAAGTACCTGTTTTGCAATAGATTTTTGTGTTTTAGAAGAAAATAATTGAATGTCTTTCATGACATATAATTATATTAGTTTTTATTTAGCTTTCTATATTAAACTGTATTGATAATTTTTATATACAAGTTGATATTTTAATAAAATTAACACTCAAATACAATGATAATATTTTAAAGAGCCTGTCCGGGTCCAGGTTTTATGACAAGTTTCCAATTATATTCCTTAAAATTGGCAGTATTGGCATAATCTTGTGGTATTGGTATACTTATATAAAATTTTGGATAAATAAAATACAGCAATAATATAAAAAAGGTTTAATTAGTTTCTAAGAATTTTAGAACTATTAATACTAAAATCGTAGCAAGATCCTTATTATGGAAAATAAGTTTAAAGTAATAGGCGGATTATCCAGAAAAGCAAAATTCAATATTGCTATTGCCGTCACTCTGCTATTTATAATAATCATTGTATTTGCCTCTATTGGTCAGGTCAAACGTTTAATCGAAAAAAGAGAGGGAATAACTGAACTCGAAGAGAAATTATCCTATTATAGAAGTGAAAATATCGAATTATTGGCATTAGAAAAGAGCCTTTACAATGAGGAAGGTATAGAACTTGAGGCTAGAAAACAGTTTAATATGACAAAAGGCGATGAAAAAAATATATCAGTAATATTAAAAGATGATCAAACCGGTACCCAGCAGGAAGATATAGATGATGATAGATCTTATGGAAATAATGATCTCTGGGGGAATATTAAGATTTTCTATAATAAGGAGATCAAGGATTGACCGGTAATACTATCCTTGCCCAAACATTCAGATGAGACTCGCAGCAATCGATATTGGAACAAACTCGACCAGGCTCCTGATATCTGACTTTTCAGGTTCAGGTTCTGTAATACTTGAAAGAGTCATGCGGATCACCCGCATAGGACGGAAATTAAGTTCCACCGGAAAGATATCAAGATCCTCTGCAGATGATACTTTAGCGGCCCTTACTAAATACAAAGACTTGATGAACATGCATGCTATATCGAAATACAGGGCAGTTGGTACAAGTGCTGTCAGGGAGGCAGAAAACAGTCAGTGGTTTACTTCATATATTTATGAAAATTCAGGAATAAGGATCGATACGATCACCGGAAGCGAAGAAGCGCACCTAAGTTTTAGCGGGGCATCAAGAGATTTAAGCCTATTTTCTGAGGGTCACTCAAAAAAAATACTTTTACTTGATATCGGGGGAGGAAGTACGGAATTTATCCTGGGTATTCCCGGATCAAGGACCGGACCACATATAAATATGGCAAAGAGTTTAAATATTGGAAGTGTGGTCCTCACTGAAATGTTTATAAAGGGAACCATACCTGGAAGAGATGAGCTCGATCGGCTTGAATCATATATAAGATCAAGCATCAGGGAAGTGATAAAAAACATCCCGGAAAAAGAAGATACGAGTATCGTAGGTGTAGCAGGGACCATAACTACACTTGCAGCTATTGATCTGGAGCTGGAAGAATATGATTCAAAGAAAATACACAGGTATGAGCTTTCATTTGAGCAGATCAATAGTATGTATAAAACATTATGCAAAACTGATCTTATAGACCGCAAGCAGATCACTGGTCTTGCTCCTGGAAGAGCCGATATTATTATAAGCGGTACTGCAATATTGCTGGAAATATTAAAAATGCTTGATAAGAAAATAGTGATAGTGAGCGAGCAGGATATTTTGGATGGAATTATTTACAGCCTTGCCGAATTCTGATAATATAAGTCAGCAATTATTTTGGTTGCTTCCGGTATTGTTATGCGGATATCCTGTCTGGCATTATAACAATACTTATTTTACGAAATGGTTAGCCCGAGTGGCGGAATTGGTAGACGCAACGGACTTAAAATCCGTTGAGGTTAATCCTCGTGCCAGTTCGATTCTGGCCTCGGGCACCATCAATACTTGTTTTAATATAAATATTAATAAATTAATTAATATATTTCTCTGGTTCGAATCCTCTCTCCCCAGTTAGAATTGACTGAGTATCAATCTTAAAATGGGACTAATTATATTTCTTAGGTGTATAATAATAAAAATATATTACTCATTGTTTTAGCAGTTTATATTCACTCTACTTAATTTGTATAGAAGGAGGAGATAGTGGACATATTATTCTGGACTGCTTTGATGGCATCAGGAACTGTTGGACTAGTAGTTGGTTCTATATTTGGAATAGTGATCGCACGGCGTCAATTAATACAATTAAATCGTTCGTCAAGTATAGAAGGTATTTTAATGTTATTTAAAATATTTGATGACGAAAAACACCGTGAAAATAGAAATATAATATGGGATAAAAAAATTAAGCTGAAAAAGTTTGACAGTATTTCGGAAGATGTAGGGAAAATAGTTCAAATAACTGCAACCCAAATGGACGTTGTCGGAAGTATGATAAAGCACAAGCGAGTTGAAAAAGAATTGATATTTGAAAGATATGCTGAAGTTATTTGTCCTCTATGGGAAGAAATTGAGGAATATATAAAAATAATAAGAACTAAAAAAGGTGGTTTTGGTTGGGATAATTTTGAATTTATGTATAAACAAGCAAAAGAATGGAGTGCAAAAGTTAGAAAAGTAACTTCCTACAGAAGATTTTGAAATATTCAAAACTAATAGAAAAACATGGATGCATTTCTAGAAAATATTCCAATAGAAATTTACAATAATTGATTGATTTAATCCTAAAGATAAAACAAACAATTATGAGATAATTGCTTTAGATTAGCTAAGGCTTTTAAAAATTGGTTCGAAATTTCGCAACCCGGGCCAGACCACAACAAACCTTTTTATAAAGTCACAAATACTAATATATTAAAAGGTGCTTAACCAAAAACGGGGGTGTTCAGCAAGAATCAGGATGTTCTGCTCCCTATTAGCATGTAAATTAGCTAAAGTTGGTAAAAGTTTAAAATTAATATTATAATAATATTATAATATTTTATTTAATTATATTAAAAATTATTTAATAATAATAATAATTAATTATTTGTTAATTAAATATAACCAATAGAGATCTATAGTTTATATTTATAGTAAATCACCGGATTAAATAATATGGGAAATATTGGTTTATGGAGGATTTTAATATGATTCTGGACATGACCACAGTAGTGATAATCTATGCTACTATTAATATTGTCTGCGCTCTATTTATGGTAATTATGTGGAATCAGAATCATAAACATTTCTCCGGCATAGGATTCTGGCTCACTGGAATGATTCTTCAAGCAGTTGGAGGATTACTTATAATTTTAACTGGTATAGTTCCTGCTTTTATTTCCCAAGGATTATCAAACATAGTTATCGTTTGTGGAATATTGATAATTTATATAGGACTAAACCGCTTTATAGGAAAAAATAGTCCACAAATACATAATTATATCCTTGTTGGAATTTTTACCAGTATTCAAGTTTATTTCACTTATTACCAGCAAAATTATATTTTAACGACTATTAATCTCCCTGTAATAACACTGATCCTAACCTCTCAGATTGCCTGGTTTATGCTATATGGAATACACAAGGATATGCGTAGATCAACAAGAATTGTTGGTATAGTTTTTAGTGGTTATGCTTTTATCAGTTTTGTACGTATTATCTATTTTATCATTTTTCCGGGAAGTATTAAAAGTTATCTTGAAACAGGTGCCATAGACATTTTTATAATAATATTTTACACATTACTTTCAGTAGGACTAATTGTCAGCCTGATACTGATGATAAACAGCCGCCTTATAAATGAGATAAAATACATGTCCTTTCACGACTACCTTACCGGTCTCTATAACCGGGCATTCTTTGAAGAAGAGCTAAGGAGGCTGGATGTAGAAAGGAATCTGCCTTTAAGTGTTATTCACGGAGATGTCAACGGACTTAAAATAACGAACGACTCATACGGCCATGAGAAGGGCGATGAACTTCTGGTAAAGATCGCGGATATATTAAGAGAGAGTTTTAGAAAATCAGATATTATCTCAAGATGGGGAGGAGATGAATTCATAATCCTTCTTCCAAAGACAAAATACGGGCGGGCAGAAGAGATCGTACGCACCATAGAGGAAAACTGCATAAAGTATGGCACTGAAGATATGCCTGTAAGTATTTCCCTTGGGATCTCCACCAAGGAAAGTGAAAACGAAAGCATAGAAAAGATAATAAAAGCAGCAGAAGACAGCATGTACAGGAATAAGACAAATGATGAAAAAAAGGTACACAGGTCAATGATATCTTCCCTTGAAAAGACCCTTGAAAAGAAGGACTATGAAACAGAAAAACATATTAAAAGAATGGAAGAGATGGCTCTTCTTATCGGAAAGAACATGGAGCTTTCCAAAATCGAGTTAAATGAACTTACGATGCTTTCTGCCCTGCACGATATAGGTAAAATATCTATTGCTGACAATGTGATCTTAAAACCCGGAAAGCTCACTCCCGGAGAATGGGAGCTGGTCAAAAAACATCCTGAAGTGGGATACCGCATCGCAAAGTCTTCCGTTGACCTTGCTGTGATAGCAGAATCTATTTTGTCGCATCATGAAAACTGGGATGGCAGCGGGTATCCTGAAAGCATAAAAGGTACTAAGATACCACTTTTAGCCCGTATAATATCAATAGTTGATTCCTATGATGCCATGACAAATGACCTGCCCTATAAGAAAGCTATGGACAGGAAGGATGCCATTGACGATATTAAAAGATATTCAGGGATTAAATATGACCCTGAGCTTGTCAAAGTCTTTTTAGGGATAATAGAAAGGGGCTGATTTAAGAATACTGAATAGATTTATAAGGTTTATTCGTATTTTACTGGATTATATTTCTGTAAACCTATCTATTGATTTTCTCAGGTATGTCAAATACTAAATATAGTTTTTAAATTTATTAATTCTTTTAAAAATTGGTTCGAAATTTCGCAACCCGGGCCAGCCACTAAACTATTTTCCCCTAAGTGGTAAGACCCCTCATTCGTTTATATTTAAGGTCTTATTTATTTAAAATATGTTAAATATTATCTTATGATTTACCGATTAAAAACTCCTGGAATAGTTTGTCATAGTGGAAAGTTTTATCATATAGAAGCTAATTGGTGAGTCTACAATTAGGTTTGGATCATTGACAGGTAAATTTATTCACAGTTCTTCAAATCAAATTGTGAAAATGACCAATTTATTTCCTATTAGTCTATGAATATAATAAGCTGTACCTTTGGAAGGGTTTTTACTAGCATTATCAATTATAATTTCTTTTGCTGTTGGAAGTTAAAAAAGAACTCCAATTTACATTGTATTAAAAAATTAAGAAGGGAAGGAATAAAACATGAATGATAAAGAAAAACCTAAGATGATTAAAAGAGTTAAAGTAGAAATTAAAAAATATCAGCTAGCTGCAGTTAAACAAATGCTCACCCTTGCAACCAGTGGTTTTGGCTTGGTTGCAGCATTAGCATGGAACGAATTAATCCGCACTTTTATTAATGACTATATTCGTACTAAAATTAGTGTTGGCTCTGCTATGATTTCTTTAACTGTCTATGCAATATTTGTGACTATCTTTGCAGTTATAGTAATTCTTCAGCTAAGCAGATTAGTAGAAAGATTGGGAGAAAAAGAAAAAAAATAAACCCTTTTTAAAAACTAAATCACTAAACCCAAAAGACCTTTATAGTTATTTTAATCTATATATTAGTTTTATCTTCTGGATCAGTGTTTCAGCACTTTTTAATTCATCTTACTCTGTTAATATCCTTTGCAGAGGTATTGGAACCCAATAGGTAATGTGATTTAATTCAATCCAATCCAGGTATAAAAATATTCTCACCTACCAGTAAAATCCTGGTTCTATCTTTGTTTGCCACAGCCAACCAAAGAAGACATT
>PVMK01182315.1_pt1 | contig 10146 bp, 10 predicted proteins | sample 1853481 | NCBI WGS metagenome assembly PVMK01 (sample SAMN08533507, study PRJNA380276) | Marine sediment metagenome, whole genome shotgun sequencing project.
TCAGCCCATTTGCTGGCGGGACAGGATCGCTGCAGTTGTTGGATATTGCTTACTAATTTCGATAGGCCGCCCAGCCTCCGAAGCTGGGGGTCGCGCGTTCGAATCGCGCCCGGGTCACCATTTGGTTTCGCGCACTTAGCGGGCTTACACCTGCGAGCGTTGCGCATCAAATCACCGAACCAGACCGAACCATTTCCCTCTACCGTTTCTTCGGCATGGTTCACGAAGCTGCGTAAACTAACTCTGAACCTGGACCAGCTGATGCAGGCAGGTCAGAAGCAAGGAGAACCGGTCGTGGCACAGAAAGCTAGACTTCCTCATCGCCGTGCCGAATGCGATCGAAGGGCTGGATGACCGTCGACGTAATATTGCTCAAGTGGGAACTAATTCTCCGAAGCATGTTTGCGCTTGTCCCGTAAGCAATCGCCAGATCGGGGCTGAGATCACTCTGGGCCAGTCTCTGGACGTAGTGAATCAGCTCGGCCTTGAGTTCGCGGTGACTGCCCTCCAGCGAATGCGCCAGTTCCTCATTTCCATCGTGGAAGGCCTCTTCGCATTGGTCGAATAGTGATCGCACTCTGATGGCGAGTTCCCTGAGGCTTTCAGCGAATTCGCCCTCTCGGGGACTCTTGGCCAGACCGGCAATTCCTGCCAGACCTCCTGCCAGGTCGCCGATGCGCTCCGCGTCTTGCACGATGCTCGCGAGCACCAGGCTGGTCGAGAGATCACTCCTGGGACTGACGACCAGGTGTTCGAGAATGCTGCGACGAATGGTTCGTTCTGACTCGTCGATGGCATCATCCATCTCTTCGAGGTCGACGTCCAACGGCCGATTGTCCAACAAGACGGCCAGGGAATGGTCGAGCATGCGGCCGGCTTGTTGGAGCATGAGGCCGATCTCGGCGAATGCCTCGTGGATGAGGGCGGACGGTTGACTGAGACCGAAGAGTTTCTTCAGCATTGCTACCTCCTAGAGGGCTCCCGTTGCGAAGAGCAAGAGGAGCGGCAGCCCGTAGAAGAATACAAGAATGTACAGGGCGGCGAGAAGTCGATTTCGGCTACCCAATTCACCCATCTTACGGGCTAGTGCGAGGGGAATCGCTCGCATCGGCGCTGGAACATAAATGATCAGGCTCGCTGCGAAATTGAATAGAAGATGCGAAAAGGCCACCGTGACTGCTGCGGGGCTTCCCGTGCTGAGAGAAGCCAGCATCGCTGTGACGGTGGTTCCGATGTTCGCTCCGATCGTATAGGGAAAGAACTGTCGTAGGGTAATGATCCCGGCGCCGATGAGCGGCACCATCAACGAGGTCGTGATCGAACTGCTCTGCACCATGACGGTCATTCCAAGCCCTGCCAGGATCGCCGCCGAGTTCGACCGGAAGAGGGTTCCGTGCAGGATCTGCTCCGCGCGTTCGGTCATCAGAGTCTTCAGCAGATCGACGATGAGCTTCATGGCGACGATCAAGAGAATGATTCCAGCGCCCGTCACCATCGCGCCCGATTCTCCCAGGGCATGCTTCAAGTAATCGGCCACAGGTCGTACGATGGCGCGCAAGGGATTGAAGAGCGTGGTCCCCCCCGCTCCTTCGAGGGCCTCCGTGAGAAATCGCGAGGACTTCGCCAGGACTCCCGTGGTGAGTTCGATGGGAAGGAGTATCAGGACGGCAATCCAATTGAAAAAGTCGTGAAGCGTGGCGCCCGCAAAGGCGCGTCGAAACTCGACCTTCCGGCTGACGTGGCCGAGTGAAACCAGCGTGTTGGTCACGGAGGTCCCGATGTTGGCCCCCATGATGAGCGGAATCGCGCCTTCGATCGTCAGACCTCCCGCGGCGACGAGCGCAACGGTCATCGATGTAGTCGTCGAGGAACTCTGGACCAGGCTAGTCGCCAAAATGCCGACGAAGAGGCCGACAAGGGGATTGGCCGTCCGTTCGAGGAGCATCTCGGCGAAGCCCTTGCCAAAGAGCTTGAACCCGATCCCCATGAGATCGAGACCGAGAAAGAATCCATAAAGCAAAAGCAGAAAGCAGCAGAACGCCAGGATTGTCCGTGATTGCTTCATTCCTGCCCGCCAAGGTTCCTCGTCGGTGACGCGAGCACGACCAGTAGGAAATTGAACTGCTCCACCAGATGGGAGGATAGGAAAAGAAGCCCGCTTTTCGCACCGAGGTCCGACAACTAGCGATGAACCAAGTCGCTGACGCCGATCTGCTTGCAGGCTTGGCTGACGGATTTCCCCCGGCTCAGCAGAACGTCGGCGCCCCGGAGCTTTTGAATGATCTCTTCGGCGTTGTACCGTTTCTTCGGCATGGTTCAGATCTCCCCGGTTGGCGTTTTACCACTTTCGATCTGGACCAGATATTTCAGGCTAGGTCAAACCCGTACTCCACATTCGCCTGACGCGCAGGGCGGAAGAGGGCAGCGTGCCTACACACGACATCGCCCCGAAGAGAAAATCCTCTACACCGTCATCCAGCACGAACTCGAGACCTTCCTGCGCCGCGGGATTCTCGCCCATGGATTCTTGCGCCTTCACTGCGATGATTGCGGTTACGACCGCCTCGTCCCTTTCTCGTGCAAACGCCGAGGCTTTTGCCCAAGTTGCGGCGGCCACCGCATGGCCGAGCGGTAGCGTAGCTACCGCGATGCAAGCGAAGCTTTGCTTCGCCGGGAGTTCGCGGCAAACCGCGTCGAGCCGGCAACCTGCAACGACAACTCCGAGGCTTCGCCCCGCGTTCCGCAACACGGCGGCCTGAGCCTCCACGCCGCGGCGGCAGTACCTGCGCACGCCCGCCGCTTGCGAACGAACGCCTCGAAGAACATCCCGACGGCAGGATCGCCCTGCGCTTGAAGACCCGCTGGCGCGACGGCACCAGCCACATCTTGATGGAGCGCAGTGAACTCATCGACCGACTCGTACCCCTGATCCCCCCGCCACTGGCCCATCAGGTGCGCTCGCCATCGGCTTGGTGACCTATGGGTATCACGAGAGCCTGGGTACACCTCCGGATGTAGAGCACGCGCGAGCGATGGCCCTCCTGGTGCTGAGTGTCGCCAGTGCGGGTTTCGTCTCGATACTCAGTGGGCTCAGGACGCGCATAGCCCGCTGGATTGCGCTATTGACCGTTGCGCTCGCAGCGGTCTCGATTCAGGTTCCTTCCGTTTCGATGCGCCTCCACATGCTGATTCTTGCCTGACGGGGTCTCCCCGGGCTGACCGCCCGGGGCTAGTCATATGTCGCTGCTGCGGGCTTTGGGAAACGCCCGGTGATCCCTGCCGTTTCGTTAGGTCTCGAGTACGGTCGGAGAGCGACTTGGACCTCCGCGGAAGGGTCGACTCATCGGCTCTGCTTGATCTTCTCCGTCAGTACCGGCAGCAGCTCCATCAAGTCCGCCACCACACCGACAGTGGCTGTCTGAAAGATGGGGGCCTTGGGGTTCTTGTTGATGGCCAGAAGGAAGGGGTTGCCCTTGATGCCGCCCAGATGCTGGAAGGATCCACTGGTGCCCAGGGCGAGGTAGACCTTGGGTTTGACGGTCTTTCCCGAGGTGCCGACCTGCCGCGCCCTGTCCATCCACTTGGCATCGACGATGGGACGGGAGCAGCACAAGGCGGCACCCGTGGCCTCGGCGAGTTCCTCCGCCAAGGCGATGTTCTCTTTGTCGCCGATGCCCCGGCCGACGCACACGAGCACGTCTTCGCGGGTGATGTCGATGTCCCCGGCTTCCGCCTGGATCAATTCCACGAACTTTCGGCGGGCCGAGAATCCCTCGGCTTCCGCTGACCGGTCCACCACCTGCCCTGCGACGGGTCCGGCTTCAGCGGGCCGGAAGGCGCCGGGGCGCACTGTGATCACCGCGCCGTTGGCGATGTTGCAGTGGACATGAGTGCTGACCTGGCCGGCGAATTCCTGACGCACGACCTTCAGGGTCGTGCCTTCCAGACCTTCCGCGCCCACCACGTTGGGCACGTAGCTGACCCCGAGCTTCACCGAGAGCCCCGGCCCAAGATCCAGGCCGAACGTGTTGTGGGGAAGGAGCAGCATGGCTCCGGCGGGAAGCAGCTTGACCAGAAGCGGTCGCAGCAGTTCGGCGTTGGGATAGGCCAACGCGGCCTGATCGAACTTCCAGACCTTTCCAAAGGACGCAGCCACTTCCTGGCACACCGCGTCCACGCCGAAACCCGCGACGAGGGCGACGGGCGTGCAACCGGGAAACAGGCTCTGGGCTGCCGTCGCCAGTTCGAAGGCGGAATCGTCCGCCTTGCCATCGTTGTGGGCGACGAAGACGAAGATCGTGGCGTCCATTACTTGATCCCTCCCTTGGCCTTCAGAAGATCCACCAGCTTGCTGGCGATCTCCTCCATACTTCCTTCGAGCATCTCGGCGCTCGTGCTCACCTGCGGTACGAAGTAGTCCACCCGCTTGACCTTTGCGCCCGCCAGTCCGACGGCAGCTGCGTCGAGGCCCAGGGTCGCGGCGTCGAGGACCGGGATCTCCACGGAGGCCACCTTGCGGATGCCCCGGATGCCGACGTAGCGAGGTTCGTTGATACCGGTCTGGATGGAGAGGACGCAGGGGGTCTCGATGTCGCTGATTTCCTGGCTGCCGCCGTCGATTTCCCGGCCGATGCGGAGGGGCTGACCTTCCCTCACCTCGATGAGGTTGACCAGGGAGGCGTAAGGCCAATCCAGCAGCGCCGCCAGTATGCCACCCACCTGAGCTGCGCCGTCATCGGCCTGGGCTCCGGTGAGGATCAGATCGTACTGCCCTTTCCGGGCGGCGGCCTCGAGAATGGTCGCGATACCCAGGCCGTCGGAGCCCTCGAAGGCGGCATCTGCCAGGAGGAGCACCTGGGCGGCTCCCATGGCTATCTCCCGGCGCAACAGCTCTTCGGTGTCAGTGTCGCCCACGGAGACGACCGTGACGTTTCCGCCGACACGCTCCACGATCTGGATGGCCTCTTCCACCGCGTAGTTGTCCCACTCGTTGACGGAGTAGACCAGGTCCTCGCGCAGGATATCCACCCCTTCCGGCCCCACGCTGATTTCGTTCTCGGCCAAATCGGGAACGCGTTTGACGCACACCAGGATTTCCATATCCAACTCCTCACAAAACTTCAGTTTTGAAGCTGACCGTCCACCAACTCGACTAGGTCGAGGACTTCCATCCGGCCTTCCAACCCGGCCACCTTGATGGCGTCCTCGATGTTGGTTAGGCAGTAGGGACAAGCGGTCACGATAACATTCGCGCCGGACTGTCGGGCCTGCTCCACCCGCACCACGCCCATGCGCTGTTCCTCTTCGGACTCGTAGAAGAGCATCAGGCCACCGCCGCCGCAGCAGAAGGACCGGTCGCGGCAGTTGCCCTTCATTTCCACGCGCTCGAGTCCGGGAATGCAGTCGATGGCCTGGCGCGGGGCGTCGTAGGTGCGGTTGTGGCGCCCGAGATAGCAGGGGTCATGATAGGTATAGGTCCTGGACGAATCCGCCAGGGGCTTGAACCTCAGCGTTCCGCTCTCGGCGGCCAGCGCGATGAGTTCGCTGACGTGTTCGACTAGCGGCATGTCTGCGTAGTCGTTCCTGAAGGCGTTCAGGGCGTGGGGGTCGTTGACGACGATCCTGCGGGCCTCCGATGCCTGGATGGCCTCGGTGTTCTGTTCCTTGAGGCTCTGGAATAGCATCTCCTCGCCGAAGCGCCGGACGTCGTGCCCGCTGTCCTTCTCGTCCTTGCCAATCACCACGAAGTCGACGCCGGCCTGGGTGAGGATCCGGGCCGTGGCCTGGGCGATTTTCTGCATGCGGTCATCGTAGGAAGTGATGCTGTCTACGAAATAGAGCGTCTCGGCCGTGTCGCCCTTCTCGACGAGCTTCACATCCACGCCTTCCCCGACGCCCGCAGTCCATTCGGCGCGCTTCTTCTCCAGTTTGCCCCAGGGATTGCCCCGCTTTTCGAGAGCGCTCATGGGCTTCTGGAGGGGCTTGGGCACCATCCCGTCATCCACCATGCCCCGCCGCAGGTCCACCATCTTGTCGATGTACTCGATGCCGACGGGGCATTCCTCTTCGCAGGCGCCGCAGGTGGTGCAGGACCAGATCTCGCCCTCGCTGTAGATCCCGCCGATGAGCGGAACGGGATCGGTCTTGGATTTGCCGAAGAGTGGGTAGTGGTCGAAAGCGTAGTCCCGAGCCTTGATGCTGATGAACCGCGGGGAGAGGGGTCGCTTGACGGCGTTGGCGGGACAGTGGTCGGAGCAGCGGCCGCAGTCGACACAGCTGTAGAAGTCCAGCATGTGCTTCCAGGTGAAGTCCTCGAATTCCTTCACCCCGAAATATTCGAGGTCATCCAGCTGGGCATCCGAAATACCATGGACCACCGGCTTGATGTTGCCGGTCTGCACCCGCATGAAAAAGACGTTGAAGAGGGACGTGATGACGTGGAAGTGTTTTCCGAACGGGAGCGAGCAGAGGAAGAAGAAGAAGGTCAGATCGTGGATCGTATAGGCTGTCAGATTGATGCCGGCCAGCGTCGAGATCTGCACGCCGGACAGCATCCGCTCGGAGCCCCATGTCAAGGTAAGGACGGTGGCGGAGTTCGCCCCTTCGCCCTGGGTCGCAAGGAGGCTTCCCTCGAAAACGCTTTCGGAGATCATCAGGGTGGCGATGAGACCGAGGACGAACAGGGCCTCGGGGGTGTGGTCCTTGCCTAGCTTTTCGGGGACGGCGTACCGGGCGGGCCTGAAGAAGGCGCGGCGCACGGCGAGGATCGCCACGGCCACGAAGACTGCGGTGGCGGCGACGTCCTTGACGACGTCGTAGACCGCACCCAGGGCGCCTCCGAAGCCGGGCAGGACGAAGCCATCCACGAAGCCGAGCACCACCAACTGCGTGGAGCGGGCCGCAAGGATGAGAAACCCGAAAAAGACGACGATGTGCAGCAGCCCGGCCAGCCTGTAACGCGGTTGACGCCACTGGCCCAGCCAGATCTTGAGGACCAGCAGGATTCGTTCTGGAATCCGCTGGAGACGGGGGTCCGGAGCGGCCCGAAGCAGAGGCACCATACGGCGTGCCATGATCCAGGCGAAGCAGCCCAGCCCCACCAACAGGATCAGCAGGAACAGCAACCTCGCGGGCATTCCCACCAGCATCGCGGTCGCGGGAGAAAACGGCTCTTGGCTCATGGGGGTTCTCCACAGAAGCTCCGGAAGCTACTTGCCCCCGAAGGCATCCTCAGGGATATCGATGGCGACGCTGCTGCCGGAGAGGATGGCCTCCATCCTTCCAAGGGCCGCCGGAAGCATGACCTGGCTGTAGAACTCGGAGCTCTTGATCTGCCCTTCGTAGAAAGCGGTGTGCTTTTCCGTTCCTCCGGCGACCAGCGCTTCCGCGGCGATCCGGGCACGCCACAGGAGCATCCACCCCACCATCACGTCCCCGCACACTTCCAGAAAGGGGTGGGCGTGGGCCGAGGCGGTGAGCAGGTTGCCGGACATGGCGGTCGTGCCCATGTGCCGGGCAACCTCTTCGAGACGGACCAGAGCCTGTTCCAGCTTGTCCGCCATGGGGGCGGTGCGTTCCCCTTCGGCGGCGGCAGCCACGGTGCGGCGGATCTCTGCGGTGAGGTCGATGATCGGTCGGCCTCCGTTCTGGCCGAGCTTGCGGGCGAAGAGGTCCAAGGCCTGGATTCCGTTGGTCCCTTCGTAGATCGAGGTGATGCGGCAGTCTCGCAACAACTGCTCCACGGGGTATTCCTTGATGTAGCCGTAGCCGCCGTAGACTTGGACGCCCAGGTTGCAGACGTCGAAGCTGCGCTCTGAGGTGTAGGCCTTGGCGATGGGAATCAGGAAATCGATGATGCCCTGGAGCCGGGTCTTCTCCTCAGAATCGGACGATGTCGCCATGCTGTCAAAGCAGAAGGCGATGTAGTAGGAGAGGCTACGCAGACTCTCCACGTAAACCTTCATGATCATCAGCATCCGACGCACGTCGGGGTGCTGGATGATGGGAACGCTGGGGGCGTCCTTGTCCATCATCTGGAGCAGATGGCGACCCTGGATCCGTGTGCGCGCGTAGTTGACCGCATACATGTAGGAGGGGCTGGCGCAGGCCAGAGCCTGGTTGCCCACCATCAGCCGGGCGTCGTTCATCATCAGGAACATGGCACGCATTCCCTTGTTGGCCTCTCCCAGGAGGGTGCCCCGACACTTGCCCTTGGTTCCGAGGGCCAGCGTGGCCGTGGTGTTGCCGTGAATGCCCATCTTCTCTTCGATCCCGGTGCAGACCACGTCGTTAGGCTCGCCCAGGCTGCCGTCGTTGTTGACCCAGATCTTGGGAACGACGAAGAGGGAGATGCCGGCGGTGCCGGCGGGCGCGCCTTCGATGCGTGCCAGCACAGGATGGATGATGTTGCTGGCCAGGTCGTGCTCGCCACTGGAGCTGAAGATCTTGTTGCCCGTAATGGAATAAGTGCCGTCCGGGTTGGGGGTGGCGGTGGTGGTGAGGGCTCCGACATCGGAGCCCGCCTCGGATTCGGTGAGCAGCATGGTGCCCGTCCACTCCCCCGAGAACAGGTTCTTCAGGAAGAGCTTCTTCTGTACGTCGGATCCGAAGGTCTCGATGAGCTTTCCGGCGCCATGGGAGAGGCCCACGTACATCATGAAGGCGAAATTCGCCGACATGAAGTAATCGGCGGCCGCCGAGGCCACGGTGCGTGGCATGCCCTGCCCACCCCACTCGGGGTCTTCGGTCATCGCCAGCCACTCGCCCTCGCGAAGAGCCTTCCAGGCCTTGTGGAAGGATTCGGGGAGCGTGACGTTCCCGTTCTCGAAGTGGACGCCAATGCGATCGCCGTCGGTCTGGGTGGGGAGGATCTCCTTCACGGCGAGACTCCGAGCCTCGGAGACGATCAGATCGATCACCTTCCGGTTGAACTCGGAAAAGCGCTCGTGTTTGGCGAGTTCATCGACCTTCAGCTGCTCGTAGAGGATGAAATCGATATCTCTGCGGTCCGCAAGAATCTGTGCCATGGCTCCTCCAATCGGAGCTGAGGAGAGTCGGTGATCGCCAGACCCATTCGAAGAAAGTGGCGATGCCCTGGCCGATGGCGATGCACATGGTGGCGATACCGGTCTGGTGGTCTCCCGACTTCATCAGATGGAGCAGGGTCGGTTGGTAACACATCCTAGTGGTACTGCGCCTGCGAGCGGCGGCGTAATTCCCTGGAACCAAGCAGGCTGGTGCCTACCGGTTTCGTCGGACAACCTCAAGTTGCGGAATCAACAATTCCCAACGAGAGGAGGCACTGATGGAAGTTTACATCGGGATGGGCGTATACGCCGCTAGCTGCACGCTGGCAGTGATTTCCGAGAAGGGTCGGAAGCTCAAGGGCTCTCCGGTCGAGACCAACGGTCAGGCGCTCGACGAAGTGTGCCGGCGTGCCGACCCTGCGCCGCCCTTCGCATGAAGGACGAGAACCTCGGCCCTTGCATGACCCAGATCCGTTACTGACCGAGCCCCCTCAAACGGATCCAACCGGAATTGTTTGATTTCGGTTGGATCTGAGCCTGCCCCCTTGGTTGGTCCAGTCCGGTGTTCTATTTCTCAGGCTTGTGAACACGGATCGGGCTGTAGGCCCTGGATCCGCGCCGGAACGCCGCGGCGGACTGCAATGGGCTCCTCAGGAGAGGCCTGCCCGTGACTGATCAAGAGCGAGAAAGCGGACATTTCTATCTTGGAGAAAACCGGACATCTGTACTTTGCTCCGACATTGCGAAAACCCAGCTAAGATCTCCTAGCCACAACGATTGTCCGAGTAGATTCGTATCGCTGATACCAATCGTAGAAGGTGCTCCTGGGCACGCCCGCCTAGCATCGCTGCTACGCGCGCGTACCCAATGCGGCTCCTTGCGGCGGTTTCGCGGGAAAAGGCAGCGAAATCAAGGGGCCGGAACACGTTGCCAACGTGGGGGTCGCCGGTTCGAGCCCGGTCTCGTGCTCCAGAAAAGACAAGCGCCCTCGGCCAGTTAGGTCGGGGGCGTTTTCGTTGGTGGGGGTGTCGTTCGAAAGCGGGGCCTTCTGCCGTAACCGTCTCCACCCTATTCAGCGGCATTCAGCCCATTTGCTGGCGGGACAGGATCTCTGTAGCTA
>PVMK01120418.1_pt1 | contig 10142 bp, 5 predicted proteins | sample 1853481 | NCBI WGS metagenome assembly PVMK01 (sample SAMN08533507, study PRJNA380276) | Marine sediment metagenome, whole genome shotgun sequencing project.
GAGCAGATGGGTTCCTTCCCTTGAGGTGATCTCGATGCCCGGGATACTGAGAAGCTCTCGATATCTGTCTATTTCAACAGCCCCTTTGATTTCATTGTGGTCGGTTATGGCAATACCGATACCCAACTCCCGGGCCCTTTTGGCGATGGAACTGACCGCATTGTTGCCATCCGAATATTTGGAATGAAAATGCAGATCGACGACTGCATACTGCTTTATCAATTCATCGAGACCGGGTCGCTCAAACCGGATTTTGTGGGAACTGTATCCATTCATAGTTGATTTGCACAAAACTGAGCAGCCGCTCAACTTTTTTAACCTGCTTGATTCGGGTTTATCGGGACTACGGTTTTGTTTGGGTCATTTGAATTTTGGCGATTCGAATTTGTTTCGGATTTCGTATTTCGAGTTTCGGATTTCCGGTTTATCCGGGTTAGGATTTCCGACTAACATTGGTTATCGGGAAGAGTCAGGAAAACTTTAATGAAAACTTAGGGTCTATCCCAAAAATGACCTAAATGTGCTGTCTTAGGGATTGATAGGCTTAGATGAGGGAGGTTGGCCCGTTGGCCCGTTTTTCCGTTAGCCGGTGGAGATAGGATCGGTCCTGTTTTTAACGGGCTAAACCGGACACGGGTTAACCGGCTAACCCTATTTTTTTTTGTTGGTTCTTCCTTTTTCCCGGCGATACCAGAAGGCGAGTCGTTGGGGCGGGATTCCGATAAAGTAAGCCCCTATAATTATTTGATTTAAAAACCAGGTTTTGAAAACGCCTAAATTCAGCCATCGCCGGGGTGAGGTCCGGACAGACTCCGGCAAGATGGCGATTTGGCCTTTTTTTTTCAAACGGCGGATTAACTCGAAATCCTCCATGATCGGATAATTCGCAAATCCTCCGATTTCGAGAAACAATTGCCGGGAAACAAACAGAGCCTGATCACCATAGGGCATCTTAAAAAAGCGGGCCCGCCAGTTGGCGACCCGCTCAATGAAGCGCAAGCCCCCGATCCTCGGAATCGATCCCCAGGGTGAAGGCGCCGGCGCAAAATCCTTTGCGGGACACAGCAGTCATCACTTTTTCTTCGAAATTAGCGGGCAGGCGGGTGTCGGCATGCAGAAATAAAAGTACCTCGCCGCGTGCGTCAGCAGCACCGGCGTTCATCTGCTCAGCCTTTGAAGGCGCTGTCGATAGCACGCGGACACCAAGTTTCCGGGCCATCTTATCGGTGCCGTCACTGCTGCCGCCGTCAACCACCACGATTTCCACCTGTTCGGATTTCGGGAGCCTGGTAATTGTTTCCTCAATAACATCGGCTTCATTCAGGGTCGGTATGATGATTGATATGCGCTTTTTGGCGGTTAAATCCGATTCGGATCGTAAAGCGCGATTCCAGATCTTAAGATCTTCGGGACGGTCGACGTCTTTGAGGGTATCCAGGAGAGCATAACCAATTCCCAGTTGATTGGCCGCCGCAAGGGTTTGTGATAGGACCTGGTTGGTTCCCCAGTTAATAGCTTCAAATAATACAGGATAAGCTTGATTTTCATCCGTTTTTTGCATGCCGATAAGATAATAACCCCCGTCACCGGCCGGACCCAGTACCAGGTTGTTTTTTTGCAGTTCTTCAAAGGCTTGATGGATGATTGCGCTTGAAATATCAGGTATATCAGAGCCGATGATTACGATCGATGTATAGCCGTCTTGAAATCCGTCCCCCAGGGCGCGTTCCATTCGCCGGCCGATATGCCCCCGGCCCTGGTGACGATAAGAAAACGAAGGGCCCAGCCATTCCCGCATGAGTTTTTCACTGCCGCCTTCGAAGCGAATTTCAACGGCCAAAGACCGCTGCTCAATCAATGTCTTTACTTTCGAAACCAAATGGTCGGTCATCCGGCGCTGGAGGTCGGCAGCACCTTCGACACCCAACTCCGGTATCATTCGGGTTTTAGTTTTACCAGGCTCCGGATAACGGGTGAAGATGACCAATCGTTTGCGAAAACTTATAGACATAGTCTTTTTCCCGGTTATTTTTTGCTAACTGCAGCCATAATTATTTAGACATGATATGCTAAAATTTATAACTCAACTTTCGGGTTTCATGTGGGAGCGGCTTCCAGCCGCGATAAATGTGCTCTTGATGCTGCTATATCGCGGCAAGATGCCGCTCCTACATCTATTTTTCAGGGTTACTTCGTTCGAATCCAGAAAGTTGAATTTATAAGCTATATCAAATACACATACGCATATACATCAACCATGTCTAAATAAAAATGAACTTATTTGTAATTGAGATGAAAGGATCTGTTCAGATTGGACCTGAACCCGTGAATCACGAATCCGTCAAGGGTTTATCCACTGCTGGACGGTGGACAAACCCTTGAACCCTGAACCTCTGAACCCTGAACGGTTCCTGCAAAACATATCAGGGAAATAGAAGACAAACAATAATTATTGCCAAAATTAGAATTGCTGATTCGCAACCGGTTGAATTGACAGGAATTCGCATAAATGATAATTATAGCTGCATGAAATCTCAATTCAGCAAAGGGAGGAGCGTAATGTTTCATTTACAATTCGGAAGATTTAGCGGATATCGGAGCCGATACCGGTGGTTGGTCCAGTTTAGTTTTATGATTGTTTTGCTGATCACGACCGTGTTCATTACCGGGTCGGCCGCTGCTGCATCTGAAAAAAAGCCGCAACAGAAGCATGCTCTGACGCTCAACCAGAAATGGGTCGGCGACTTCGATGGAATGGTTAAGGATCGCATCATCCGTGTGCTGGTGGTCTACAGCAAAACGTTTTATTTTTTAGATCAAGGGCGGCAACGTGGTATTTCCCATGATCTGCTCCAAGAGTTTGAAAAATTTGTCAATAAAAAGTATAAAACCAAGACGTTGAAATTCCACGTCGTTTTTATTCCCGTACCGCGTGATAAACTCATCTCCGACCTGATTGACGGCCTTGGAGATATCGCCGTCGCCAACCTGACCATTACCCCCCAGCGCCTGAAGCACGTTGATTTTTCAAATCCGATGCTGACCGGCGTGAAGGAATTGCTTGTCACCGGTCCGGCGGCTCCGCCGCTGTCCGCTGTTGATGATCTGGCCGGCCAGGAAATCCACGTGCGCAAGTCCAGCAGTTATTACGAAAGCCTGGTCGATTTAAATGCTTCCTTTAAAAAAAGCGGTAAACCGCAGATGAAATTGATTGCGGCGGAAGAACTTTTTGAGGATGAAGATCTGCTGGAAATGGTCAACGCCGGCCTTATTCCGATGATCGTCATGGACAGCCACAAAGCACATTTCTGGACCCAGATTTTTGACAAGATTAAAGTGCACGACGACATTGCCGTCAGAGAAGGCGGAGAAATTGCCTGGGCCTTTCGCAAGAACAGCCCCAAGCTTAAGGCGATTGTAAATGAATTTATCAAGGGCCATAAAAAAGGGACATTGATGGGTAATATGCTGCTCAAGCGCTACCTCAAGAGTACCAAATACGTTAAAAACTCCCTGGGCGAGAAAGAAATGCAAAAGTTTAACTCAATGCTTGAATTATTCAAAAAATACTCCGGCAACTATGACTTCGATCACCTGATGATCGCAGCCCTGGCTTATCAGGAGTCCGGCCTTGACCAGAGCAAGCGCAGCCATGTGGGGGCCGTGGGTGTGATGCAGATCCTGCCGTCCACGGCGGCAGATAAAAATGTCGGCATCCCCGACATTGAAAAACTGGAGAAAAATATCCATGCCGGAACAAAATATCTGCGGTTTATCATCGACCGGTATTACAAAGACGAACCCATGGACAAACTGAACCAGACGCTGTTTGGCTTTGCATCCTACAACGCGGGTCCGGCCAGGGTCAGGGGACTTCGCAAAAAAGCGACCGCCATGGGACTGGATCCCAACATCTGGTTTAACAACGTGGAGGTCGCCGCCGCCAAAGTCATCGGCCGCGAAACCGTCCAGTATGTGAGCAACATTTATAAATACTATATTGCTTACAGCATGATTGTTTCGCAGATGGAAAAAAAGGAACAACTTTTGAAGAAATAATCGGGGTTCAGGGTTCAGAGGTTCAAAGTCGATGTGGTTTTAGGTTTCACTATAGCCAAAGTGACATCGAAGAATACAATTAGTATCTGAGGTTTCCCGGTGGATGAGCTAATATCATAGATAGAAATTCCAAATCACAAGCACAAGCCTGATCTAGTACACTTAAGACTCTAACAGTCGACTATCATGAAGGAAACAAAACCGCACAAATGGTCTCAGGCCATCTATTATGTTCTGGCAAGCATTGTGTTCCTCGTCTTGATTTTATTGGTGGCTGAAATGTTTTTCCCCTCTACATCTCCGGAATTAATTCCCAAAATGGACCCCCTGTCGGCCAGATTTATGACCCGCCTGCAGGATACTCCCGCAAGGGCCCTTTCAAACCCCGCCAGGGAAAAAATATTACTGGCACTCAATCATGAAAAAACAATCGGAAAGTCAAAAATTATTTACCGTGGACTGGAAGGAGATTCAAAATTCAAAGTAGTTGTGGTCATTCTGGAATAGGATCCTCAGGCTTTTTATGGCTACCGCTTATCGATCGATGATGCCCGCCAGGGCGTCCGGCTCGCTGGTCAAAATTTCAAGCTCATTTCAGCCCGCGAGTCTGCGATCCAGATCTGGCATATAAAAAAACGGATCTATAAACAAAAGTAAGGCTAATCCATCATGTGCTTGTGACTTTAGAATAATTTCGGAGCGTTGGAGTATTGGAGTAATGGAGTAATGGTTCAAGAGCCGGCTATATTTTTGCAACACTCCAATACTCCATCACTCCAGTACTCCACGACCGATAAACTCTTGGACTTTAGGTAACCCTCGGCTTACCTTAATATTGGTTATAGTTCCGTAAAAAAATGAGGTTCAGAGGTTCAGGGTTCAAAGGTCCGGAGTAAAAAGGTTTCGGGTGTCAGGTGTCAGCAATCCTTAATTGAGGAATTGCCAATTTAGGAATTTAGGGATTTTTTGTATTCTGTCGATTAAAACCACCGATACAAGAATTCCTCAATTCCTGAATCCCTTAATTCCTAAATCATTGAATTCCTGACACCTGCCGTAGCCCGGAGGCGCAGAAGTGGAAATTTAACTTAAAGCAAACAACGGTGACAGTGCCCCTATCTGCACTTATCATATTGATAATAGAGGAGTAATATGGTTAAATAAATACAGGAACAGACTGGAACATGGTTCCTTTTTCAGCCGACGGTTTCCCTGTTAGCGAAACCCTCCATCTGCCCGGAGCTCAAAATCTATCCGTTGGCACTATCTTTCAATCCTGATTTATTACCTAAATCTTGCATGAAAATTAATGAGAAGTTTAAAATAATATTAAATACCAGCATGTTGAGAGAATTTAGACAGTAAAGCCAAATACCTATTAAGTAAAAAGGAAGATGGTCGATTTTATCTCATTAATTTTCACCCTGCGGGCGAGCCGGAGGCTTTCATCTGCTGCGTTATTAAGGGCTCGGCATAGTGCACTATGGCCTCGCCCTTAAGTGCCTTGCATATGAAGGCCTCCGACTCGTGCAAAATTCAGGTATTGTAATTAACCGATGTTCGAATGACAAGGAGTGATTATGGCCAAGGACCCTTCGAAAAAATTCCTGAAAAGAGCCTTTGTCAAAACCGTGCTGCGCCGAACGTTTGCCCTTGTCACCCTGGTGGGCCTGATCTACGGCTTGACCGCCGTGGTGTATGCAACCCGCACGATATTCAAGGTGAAAATGAATTATGCCGTCGTGCTGGAACGTTTCGGGGGCCAGCGGGAGGCGGTCACCAGAATCGGCTGGCATGTGAGACTGCCGTATTTCACCCGTATCGAGCAGGAAGTTTCCCTGATGAACCAGCGGCTCTTTCTAAACGGTGTCATCGAACCGATGCGCATCATCTCCAAATCAAATGTGGCGCTGTGGACATCGGCGGTACTCACCTACCGTATCCGCAACCTGAATACATGGGCCATTGAGAACCTCGATCCCCTGGATCTGCTCCAGGGCGACTACGACGGTATCGTCAAAGATATTTTGCAGGCCCAGCTGGTCAACGAGTTGGTCAGCAACCGGGAAGCCATCAAAGAGAAAATTTTTCAAGCCTTGAAGTCCAGGCCCATCAACGAAGGGGGCCCGACCCTGGAACAAAAATACGGCATCGAAGTGGTTAGTTTTGTGCTCAAGGAAACCCGCTTCGGTGACAAGCTGGTGGAAGCCACCGAAGAAAAAAAGCGCCGGGAGCTGATCGCCGAGGCCGAAAACTATGCAGCCGATCAGGAAGCCAGCCGCATTCGCAAACTTTACGCCGCTTATCTCGACAGTATCCAGGCCTTGCAAAAGGCCCTGGGGCAGCCAGACGGATCCACCGATGTGGCCCTGTTTCAGTTTCTAACCCAACAAAAATGGGCCACGGCCTACGAAAAGAACCAGCAAGGCCAGAACACGATTGTGATCCAGAATACCCAGGGAACTCCAGCCATCACGCTGCCGGCGCCCACGGCCCCGGCGGCGACGAATCCCGGGCAACGTCAGGAGAAGTGAGATGGCACGTAAAATTACCAAAGAAATCCAATACGTGCGTCTGTCTGAAAGGCGAATTCGCGAAATCGAAGATCTGGTAGCATCCTGGCCTTACGAAACCCGGTCGTTTATGCGGGCACGCCTCAATCAGTACAAACCGCCTTCCGATCTGGTCAATTTGATGCTGGACCGGGTCCTGTCTCTGTTCATGGCCGCACCCCCAAAAAACTTCAATGTTTTAAAAGATCCGGATATTCTCACCGACTGGCAAAAGCGCTTTGAAATTTCCGGTCAGACCAATCCCCAGGAAGCATGGAATAAAATACTTGAAAAAGAGCTCTCGGCCAAGGATTATCTTTTCCTTCTATCGTTGCTGGACCGGGAACTTGCGGATGTGCACATTCCCTGGGAACTTCAGGACCTTTTTGAAAAGATCTACCGGGCCCACATACGCAAGGAATACATTTCCGACCCGTCTATTCCCAAGGCGCCCTTGCTGCTGATTACAGGACCCAGCGGCAGCGGAAAAACAGCCACTGTTACCCACGCCATCGACAAAGTGATTTTTGCCAACGAAATTTTGCCGGAAGTCGACCTGAAGCCTAAAAAGGAAGAACTTCTGGCGGAAGAACCTTTCTGGAAAACCATTGAGGAGATCGATCCGACCCTGTCGATGGAAATTGCCCGACGCAAGAAAATCAAATTTTATAAGCGCCTTTCACGCCTTCTGCTGGTAAAGACGATCTTCAAAAAGAGAATCGGCAAAAGCCTTTCCAAATTGGAAGAACAGGGAATTGCGGTGGACGCCAGCGTGGTCACCCCCAACGATTTTCAGACCGCCCTGGCCGGAGAGCCCGGCAACTATTTTAAAAAATCACTCGGCGATCCGCGCCGGACGTCGATCCGGCATATCGAAGAAGCGCACAGTGCCTTCGGTCGGGCCGACAGCAGAGAATCGGGGGGGGTTGAACGGCAACAGCGCACCCTGATCGACACTTCCAACATCGTCCTGGACGAAATCATCAACGGCAGCCGTGACTGCCTTCTGATAGCAACCACCGATCAACCCGAGAAGTTTGATCCCGCCATATATCGACGGTTTGTCGAAAAAGGCAAAATAATCAACATGTCGGACTACTGGAAGAAGGGGGACAACCTCAAAGAGGTCGTGCGCCTGGAGTTGATCCGTCACGATATCCGGGTGGGGGATCCCGATGATGTTTTTTGTCCCACCACCGCCGCCTGCATGTCACCGCAGGATTTGAAGCGGGCGGTTGAAAAGATTTATGTCATCTTTGATGAAAGAACGCTCAAAGTAATCCCGTCTTATGTTCGCAAACTAGTCGATTCCGTTATCGAGATAAAGAGCGGATTTACCCCGGAGTATCTCGACGACTCCCTGCTGGTGCGGCGGGCATTTGAGCTGGTCGCCAGTAATTCCTATGGCGACCTGTTCGGCAAAGTTGTTGATCGGATGGACCGCCATTTAAAATGGGATGAATATGTCGGCGGGGTCAAGGACGTGTTTTCGGAGATGGCCAACAACTGCCTGTCTTACGGGGTGCGTGAGGAAAAGGGGGTGGTTTTGAACGGTCCCCCGGGCAGCGGCAAAACATTCCTGGTGCGCGCCTGGTTGAGCGAAAACGATGACATCCATGACCTATCCGCCGGCCTTACCTCCCTTCAGGATCCGGTCAATCCCATCGATGGGGCGGTGGAGAACCTTGAGAAACTTTACGACATTGCCAAAATGATAGCGCCCACCGTCGTGTTTTTTGATGAAGGAGATGCCCTGGCGCCCAGAAGGAGCGCTTCCGGGGGCTCTCCGGCAGACAAACTGACGAATACGTTTTTAAATCTTATTGACGGGGAAATACCGTTGAACCGGGTCTTTACGGTGCTGACCACCAACCGGCTGGATATCCTTGATCCGGCCCTGATACGCTCCAAGCGCCTGAAGGTCATGGATATTTCGGGACATCTGCAAAAAAAGGATATTGCTGAAATTGTAAAGGGCCCTCTCAAAGATATACCGCTGGCCCCCGGGCTGGATGTGGATAGCATAGTAGATTCAGCCCGGGGAATTTCAAACACACCGGCGGATTACACCGCCTTTGTTGAGAAGGCGCGTTCCCTTCGCAGCACGGAATATGCGGTGCTGCTCAAGCTGCGCTCTCTGGGCCAAGAATCCAGAGAAGAGGACCTGGTCAATTTTATCAAATTCAATTTCAAGACACTGGTAGGCATCCTGGATGCCGTGGATGCTCCGCCAAAAATCCGGGCTCAGGTCAAAGAAGATCCCATCGGTTTTCTGAATCAATACGATAAAATCATCGAGTTGCTGTCCTGTATAAAAGATGTTGAAGAATACCCCTTGATGCCCTCCCATCTTCAATCCGCCCGACGGGAAATTTCCCGCAGCCCGGTTAAAAAAGGCAAGGTACAGCTGGATGAATTTTTAGAATCCGAGCTCAGTCAGGAGCCCCAGGTGGGATTTATTGTTGGTGTAGGCGCCAGCGATGTCGCCGGGGTTCTGCTGCCGATTGCCACCAGCCTGACCCATAATATGGGCCCTGAAAAAGTCCTGGTCACCGGCGCGGTTTCTTCTTCCGCCCCCGCCGCGGCAGAACTCGACATGGCGGTCAAGATGACCCAGCAATCAGCCCAGGAGGCGTTGACGATGGTTGAAAATTACCTGCAGCAGCTTAATTCCAAGGTAAGCATGTCCCGTCTTTTCGGTGATTTTCTGGATCATTACACCATTCACCACCAGTTGCTTTCCGCCTCCTACAACGTGGGCGGGCCGTCGGCCGGTTATGCCCTGGCCTTAAACACGCTATCGACCCTGCTGTTACTCCCGGTTTACAACGATTTTGGCATCACCGGGGCGCCCTGGACCAAGGGCGTTAAAAAAGGCGAAGTCGGCGGTTCCGTCATCATCGGTGGCCATGAAAAGAAGGCCGAGAAGGTATTGCTCCACTTACGGCGAATGTTTATGCCCCTGCAAAACTACAAAGATCTTGAAATAGAGTTCTTGGAAAATTACTGGCACCAGAACAAAGATGTACTCGGTGTGACCCATTTCGGTGATCTTGTGCCCGAGGTGATGTATTTTGGTGAAGAATACGAAAAACGCCTTTTAGAGCTCATCGACCTGCGCATTGACTATAAATTAAAAAAATACCGGGGCAATAAACAATATAAGGAAATCAAAGAAGATATATTGAAAATTAAGCAGAAATTAAAAGATCAGGCCGAAAAGGAAATTTTAAGTCGCCTGAGTGCATTACGAAGGTATTTGCGTACCCCGGCACACGATCCGCATCTTTCGCTGGAAGAAATCTTCCGCCATCGCCAAAAAAGAAATATCAAAACCCTCATCGCACCCCTGATGGGTTATCTTCATAGCCGCAAAGGCAACCACACTGACTCATCGCAACAATGACTGCTTTAATTAGTGGCTTTCGGGTGTGATCCGGTTTGTGGAGTAGACTGATTATACCGTGAGGTTTCAGGTGGCAGGTGTCAGGTTTCAGGAACAAATAGGTTTCAGGTTATTATTTGCATTAT
>PVMK01167085.1_pt1 | contig 10141 bp, 11 predicted proteins | sample 1853481 | NCBI WGS metagenome assembly PVMK01 (sample SAMN08533507, study PRJNA380276) | Marine sediment metagenome, whole genome shotgun sequencing project.
ATGCGCCAAGGGCGGTAGCTGCAAGCGCTGTGAGTCGAGGCGCGGAGAGGTTACAGCTCCCGTGCAAGAAGCGGAACGGTACCGGGTGGTCCCGCTCCGGAAAGGTTCGAAGCTGTCCATCGAGGTAGCGAGTCAGCCTCAACGACCGCAGCTTCACCTTGTATCTGGTGGAGTGCTCGAGCACGGAATCGAAACGCACAACGCCGGTGTAGTCGTCGGCCCGGCGGACCGAGACCCTGCGCACGGGGGGCCTAGCGTCGTCAGAGGCTGGGGGAGAGACTTGCTCGAGCTCGACCTCGAAATGTCGATCGCTTCGATCCCCACGAACCCAGATCCACGCAGAGTTGTTTGTGGTGTGGCCGACTATGAGCTGCATCAAAGGTTCCTCGGGCGAATCCGACCGGGCACCGGGCGGAACACCGGAGGACGGTACTCCCGGGAAGCATCGAGAGGGAATACGTAATTGTTCGCATTGGTCCGAAACGATGACGACGGTTGAACGGTTCGGAAGGCGGCGAGCGCTCACGGTGCGGTATGCACGGGCTTCCGAGAAACAGGGTCCGCTGAGGAGTCGCCGCACCACCGCACGGCGAGGTACACTCACCATGCGCGGGCGCGGGACGTCCCGTCTTCCAGACACAGGCGCTTGAGCTCGAGGTCCGCTTTATCCCGCCACTCCGCTTTCGAGAGATCTGCATCCCTCATCAGCTGATACAGGGCATCGTGGACCAGGGCACCGCGCATGAAGTTCACCGTGTCGACAGTGGGGCCGGAGGGGCCATCCCACGCGTACTTCCTGTATATCGAAAGACGCCCTTCGCTGTCCAAATCGATGAAGCCACTTACGCTTGTTGGTGCCAATGGTTTGACGCTCACTTGCACTTGGAAGTCGTTCTCGAGTTGATACTTGTAGCCGCCTCGGTACCGAACTGGCGTTGTCATATTCCTCTAAACTCCTCGGGAAGTTGGGTTGGGACCGGGCACTCGATAGCTTGCCACTCCTTCGACGAAAGCGATTCTCTTGAGTCGCATCCCCATTACCTAGGCCGACGATATCCCATCGCATGACTACGAGCATGCGACACTAGTTTTTCCCTGGGGCGTAGGGCGCCGCAACTTTCATGCTCGGATCGGCGGTCTTCATCATGCGTTTCATTCTTATTTGGGCTTTTGTCGGGTGCACCGGCGCGCACACTGGCCCTCTATGCCGATCGCTAAGCCGCTGCGTCGTCGACCGTTTGATGCCTTTTTGGTGTTCTGGTTCTGTCTATTTGCGGTGTCGTCGCTCGTGTACGAACAGTTCATCGTGTTCGGTGTCGACCTCTCGACGACGACCGACATCTTCGGTCGCTCCTGGTATTGGTACGCGTATTCGTTTGACCCGATTTTTCTCGATACGCCGTTGTGGTTGAGGTTGATGTGCACCATCGATGCCTATGTGTTTGGTCCGTTCTACTTGGTGCTCATCTACGCGCTGGTGCGAGAGCGAAATTGGATCCGTGTTCCAGCTCTTCTGTACGGCGCGGCGATCATCTATTCGACGCTCGTCTACTTCGGCTTTGAGTTTCTCGACGAGACGAATCGGGGCGAGGCCAACCTAGTGGCTGTCTTCCTCATGAACATTCCCTATACAGTTGTTCCCCTGCTTCTCATGTGGCGTATGCGTCGCCCGGATCCGACGCCTGCTTGACGTCGAGACCCCGAACGGTTAGCTACGCGGTGGGCGAGGATCTCCTTCACACAGTTGCCGGCTACCACAGACGGACGCGAATTGGGGCCGCGTTCACGATCGGCGTGTGATGCTGGATGTAACCAGAGACTCGCGTGGGGCGAACCCTCGCATAACGACGGCCCTGCTGCTTGCGGCAGGGACCGGAAGCAGGTTGTCCGCGTGGACGAATGGCGCTCCCAAGTGTCTTGCCGAGGTGAACGGCGTTTCAATATTGGAGCAGCAGGTGTCGTGCCTGGAGCAGTGGGGGTTCAAGCGGCTGGTCGTGGTGGTGGGGCATGAGGCCGAACAGGTCAAGGCCGCCGTTCTCTGCTGCAGAACCAATCTCGAGGTGGAGTACGTCACGAATGCGCGGCACAGAACGACGAACAACGTCTACTCCCTGTGGTTGGCTCGCAACTCCGTTCGGGAACCCTTTCTCCTCTTGGAGTGCGACCTCTTTTTCGAACCGGGTCTTTTGGAGGGCATGTTGCGCCCAGACAAGATCGCCGTGGCCCGTTTGCAGCCCTGGATGCGGGGAACCACAGTCACGCTAGATGCTTCAAGAAAGGTCGCCGCGTTCCAACCTGCCGGGACCGCTAGCTGCGACCTCCCGGTGTACAAGACCGTCAACATCTATGCATTGTCCTCGGCCACGTGGGATCGAGTGACGACGCGTCTCGAATCCCACGTCTCGTCGGGAAGAGTGAACGACTACTACGAGGCGGTCTTTGGCGACATGGTTGCCGATGGCAGCCTCGACCTCGATGCCATCTTCTTCGATGATGGGGACTGGTATGAAATCGATACCGTCGAGGACCTGCGCGCGGCCGAAGTGATGTTCGCGGGCATGGAGACGCCCCTAGCCTCGACGTCCTTGACTAGGTCGCGCTACGCCTCAGGGGCGCGGCGTGCCTGAGCTCGACTACGCTGTCGTTGACCAATACTGGAGCGAAGCCGAGCCATCTAGTTTGGCGCCCTACATGATGGGTGGGTTCGGGTTTCCCCCAGAGGCAGGCCGATTCCGCTTCCGGGCCGAGTCACAGATCGTCCGACGGCTGATCTCGGATTTGAGCGCCCGAGGCACGGTGCTGGATTTGGGAAGCGGCATGGGCCACTGGGCTGAGTTCTTTGCGCGTGACTTCTCCAAAGTCGTCGCCCTCGAGGCCAGCACGCCGCTGTTCCAAGCGCTGAAGGAACGCTGCCGGTCGTACCCCCACATCCGGCCGGTTCACGGAAGCGTGATGTCATTCGAGCCCGAAGGCCGCTACTCGCTCATCTTCTTCGGCGGACTGCTGATGTACCTCAATACGAAGGAGATCACCTTGCTTCTGCGCCGACTCGTCCCATTTCTCGAAGAAGGGGGCATGATTCTGTGTAGGGAGACCACTGTGCGTGCAGGAACCGTCACGCGCGAGGGCGAGTACCAGGCAGCATACCGGTCCGTTGCAACCTACTCACGCATGTTTCAGCAGTGTGGATTGCTTGCCTCCCACATTGAACTGAACGTGCCCTATGTGCTCTTGCAGATGGGCTGCGAGTCCGTCCGCAAGTGGAAAACGCTCGTCCCCTCACCGCTGCGAATGACCCCGGCCGTTGGCCGACTTGCCTACTGGGGACTCCGTTGCACGAATCCCTGGGCTGTACGCGTTCCTCAGACACTGGGGTTGCCCTTCCCAGAGCTCCTGAATCACTTTTTCGTACTTCGAGCGTCCGACTGAATACATCGTCGAGCCATCGATGGAACAAGCATCGAAGCAGCGAAGGTCTCCCATCGTCAGGAATCTGGCAAATGTCGTCTCCGTTCTCGGGGTCCTGCCCATCGGCCTCCTCTTCCTCGACAACGGCTTCCGCTATCTCGTCCCTCTGATCCTCTACAACAACATCATGGACGACCTCGACGGAATCGTCGCGGCTAAGCTTCGCATTCGGAGCACCTTCGGAGCAGCACTGGATAACGTATGTGACGCCGTCACGCATATCGTCTTCGTACTGGTGGCAGGTATGCATTACGGTGGGATCTGTGCCGTCATCAGCTTGGCGCCCGCCACGGCGATCCTTCTGCGCGTCGTGTCGCGAGTCTCGGGCAAGGGGCCGGACAACGCGGGCTCGCCGACCAATGAGCTTGTCCGCCACATGCTGTTCGCACTGCTGCTTGCCGAGACGTTCCAAATCGAGGCTGCAGGAATGCTTGCGACCGTATTCGTCGTCCACGCAGTATCGCTCCTCGTGCCCTTCCGTATGCCTGGTCTACTGAGAGGCATGGCAAGGTCCGCGATCGCGGTCGGCTTGATCAATGTGGCTCTCGTGGTGGCGTGGCTCGTTCCCTATGCTGCGCCGGTCGTCGCCGCGGCGTTTGTAGGCACGTATCTCTACGGTTTTAGCGTCGGGGGCTACGTCTGGTTCAGCGCGGCTCGTTCACGCTCGCCATCGACCTGACGTTCCACAGCTACGAACGTTCGAACGCGGCTAGTCTTGGAAGCGGATTCCGAATAATCCGGCGCCGGCAAGCCGCCCCAAAGGGTTCAATCTCGGGCTCGGTTTACACGGCGCCTCGCCGGTGAGACTATCCGCCCGCCCTCATGGGGCGAAGGAGGAAGCATGGCGCTTGGCCTCGGCGCCACCGACAAACGCGCCCCAGCCGCTCTCGCCCCCGTCGCGATCGGCCTCGGCCTCACCCTGATTCACCTGATCGGCATTCCTGTCGACAACCTCTCGGTCAACCCTGCCCGAAGCACTGCAACGGCAATCTTTGCCGAACCCTGGGCGCTGCAACAGCTGTGGGTTTTCTGGGTCGCGCCGATCATCGGCGGCGCGATCGGTGGTGTGGTCTATCCCTTGGTGGCGGGCAGCGGCGACTGATCGAGGCGCCCGTCCCTCTCGTGCTGGCTACGGGCTGCAAGGTTTCGAGAATGGGGGCGGTGCGGCGGGCTCGCCTTCGCTCTTCAGCCTTCCGGACCCTGTGCACTCGCCCGGGCTGCCCTGAGCCTGCATGAACGTCGACGCCTTCACGAACGTGGTTCCGTCAGCCGCAAAGGTCCACGTGCCGCTCTCGCTGAAGCCAGGGAAGTCCGGGTCCTCCGAGGTCCAGCTGAGCACGTTGCCGGCGAGCGTGCCGATCGCAATCGCGCTGCTGCCTAGGTCATCGATTTCATAGTCCCCGTTTTCGACAGTGACGTCCATCTCGATGCGCACGTCGTCCTCGAGGCAGGTACCGTCGTCCAACTTACAACTGAAACGTTCGAGGTACCTCCCTGCCACGTTCGAGCCACCGCTTGCTCCACCCGAACCGCCCGTGCCACCGGTTCCCGGGGAGCCACCGGTTCCCGGGGAGCCGCCGGTGCCCTCTTCGCTGGTCGGTGAGCCGCACTCGTTCCCGAGGCACAGAGCTGCGATCGAGACGAGAGCTACGACGTGAATGAGCCTGTGTGTAGGGTGTTGCATGCCGCGAGAATACACCGGCGCGGCAGCAGTGTCAGTGTCAGTGCCAGTGCCAGTGCCAGTGTCAGTGCCAGCGCCAGTGCCGGTGTCAGTGTCAGTGTCAGTGCCAGTGCCAGTGCCAGCGGCGGTGACCGGGTTGGTGTCCGTGTACGGGGCTAGTTCAGGCGGAGGCAGAGGAAGCGGCCGCCGTTGGAGATGGCGCCGCCGATGCTGCCCTTTGCCGACGGGGTGGCAGAGAAGCCTGAGCCGCCTTCGGCGCGCGCGATTTCGCGGCCGTCGGAGAGCGAAAGCGCGAAAAGGGAGCCCTGAGTCTCGCCGTAGATCACCGTCCCCTTGTTGGTCACGATCGGCGCCGTGGGGGCGCCGCGCTCGGGGGCCTTCTCCCATTGGACTTCGCGTGTGCGCAGGTCGAGGAGCGAGACACCCCGGCGGGCCGAGGAGATGACCAGCATCCGTCCGGCGGCGGCGATACCAGTCACGCCCTGAAACGCCGCGTCTCTCCATTCGACCGTCCCGCTGTCGGCGTCCAACGCATAGAGGCCGGCGGTAAACGAGGCGATGTAGAGTGTGCCTAGGAGCAGCACCGGGGTTGTGTCGACATCGAGGAATTGCGGGACGTTGCCGGGCCGAAGCTCGACATCAACTGAGGTTTCGACCTCCCAGAACAGCCGCCCGTCAGCCGGGTTGATCGCCGCGACCGCGCCATCGGTGAACCCCGCGTAAAGCCGCCCGTCCTCGAGTAGCAATCCGGCGTGGCCGGAGATGGTGATCTCCTCCACAGGCTCTTTGTCGTAAGTCCAGAGGATCCGCCCGTCGTCGCGTGCGAGCGCCGCGACGGTGTCGTTTTCCGCAACGATGTACACCGTATCGTGGGAGAGCACGGGCTGGGTTCGTATCGTGCCAATGAGCTTGGTCTTCCATTTGAGCTCGCCCGTGACCGTGATGGCATGCACGTGTCCGTCGACACTCGGGACGTACACCTCGCCCGTTCGTGCATCGACGGCGGGCTTCGACTCGATCTGCGCCCCCGCATCGTAGAAAAACAACCTTCGGCCGTCCATGGCAAACGCGAACAGGTTCCCTTCGGTCGTGCCGATGTAGACGCGCTGACGCTTTCCATCGAACTCCGCGGAGCTGAGCTCGAGTGGCAGGTAGCGCGCCTCGGAGCGGTCGGTCAGCTGCTTCGACCAACGAACATTGAAGCCGCCCTCGCCCGGCTTTGCGTACGCGTCTCCTTCGCCCACCCATCCGAAGTTGTCGGCGTTGGTTGCCTGCGTGCCTGCTGCGCCGCAGCCAGTCACCGCAAGCAGCGAGGACGCGACGAACAGAGCGGCAGCGAAGCGGAAGCGGATGCGCATCGATGCAGACTTACTCTTGCGGTGGCTGCCGTTGGAGTAGCTCGTTCATCTGTCGAATGAACTCACCGGCTCGACGAGGGTCGACACCCTCTGTGGGCGCCAAGGATGGGTCGATGAGCGCGAGGCGGGCCTCGGTCTGTTCCTGGGTGAACGGCAGTAGCGGTGCGTCGGCCTGCCTGAGCTCGTTCAAGACGCCGTCGAACCTGGTCTTGGCCTCCTCGAGCTTGCCCTCCGCCACCAAGATGCGCCCCTGATGGTAGCCCGCGATCGGTGCGATGTCGCTATCGAGCTCTCGCAACGCCTCGAGTTGTTCGATCGCTTGCACGTATGACTTCTCGGCCTCGAGCGAGTATGCGATTCCTTCGAGCGCCGCCCAACGAACCGCTTCCTCGTCGCTACTGTCGAGCGCGGCTTGGTAGGCCACTCGGGCTGGCTCCCACTGACCCTGCGCGTACAAGGCTCTGCCTTCGCCGACTCGCGCCCATGCGGCGGCTGGCGTTTTCGAGTGCGCCTCGGCGACAGCGGCGTACGCCGTCGCGAGCGCTCCTGGGTCGTCTGCGTCGCCTTCCAAGACCGCTGCGAGCTCCGCGCCGGCGGCTGCATCCTGGCCGCGCGCGAAGGTGGACCAACCGATGCCGACGGCCGCCACCAGCAGTACTGCTCCAGCCAAGAGTCCGAGAGGCTTCAAATTGTCCTGCAGCCAGTCCTTCGCCACGGCGGCTTGGGCGAGGGCCTTCTCCTCCACCAGCTCCGCGTCGCGGCCCCGGTTGGCGGCTTTGCGAGCCGACTTCGCTGCCTGTTGGGCCGCGAGTCGTTGGCCCGTCGTGAGCGGTGAGTGTTTTTCGTCTTCGGCAGAGTCGTTGGCCAAGGCTTCCTCCAAAAGACCGGCAAAACCGGGCAAATCGCGTCGGCACTATACACGCGGCCCCTTGCCAGTCAACGTAGCCTCGCATCGGCCGCGACGCCCGTGCTAGAGGGCTCGCTGTGCGTTGCCTCTTCGGGATCTTTGGGAGCCTCACTTTGATGGCGTCACTCCCATCGATGGCCTCCGCATACGAGGACCAGGCGACCTTCGGTGTGGAGGTCGGGTACGCCGGAATGCCGAACGCCGTCGCCCTTCCCCGCAACGGTGTCGACGTGGGCTTGGTCGTGGGCGGCGGGCTTGGTGACGCGTGGAGCATCCAAGGGCTTCTCAGTTACAACGTCTTCCCGGACGAGCGGCCGCTGCACCTCGGCATGGCCGGACTAGAGGCCGTGTACGCGCTCGACATCGTACGTTTCGTGCCGCTGATCGGGTTCGGCATCGACGGCCTCTTGAGCGTACGTGATCGACGGACGCGGGGAGACTTCGCCCTACACGGCCTAATCGGTGTGGACTATCTCATCAACGAGCGATGGATGATCGGTGCGGACGTGCGCGGCTACTGGGTTGCCACTCATGCGGTGAGCCCTCTCGACTCGTTCATCTTGACGGCCGGGGTGCGGGCCAGCGTTCGCTTCGACCTTCACTAGCGGCAGCAGCCGAATCTGGATCGGCCCGCCCGACATGATGGCGCTCCACGCGAGCACCAGCACCACGCAGGCGGCCGCGCGAACCGACGAAGTGCGTGGTGCGCTCCCCATGACCCACTATCGGTCGCGCCCTCGGGACGTTGCTCCGTCGAGGTCAGGCGGCGGGCTCACCGAGCTCGAAGCCGTCGTGAAGCACTTTCACGGCGCGGTCGGCGTGGTCGGCTCCGATCAGGCACGAGGTCTTGATCTCGCTCGTGCTGATGGCTTGGATATTGATGCTGTTGTCGGCAAGAAGTCGGAACATACGTGCGGCGGTGCCCGCGTGATTGCGCATCCCGACGCCCACGATCGACACCTTTGCCACGGCGTCATCGCGCACGACTCCCTCCGCGTTCACACTCGCGACGAGCTCCTTGGCGACCTCCTCCGCGCGGTCCGCATCCTCGCGGCTCACGGTGAACGTCAGGTCGGTGTGCCCTGCCTTGGAGACGTTCTGGATGATCATGTCCACCGAGATGCTGGCTTCGGCGAGTGGCTCGAACACGCTTGCGACGACGCCGGGGTGATCCGGTAGCGCACGCACGGTCAGCTTCACGGTGTTCTTGTCTGCCGCAACGCCAGCCACGATCACTTTTTCGAGCAAGTGTTCTTCGTCGGTCACGATCGTTCCCTCCTCTTTCGAGAAACTCGAGCGCACATGGAGCGTAAGGCGGTGCTTCATCGCGAGCTCCACCGCACGTATTTGTAGGACCTTGGCCCCTTGTGAGGAGAGCTCGAGCATCTCCTCGTAGCTGATGCGTTTGATCTTGCGGGCGTTCGAGCACACCCCCGGATCGGTCGTATACACGCCATCGACGTCGGTACAGATCTCGCAGACGTCGGCCTTGACCGCTGCCGCAATCGCCACGGCCGAGGTGTCGGAGCCGCCGCGCCCCAAGGTCGTGATGTTGCCGTACGCGTCGGTGCCCTGAAAGCCCGCGACCACCAGGACGTTTCCGGTTTCGAGAGAGGAACGAAGCCCCGTTCCGTCGATGGTGCGAATGCGGGCGTTTCGGTGCACGTTGTCGGTGAGGATGCGCGCCTGGTGGCCGAGCATCGAACGGGCCGGGACACCGATTTCGTTGAGCTGGATCGCCAAAAGCGCGGCGCTCACCTGCTCCCCGCTCGAGGCGAGCACGTCCATCTCGCGCTCCGCCGGCCCGTTGGAGAGCTCCCAACCCATGCTGAGGAGCTTGTCGGTCTGGCCTGCCATGGCGCTCACCACGACGATGACCTGATGGCCCTCGCGGTAGGTCGCCGCGCCGCGCTCCGCGACGCTGCGGATCCGGTCCAGCGAACCGACGCTCGTGCGCCATATTTCTGTACCACTAGGCTCATTGGGCGCGGAAGGATAGCCGCGCCTTTCGGGGGGGCAACTGCCGCCGCGCGATCCTGGCATCTGTGGTAATTTGAGGCCGATGCAACGAGCCGCATGGATCGCGCTGCTCGTGTTCGGCGCGTGTAGTCAGAAGTCGGAGCCCGCTCATGCCGCTCCGTCCGAGGCCGAGCCTCGGGAGCAAGAGCGAACCGATATGGTACGACGGCAAATCGAGGCGCGCGGGGTTCACGATGCCCGCGTGCTCGAGGCGATGCGCACGGTGCCGCGCCACCGCTTCGTGCCCGAGTCTCAGCGGGGCGACGCGTACGAGGACCGGCCATTGCCGATCGGTCACCGGCAGACGATCAGCCAACCGTACATCGTCGCCTTGATGACGGAGCTCGCCGGCGTGAAGCCTGGCGATACGGTGCTCGAAGTCGGGACGGGGTCCGGCTACCAGGCCGCGGTGCTCGCGGAGATGGGGGTGAAGGTGTTCTCGATCGAGATCGTCGAATCGCTGGCGAAGGAAGCGAACGCCCTCCTCTCCGATCTTGGGTATGGCAAACGGGTGAACGTCCGGCACGGGGACGGTTACGCGGGCTGGCCGGAGCACGCACCCTTTGATGCCGTCATCGTCACCGCCGCCCCGCCCAAGATCCCGGAGCCCCTGAAGCAGCAACTCAAAGTTGGGGGACGCCTCGTGATCCCCGTCGGCAAGTATTACCAGAGCCTGATTCAGGTAACCCGAACCAAGAGCGGCTTCCG
>PVMK01132266.1_pt1 | contig 10139 bp, 10 predicted proteins | sample 1853481 | NCBI WGS metagenome assembly PVMK01 (sample SAMN08533507, study PRJNA380276) | Marine sediment metagenome, whole genome shotgun sequencing project.
CGGTTCCGCCACAAGCATATTTATTTTTAAGATCTCTGGCAACTGTTTCCAAATTGTTTAGTTTAGGATCTAATCCCTCAATCATGGTACCTTTTTTTCTAAATCGTCTAGTTTCTAATCGAATTATAATTTTTGTACTGTCTTTGGCAAGTTCACCACAAGCACACAAGTCATCTGGAAGACCACAAGTATTACAAATTACTGCCATACGTTCGATAAAAATTCACTATTACGCACTATTAAGCCTTGTTTGAATATTAATTATGAATTAAAAATAAGGATATTTTTTAGATAGGAAATCAAAGAGAAAGGGTGTCAGAAGATCTTACAAAAAAAGCTGCTGAAATATTGCTCAAAGGGGGAACATTGCTTAGTGAACATTGCCCATATTGTAAAGGAGTAAGAGTGATGAAAGACGGTCATGCATTATGTATCAGTTGTGGACGTAAACCTGAAAAAAAAGATATTCCAAATGAAAAAACTCAACAAAAAACAAAATCACATTTAGAAGAAACACTAGAAAGGAAAGTAGAATCCCTATCAAAAGAACTTGAACAAGAAAATAATCATAAAAAACAACAAGAGATACTAAAATCGATCAATTCATTATTAGAAACTATGAAAAATATGAAAAAGTGACAATAAGGTTTTTATGTTAAAATCCGTGTTTTTGAATTGTAATGGCAGATAAAAAATCAGCACCACTTCCAGCATCAAGTGGCGGTCTCATGAGATTCTTTGAAGATGAGACTAAAGGATGGAAAATAGATCCAAAAATTGTAGTATCAGTTCCTATCACTTTAATTATTGTTTCATGGTTAATTGATATATTTCTAGCTCCGTGAAAAGACAATGCAAAAAGATTCAGATGATGTTTCAAATATACATAACAGATTCTCTCTTACTCTGATCAATCCGTCTTCACATTATTTTTCCTTAGTTGCATCATTAATTGTCGGCATAGCAATTACAGTTACAACATATTTAGGATATCTGAATTCAGAAGATTTCTGGTTTAGAATTCCACTCGTTGTTGGAGTTTTAGCCATCACACAATTAATTGATACCAGATTTACAAAAAAGAAAGAATATTCTAAAGTACTTCATGCATCACTTTTTTCAAACTTGTTATGGGTAGCAACACTTCTCATGGGATTATTAGCAAGTGTTGTGTTATCAAAAGAAACATCTTTATTTTTTGTTACATTTGGCATGTTTTTGTTTGCAAGCTTAAGAATAGGAATTTTTACAACGGTGCTAGGAGTCAATATCAAAATGATTTGGGTAATTTGTTTGATACAACCACTTGCAATGTTTCTAGTATTAATTCCACAAGACTTGTGGATTCCAATGCTTACAAATCCAATGGCATTAGGATATGGAATAGTGTTTTTGATCATTGCTAGTACTTGGTCTTTTGTTACAGATAAGGCTGGAAGGCCTGGAATGAAAAGCACGCATAAAACAATTCAAGCATATTTGGCTTCACAAGGTAATGATTTTACCGAAGCAGAAGAGTTAATGGAAGAACGCTCAAGTAAGACCAAAGTATCAACATCTCAAATTAGACTGCTGTCATCCAATGGAAAAATGGAATTTAGGATGGTTCTGCCAGAAATTCATCCAGGGCCATATCATCCAGTAGGAGGAAGCAACATACCTTATCTAATTTACAAAAATTTCAATTCATCAGCCATGGTAATGCACAGTATATCAGACCATTCACTAAATCTACCCTCAAAAAATGAAGTAGAGAACTATCTAAAAAATTTAGAAGATAGTAAAGTCATGGATGAAGGATTACAATGTACAGAACCAGTAACAGTTCAAATAAACAAAGCAAGGGTAACAGGATTACTATTTGGAAAAAGTCCATATTGTTTTTGTCTTTGGCCCCACATGGAATGGAAGATATTCCAAGTTACATGAAGACAGACATTGAACAATACGCAAAAAATCGAAGCTATGTTAGAACAATCATTGTAGATTGTCATAATGCCATGGGAAAAGAAATTTCAAAAGAAGATGGGAGAAGATATGCTAAAAGCTTCAAAATCTTGTTTAGATACTCTAATCACAAAAGAGAGTTTTCCAATAGAATTTGGTTATGCAAATTCAGATGACATGGATGTATGGACAGAAGACTTGGGCATGGGAGGTATTGGAATTATTTGTCTAAAAATCAATAATAAAAAATATTTTCTGGGATGGGCAGATGCCAACAATATGGAAAATGGCGTAAGAGAGAAAATCATAGACAGTTTAGCAAAAAACGATTTTCAATTACTTGAGATTTGTACATCAGACACACATTATGCTCCAGTTAAAGCTAGAAACAGAAATGGGTACTATCAATTAGGTTTGATTACAGGAGCTGAAAAATTATCAAAATGGTTTTTGGATATTGCTAAAATTGCTGAAACAAAAATAACATCTGCAAAATATGAAATTTTAGAAAATCAAACAGATGTAAAAATTATGGGGTCAGGGAATATTTGAAGATTATTCTAAAGCACTTGACAACTCTTTAAAAATAACAAAAGGGTTTATGATTGGCGGGAGTATGTCTTTTCATAACTAGTTTGTTTCTATAGTCTTCATTTGATCAATATTTCCATAAAATTCATCAATAAATGAAGAAAATTGGGAGATAGGTACTATTGGGACGTTTTCAATGAAATCAACTTTATCATGATACAATGTAACAATTACAGGCACAGATATAGCTCCAGGGTGTTTTTTTAACATAGTGTTTTGTTCTTTCAATTTGTTTTTTTACAACAGTTGATAATGATGAAACACTATAACGCTTCCAATGTTTACAATCAATTAAAATTGCAACACCCAATCTAATACCAATGACATCAATTTCCATTCTAGGTTTAGTCAACATCAAATTCTTGATTACTGCAAAATTTTTTGATGCTAAAATTGCTGCAGTCAACCCTTCAAAATCTTTCCAATCCAACACAATTGAAATTTCATCAATAGGAAATCCTTTTTCAAGTAATTTGATAGTAATTTTTAATTTATCACCATCTTCAAAATAATATGAATCATCATGTTTTTTTCCAATATCATTTTTTATGAATTCATCCAAAATTGTTTTAGAGTCATTGACATTTAATTTTGTAACGACAGAAAAATCCTCAACAGATATCCCACCTACAATAATTCCTTTAAGCCCAATAAGCATTTTAGGGTGAATTTTCAATTGAATATTTTGGCTCATGTGACGGATATAGGTTTTAGTAGTTAAGAGTCTCAGGGTATTATAACATAGATTTTATTACAAGCGTTTTAAATTATGATTATGAGAAAATTGCTAGTGGTCATACTAGCTCTTTCAATTGCAACTATAATGTATAATGAATCATTTGCAGAAAAAAGTACATTTTTTGATTCAGTGAAATTTATTCAATATCTTGATGAAAATACAGCTTTGGAAGAAGTACGGAATGGTAATCTAGATGTCTATTATTATAGAATTTCATCAGATAGATTAGAGAATTTTCAGGCAAGAGAAGGATTACAAGTTTTTGATTCTACAGGAGGGATCATATAGTATTCTAGTTAATCCTGCAGATTCAGAAGAATTTAATCCATTTTCAAGTAAGGACATTAGATTTGCATTAAATTATTTGATTGATAGAAAATTAATTGTAAATGAATTGATGGGCGGGTTTGGGGCTCCAATCATTTCATACTATAGTCCATCAGACCCAGAATACCTTACAGTAATTGAACAATTAGAGACCTTTAATTTCAAATACAATCCTGCACTTGCAGAAAAAATTATCTCTCAAGTGCTAAAAGAAAAAGGAGCCGTTAAAATTGACGAAAAATGGCAATTTGATTCAAAACCAATAACAATCACAATTTTCATCAGAAGTGATGATCCAGTCAGAAAATCAATAGGTGAAATCTTAGCTGTTGAATTACAAAAAATTGGATTCACAATAAAAAAGGATTTTGGAGATCTTAACAAAGCATTTGTTGTTGTGTATGGCTCAAATCCTTCTGACTTGAAGTGGAGTTTATACACTGAAGGTTGGGCACGTTCTGCATTTGTAAGATACGATTCTGTAGGATTAGGCCAAATGTATTCTCCATGGTTTTCAAATATGCCAGGATTCAACGACCCATCTTATTGGAATTACAAAAATGATAGATTAGATGAACTTACCCAAAAAATATACACAGGTGGTTTTGAATCATCAGAAAAAAGATCAGAGTTAATCCAAGAAGCAGTTGTCGAAGGAGTAAATGAATCTGTTAGAATTTTTGTGGCAAGTAAAATTGATCAATATGTTGCAAATGAAAATGTGGAGGGAATTGTAAATGACTTTGGTGCAGGAGTTCCAAGTAGATTCACCCCGATTAATGCTAAAAGTAATAGTGATGAGTTTGTAATTGGTGTAAAGCAAATCTATCAAGGAGCATGGAATCCAGTCATGGGATTATCTGATAGTTACAGTAGACACATTTGGGGAATAATTTCGGATCCTGCAACATTCAAGCATCCATTCACAGGAGAAACATTTCCTGTTAGAGCTAATTGGCAAGTTGAAACTGCAGGACCAAGTGGAAAACTAAGTGTTCCTCAAGAAGCAAAAATTTGGAATCCAGCATTACAAAAATGGGAAAACATTACTCCAGATACACTTGCAACAAGTAAGGTGACATTTGATTTTGAATTCAGTAATTGGCATAATGGACAAAAGATGGATATCAATGATATTTTACATTCACTATACTTCACAATAGAGTGGGGAACACAAACAGATGAGAATGATAGAACTTTTGACACAGAATTTACACCAAGAGCTTCACAGGTTATTAAAACAATAATTGGAGTAAATTCAATTGATGAGGATACAATAGAAGTTTATGTAGATTATTGGCATTTTGATGAAGGTGAGATTGCAGATTGGGCAGTACTATGGAATTCAATGCCATGGGAAATTTCATCGGCTATGGAGAAAGCAGTGATGGATGGAAAAGTTTCATTTTCAAGATCTGGCGCTACAAGTAAAAATGTAAGCTGGCTATCATTGATTATTCCAAAAGATGCAAATATTATCAAAGATTATTTGTATGAATTCAAGAATTCTAACTTTGTTCCTACACCATTAAAAGAAAATTATCAAAATTTGGAATATTTTCAAAATAGATATGATTCATCAATAAAATGGATTGAGGATAAGAATCACGCAGTGATTAGTAATGGTCCCATTTTATTTAGAATCATATGCACCAGAATCACGAACAATTACAGTAAGTGCATTTAATGATGATTCATACCCATTTAAAATTGGAAAATGGGCAGAATTTGAAAAAGTAAAACTTCCAACCATTACAAACATAGAAATGAAAAACATCATTCAACAAGGAGAAAAATTAGAGATTGGAGTAAAAACTAACCATGCAGATTCTATTCTATATTTTTTGACAAATAGTGAAGGAGAGATGATATCATCAAAGAGTATTAACATAATTGGAAATAGTATTACCATTAACATCGCTTCAGAAAATACAAAGAATTTAGGAATAGGTGCAAATAATATCAAAATATTTGCAATTTCAAATTCTGTTCTAAAACCTGATTTTTATGAATCAAGTTTTATTGTAACTATTGACAAAGAAGAATTACCAACTAGTGTATTGCATAACATAAAATTTACAGAAAAGGAACCAGAATATGGAATATGGATAATTCCAATACTAGCCATCATAGGAATAGTAATTTATTTTAAAAAGAAACGAACTATAACAACTTGAAATCTTTTAGAATGGGTTCTATTTGGTTTTCATTTTCAAGTTTTGAATATTCATCTAAAAGATTTTGGTTAAGTTCATAGAAAGTATGTCCCCATTTGAATTTATTAAGTAATTCTAAACTTTGTTCTTTAAAGCCCAAAATGAATAATGATGCAGATAATGCTTCTGCAGTAGTTAGTTTGTTTAATTTTGAATAATTTACAGGATTTCCTGCAAGTAATGGTGGAAGTTTTCGTTTAATACCATTAAATTTTTTAGAAAATGTGCGGTCTACCAAATTCCAAGAGCAATCAATACCAACAATAGAATTAATTGAAGACACATCTTTAGGTAATAGAGTCTTTTCAGAAAAAGGATCTAAAACCAATCCTTTATTGCCAATTTTCTTTATATTTTGAGCTAGACCAAATTTTACCATCTTTGCAGCTGTACATTTTTTTGGATCATCTTGATAAAACATCAAAACTTGTAACTTCACTTCATTCAATTATGAAATGAACAGTATTTTGAATTTACTCTATTGTCTTGTATGTGACTTTGTAATAAAATCGTGAAACTTGGTCATCTTTAATGATTTCAATATTCCAATTTGCATCAGGCAAAAATGTATCAGATAATTCAGGTAGAATACTGAATTTTTCTAGGCGTACATCGGGACCACTATACCTCACATTAAGGCTAATTCCATCAATTTCAACAACATCATAAATTTGTCCCTGTTTTCGTGTAGATTCTTTTACTAAACAATCAGAATCAGGGCCAATAATACAGATACCAGACATGGTTGATATTTTTAGATTAACATTGGATTGATCATCTCTTGATGGAGTAATCAAAGAACCAGAAATAACTCTAGGGGCAATAATAGTATCATCTGTAGTTTTTTCCTCAGTTAAGATAGAAATTGTTTTTTCAGGGATTCTGTTTTCTTTTTCAATTACAGTATCAAATTTTGGAGTTTTGGGTTTTTCAATTACAGTAAATTGAATTGATTTTGTTTCAAAGTCAGCATCAACTGTTACTTCGTATAACCCAATAGCGGATATAGAATTAGAAATTAAAAATTCATGACTAAATGAAACAGAAGGACTTGGAAGAATAGTAGTTGTAGGACCAATATTGGTTCCACAAATAAATGAGCCACATGTAATCTCAGCATCTGTTTTTTGAATAACACTTACATCAAATTTTTCAACATAAATTATCTTGTTTGGCTTTCCAGTAATTATTACTGTGTCACCTGGATAGTATTCTGGTTTGTCAGTAGCCACTAAAAGAGACACAGGATCATCAATACCGAAAACAAAATCATTGGCTACACTAAATTCAACTTCAGCTCGAATATTAGTGTAAAGTGTTTTTACAGTATATGGGCCTTCACTAAAAATTGTGATGGGTAATTCAAAGAAACTTGAGAATTCACCACCTTGATTTGGATAAACAAAAGATTCATGAATTTGTTTGAATGGGAAGGTTCCATCAACTACTTTAATTTGTACCCTTTCTGGTACTACTAATCCTTCATCACCTTGTTCACGTGTGATTACAGTTCCAGTTACTTTCAATGTGTCACCTGCCTTGTACAATGATTTGTCAGTAGTCACAAAGAGTGGAATTGAAGATAAAGAGTCATTTTCTGGATCTGCAGAAACTTTGAAGAAATGGTCTTGACTGTATGTATCAGTAGCTACCCTAATCTTATAGATTCCAAAATTAGATTTTGTAACATCTCGCCCATCATCAGTTTTAATATTTTGATATTTTTCAGAAATTGGTGTATTCCATGACCATGAAAAACGTTGATTGTCAATTGATGCGCCTGAATTAATTACAGTTCCATCGGGTTTTGTTACTGAGATTTCAACTGCTACATCACTAGTAGTAGGCAGTATACCAGTTAGAGAAACAGTATCACCAAGACCATAAACTTCCTTGTCAAGTGAAATAATTGCTCCATCTGTCAAATCAAGGGGATCAACTATTGTGAAAGTTTTAGTCGCAGTGTTATCCAAATATTCAGATTTTAGCATATAGTTTCCAGCTGTAAAGATACTCTGAGTTACATCAACTCTGACTGAATAACTTCCAGAAATTTCAGGAATTGCTGTAAAGTCATAAGCAACAACTATACCACCACTGGATAATCTTTTACCTCCCTCGGGCAAACCAATTATTTCTAGAGGAGTGCCATCTTCATGTGAAATAGATACTTTGACTGATGAACCAGTTTGATAACTTGAATTACTAAATGGTTCTTTGATAAATCCACTAAAGATCATTTCATCACCCATTTCATAGATTTCTTTATCAGAATGAATTGTCAGAGGTTCATCAGAAACAACATATGCACTAGGATCAGAGACTACATGAATTATTGTAGATGCAGAACCAACATCTTTGAGTACTTTTATCGAATAATCACCTAATCGTGAATCACTAATTGGAATAGTAAATGAATATTGAAATTTACCATCGCCATCAAGTCTTACGATATCCTGAATTTTAAAAGAAGAACCGCCACCAAATTGATCATTTACACCTAAAGCAAGATTCTTAGTTTGTAGTATTTCTAAATCAAGATAATTTATCCAAAGATTGTTTAATCTTCCAGTGATAGTTACAGTATCACCTAGTGTATAAGCTACCTTATCAGTCCAAAGTGAAATTGGGACATCCTCTTTAATGTCCTCTACTACCTCAAAAGAAGTAGAAACGGATTTTCCAGAGTATTCAGCATTTATCTCAAAAGTTCCATATTTTGGAGATATGGTTGTTATGAATACAGTAGTTGTAAATTCACCATTAGTTGGAAATAGATTTCCAGTAGAGATAACATCTCCAAGAGAATCAGTTACTGTAAATTTCATCCCTTCAAAAGGAACAATGTCTTCAGCAAAACCCGAAATCAGAACTGTTTGTCCTGGGAGATATAGGGATTTATCAGTGGTTAAACTAATGGAGCCATCTATTTTTTCTTCCAGTTCAATTAATTCAAATCCAACGGAGAAACTTGTATTGGATGTTTCCCCAGCATAATCTACAGACACATCATAGATTCCTTCATTGATTCCAAGTACAGAATGTAAGTTGAGAGTTGTTTCATAATTTAGATTTAGATCAGGGTATAGAGAGATAGTTTTGTAAAAGTTTGGACCTGAAATATTTACTATTATTTGGGCAGGTAGAAATTCTGGAGCTACAGGATTAACTTCTTCAGAAATATTTCCTCGAATTACTGCAACTTCGCCAAATATGTAAGAAGATTTTTCTGATGAAACGGTTACAATGATCTTTTCTGATTCTTGTGTTTCTATTAATTTTCCATTTGATGAACCAGGTGTTTGTTGTACAAATTTCCAATCATTAGAGCTGTTCATATCATGACCATCATAGATTCTTTGCCATGACGTAAAGTCATTTTGAATATCAGCAAATACAGGAGTCTTGTCAATAACAATTCCATTTTCATCTCTAAGATCAATTGATTCACCGACATCTGTGAACCAATTAGATTGATATGAATATTTCAAAAGTTGTCCAGGTTCAATTATAGTACCAGAAGGAATAGTCATTGTTTTTTTGAGAACAGTTGTAGATGCAATTTCCCAATCACCTATGTTAATATCAGAATCAGTAGGATTGTAAAGCTCTACCCATTCAGATATGGATTTTGAATCATCACCAGGTGGGTTGATATCCACTTCATTAATTACAACATTATCAGAACCAGTTTGAGCATATGCTGGAACTAGGATTCCTACAAGTAGGAATATAGAAAATACTATAGACAGATTCCGATTCATTGCTGTTTCCTAATTTTGTTGACTAAAGGACTCATTTTAGAATGAAATTGAGGAAAAGTTGAGCTTGTTGTTAAAGGGATATATCTTAAAACCATCAAGAATTAACTGAATTTTTCAGTATTAAGGCATACGTAGGAATTATTCCTTAGAATTGTCACAATTTGGACATTTTTTGTTTAATACTTTGGAACCGCACTCCATACAGAGTCCTTCTCCTACATCTCTTTCAATTGATTGTGTTCTCTTTCCCACATACACTTTGATTCCAAAATACATTATTGCTACAATAATCACGGCATAAGCAAGGCCCATGAAAGGTATCAAACCAATCATAAAAAGCAAAAGCCCCACAATCAAAAGGATATCTCGTCTTTCAAATTTCAATAAAATCAAGTCACCGTAGAATTGATAAAAACCTGCCGGAGCTCAGAGCCAATTAGTTTACTTCATTTCAAAGTCATTTCTCTAACTCTTCTTCATTGCTCGGCAGTAGTATTGAATGATAATTTCATAATAAGATGATGATTAGTGGTGGGATCGGCGAAATTCGAATTC
>PVMK01123772.1_pt1 | contig 10138 bp, 5 predicted proteins | sample 1853481 | NCBI WGS metagenome assembly PVMK01 (sample SAMN08533507, study PRJNA380276) | Marine sediment metagenome, whole genome shotgun sequencing project.
ATTTACAGAGCAATTTGATCTTAATTCCTTAAAAAATACTCTGACGGCTGATAAAGATGACACCGATGAAATTACAGAGCAATTTGATCTTAATTCCTTAAAAAATACTCTGAAGGCTGATAAAGATGACACCGAGGAAATTACAGAGCAATTTGATCTTAATTCCTTCGATGAGGAAGATATCCTCATCGTCGACAATACCCAGGATGAGGCGGATGAAAATATTAACGCCATGGCCGGTAGTGAAGCTGCCGGATCCCACAGGGATGAAGATTTATTTGACCTGGAGGAGGAAATTGAACTGGAGTTCGAATCGGATGAAGATGAGGATGAACTCATAGAATTAGACGATGAGCGCGCCGAAGACAATCAAGATTTCGTCGACCTGATGCTCGGTGTCTCTAAGGAATCCGATCAGAGTGACGATGACGATAAGCCGGCGGAATATCTCGAATTCGAAACTGAAAAACGGGATGATATCATTGTATCGGATGCCGACCGGGACCCTGATACAGAGGTCATTGACCTGGCCGAGGATGAAGCACCGAAATTTGTCGATAGCGATGACCTGCCTGATTTAGAAGCCATCAGCGGGCTTGACTTTGAAATCGAAGAAGACGAAGAAGACAGCCTGACAATAGATGAACATGAAACTGACAGCAGTGATGATATAATTGCAAGGGCTGTTCAACAGTCCTTAAGCTCAGATGACGATCGTGAACCGGTCGATCTGGCCGATGAAGCCGAGTTTGGGTTGGAAGATGACGACGCCCTCCTGGACCTGGATGGATCAAAGGAAGATGATGAAGAAATCCTGGCGCTGGCAGAGAAAGAGCCTCTGTCACTTGGAAATGATGAAGATTTGCTTGATTGGGATGAGGAAACGGACCTGGAAGCGGATGATGAAATCATCCCCCTGGACGGCTTTAACGACCTCGAAGCGGAGGATGGGGAAGACATTATCGAGATCACTGAATTTGACCAGCATTTTCCAGCAGACAGTGAGGCGTTACTGAAACAATCCGGTATTCTGGATGCATCCGATGCTGATAAGGAAGATTTTCTCGAACTCATTGATATTGAAGAAGATAGCCTATCTGATGATGAAGAGATTATCGAATTCAGCGATTCGCCGGCAACAGTCGAAGATGATAAAATAAATCAGTCTTTTAGCGATGATTTAGAAGAAGACCAGCTGGAAACTGTAACTCCGGAGTCTATTTTCAGCGCCGACCTGGCAGATAAAACGCTGGAAAATGAACTCACTGATTTTGATTTTGATCCAAGCTCTATTGCGCAACAGGCCGATCGTCTGGATACGTTTTTATCCGAAGATGCGGCCGACGAGCCCAAAGCAGCGTCGCTACCAGTTGATCAAGTTGCAGAAAAAGAAAAAACCGGGCTGGAAGAATCCCAAACAGGGCTGGGTATGGATGAGCTGCCGACTGTGCCCACGGGACAAATCGAAGCGGCCATCGAGCGGATCATCAGCGAAAAATTTTCCGGTAAGATTGAAAATATCATCTACGAGGTGATTGAAAAAGCGGTCGCAAAAGAGATTGATCGATTAAAAGGGGCTTTGTTGGGAAGTAATACGTTCGATGACAATCAGGATTGAGAACTTAGGGGCTTCGCCCCAATTGGAATGTTGGAATGCTGGAATAGTGGAATAATGGGTTCTGGGATAATGCAATGTTGGATTAATGGTCCCGCCACCGACGTGATTGATGATAAAATTAAATTGGCTAATATCCTTTTGAAAACCAATATCCCATCGTTCCATTTTTGGGGCAAATTCGGAATCCCAAGAAACCTCTATATTCTCAGTAGGTAGTAGAAATTCCGAGACGTTAGCACTCGATATACCTTAAAACACAAAAATCACTGGTAAAATATTGGGGATTAATTTATAATCCCCTTTTTTTATTTATCAGGATGAATCTATTTCGGGAATAAAGGAGCGTTATTCAAATGAGTTTGAAGCAATTTGACAAGGGCTATGAACCCCATGAAGTGGAAAAACGCTGGTATGCATACTGGGAAAACGAACAGCTGTTTGCCGCGCAAGATCAAAGTTCACAGACAGCTTATTCCATTGTCATTCCACCGCCGAATGTGACGGGCGTTCTTCATATGGGTCACGCCTTGAATAATACCATGCAGGATATATTGTGCCGCTACCGTCGACTGCGCGGGGATAACGTTCTGTGGATGCCGGGGACTGATCATGCCGGCATCGCCACTCAAAATGTCGTCGAAAAAAAGCTTGCCAGCGAAGGCACCGACCGTCATCAACTGGGCCGGAAGAAGTTTATCGAGGCCGTCTGGCAGTGGCGCGAAAAATACGGCAGTGCCATTACCAACCAGCTAAAACGCCTGGGGGCATCCTGTGATTGGCAGCGTGAGCGTTTCACAATGGATGAAGGACTGTCAAAAGCCGTCCGTAAAGTCTTTGTCCAGCTTTATGAAGAAGGGCTCATCTATCGGGGTAATTATATTATCAATTGGTGCCACCGGTGTCACACCGCCCTGGCTGATCTTGAAGTCGAGCACGAAGAACGAGATGGACATTTATATCATATCCGCTATCCTTATAAAGACGGATCCGGCGCGATCGTGGTGGCAACCACCCGGCCTGAAACCATGTTGGGTGATACCGCGGTGGCGGTCCATCCTGATGACGAGCGTTATCTGGATGTTAAATCCGATACGGTTATATTGCCGCTGATGGACAAAGAGATTCCCATCATCAAAGACACCTATGTCGACATGTCGTTTGGTACCGGCGGTTTGAAGATTACCCCGGCTCATGATCCCAATGACTTTGAAATCGGTGCACGCCACGACCTGCCCAGTGTGAAAGTCATCAGTGACGACGGAGACATGACCGCTGAAGCCGGCCGCTTTGAAGGATTGGATCGATTTGAGTGCCGCGACGCCGTGGTCAAAGCACTTGAAGAGAAAGGACTGCTGGTCAAAATCGTGCCCTATCGACACAGTGTGGGCCATTGTTACCGGTGCAAGACGGTGGTTGAGCCGAACCTGTCCAAGCAATGGTTTGTGCGTGCAAAACCCCTTGCCGAAAAGGCTATCGAGGCCGTTAAAAGCGGGGAAACGAAAATCATCCCTGAAATGTGGACCAATACATACTATGACTGGATGAACAACATTCGGGACTGGTGTGTGTCGCGCCAGATCTGGTGGGGTCACCAGATTCCGGCCTGGACCTGTGATGATTGCGGCGAAATCGTGGTAGCCATGGAAGCGCCGCAGACCTGTCCGGGTTGCAGTTCGAAAAACCTGGTACAGGAAACCGATGTCCTGGATACCTGGTTCAGTTCCGCGCTCTGGCCATTTTCAACCATGGGATGGCCGGACGAGACCCCCCTGTTGAAAACCTTCTATCCCACCTCGGTGCTGGTTACCGGGTTCGATATTTTATTCTTCTGGGTGGCCCGCATGATGATGATGGGCATCCATTTCATGCATGAGGTCCCGTTCAAGCACGTCTATGTGCACGCTCTGGTGCGGGATGAAGAAGGCAAAAAAATGAGCAAATCAAAGGGCAACGTTATCGACCCATTGAACGTCATTGATCAGTATGGAACGGATGCCTTCCGCTACACCCTGGCCGCTTTTGCCGCCCAGGGACGCGATATCAAAATGTCGGAAAAACGGGTGGACGGCTACCGGCATTTTATCAACAAACTCTGGAATGCCGCCCGTTTTGCGCTGATGCACCTGGAGCAGGGCTACGAAGAAATAAGTTCTCAGAACCTGTCACTGCCGGATCAGTGGATTCTATCCCGTCTGGAACGTGTGACGTTGGAAGTTGCCGAAGCGTTAGACGCCTATCGCTTCAATGAAGCCGCCGGAGCACTTTATAATTTCGTGTGGCATGAATTCTGTGACTGGTACCTGGAAGCCGTCAAACCCGCCCTGTACGATAAAGAAGGACCACAGGCAAAAGAGTCCACCCGCTCGGTGCTGTGGCGGGTGCTGCATGATACGTTGATCCTGCTGCACCCGTTCATTCCCTTTGTAACTGAAGAAATCTGGCACCATCTGCCCGGCACAAACGGATCGATTATGAAAGCAGCGTATCCCGCACATATCAGCGACGCCGCCCTTTCCGAACGGAATCGGCAATCCGAATCCAAAATGGAAATTCTGATAAATGTGATTACCGGCATCAGAAATGTGCGGGGTGAAATGAATCTGGCGCCCTCTTTATCTTTGCCGGTAATGGTTCAATCAGAGGACGGGCAAACACGCGAAGTCATTGAATCGCACAAGGATCTTGTCATCAACCTTGCCAGACTCAGCGCTCTGACAGTTGAGAATCTGGGACAGCGGCCTAAATCATCCGCCACCGCCGTGGTAAATAATGCTTCGATTTTTGTCGATTTGGAAGGAATCATTGACTTTGCCAAAGAGATCCAACGCCTGGAAAAAGAAATCAACAAGTTAGCCATGGAATTGACAAAGGTCGGTAAGAAACTGGAAAACGAAGGCTTTCTGAGCAAAGCTCCGACCGATGTCATTGAAAAAGTTCGAGATAAACAGAGTGCTTTGCTGGAAAAACAGCAAAAACTTCAAATGAACCTGGACCGAATAAAGGAAATGGAAAAATAGGACAGGGTGCGGGTTACGAGGGGTAAGGAGTTGATTGAGTTTGTTGAGTTGATTGAGTTGACTGAGTTGATTGAGTTGATAGGTGATAGTTCATAGCTGATAGTAAGGGGCTAATTGAGTTTATTGGGTTTATTGCCCCGGTTAAATTCGCTTCGCTCTTCTTCTACGAAAAATTTAACGGGGTAAAAGTTGCCTGAATTGATTTAATCAGACAATTAACCCGGACAACAAATCAACTTATTCAACTATTCAACCTAATTCAACCGCCAAATATGCCCAATGCTCTAGACCCAGATCACCCGCAACCAGATAGCAGAAGACAGATGACAGAAAACAGATGACAAGGGCACGAAGGTGGGAAGGTGGGAAGGTGGGAAAAAAGCAGGACTGAGTGAGGAGGACTGGAAGTAACGGAATTCGGGAGTGGGAAGGCGGGAAAAAACGAAGGTGCGGTGTTGGGAAGGTGGGAATAGAAGCGCAACGCGCATATTTGGTGGTTGATGAAGATGATTAGGTTGAATGGTTGATAAAGTTAAAAGGATTTGGTTTAAGCAAATAAACCCAATCAACTCAATAAACAACGTGCAACCCGCAACTCACAACCCGCAACTCACAACCCGCAACCCGCAACCCGCAACCCGCAACCCGCAACTCACAACCCGCAACCCGCAACTCACAACCCGCAACCCGTAACTCGCAACCCGCAACCCGTAACTCGCAACCCGTAACACGCATTATGATCCCTCTACGTGACACCGCTCCGACCAAAAATTATCCGGTGGTCAACTATGCCATCATCGGCATCAATGTCGTTATTTTCATATTGCAGCTGTCACAGGGAGCTGAGTGGAACAAATTCGTATTTACTTATGGCCTGGTTCCGGCCCGTTATTCGATTCCTCAAATCAGCGCTTATTTTAGTGCTCCCCAACAGGTGTTTTCATTCGTATCCTTTATGTTTCTGCATGGCGGCTTCTGGCATCTGCTCGGCAATATGTGGTCGCTATATATATTCGGAGACAACGTCGAAGATCGGCTCGGCCCTTTGCGATACCTGATATTTTATCTTATTTGCGGAGTCGCGTCGGGGGGATCTCATCTATTGCTGAACCTGCATTCAAAGTTCCCAACCATCGGTGCCAGCGGCGCAATCGCAGGTGTGATGGGCGCCTATATTATCCTGCACCCACGCTCAAAAATTTTAACCCTCATTCCCATTTTTTTTATCCCCTATTTTATAGAGATACCGGCCTATTTCTTTCTCGGTTTCTGGTTCGTACTCCAATTTATTAATGCCACCGTGAGTCAAGGCCAGGCCGGTGGTGTTGCATGGTGGGCTCATATCGGCGGCTTTATTTTCGGTATCCTTTTCCTGAAAATTCTGCTGGCGCTGCCGGGTGCTGACCCGCACGCTAAAATTCGCCGGGTCACCGCACGGAAAAAAACGCCGCATTTGCAAGTTATTCGACCGGTTGGTCCCGGACCGGATCCCCACCTCTACGGTGTCATTACCATTACACCGCATGAGGCTGTCGGCGGCACGCGCAAACTGGTCAACATTCCCTGGGGATTTCACAAACGCCTCTTCAGAGTAACCGTTCCACCGGGGGTTAAAGAGGGCAGCAAGTTACGACTCAAGGGACTGGGCAAGGAAGTCGGGTCAAATGGCCGGGGTGAGCGGGGAAATCTGTATCTTAAAGTGAGGATACAGTGAGCAATGGTCCGCCTCTGGCGGATCGAATGAAGAATGAAGGAATTCTATCGGTTTTAGCAGGATGTTGTTATAGGGCCAAGCAATTAATCATGGCCTTCTCTGTAAAATCGCCAAGCGCAGCGACATCCACCATTTGTCATTCGACATTCGTCATTTCAAATCGTCATTCTCTATGTTTTCGGGGTGTCTTCCGCATGCAGCATGGAAACCTTGTTGCGTCCGTTTTGTTTGGAGACATACATGGCTTTGTCAGCCCGTTGAATGAAGGTAGACAGTTCTTCTTGGGCATGGTATTCGGTCACTCCGATGCTGATGGTGATTTGAACATTCTGTCCGTTATCCGTTGAAAAGCGCTCTGTCTCCAGCGCGGATCGAATACGCTGGGCAACGGTTCGGGCCTTGGCCCCCGCTGTTTCCGGCAATATAACCGTAAACTCCTCCCCGCCATAACGATAGGCGGAGTCATTGGTCCGCAGGCAGGATTTAATGATCTGGCTGAATCGAACCAGGACCTTATCTCCTTCAAGATGACCGTAATTGTCGTTGTATTCTTTGAAGTGATCTAGATCCAGCAGTAACAAAGCCAGTGGATGCTTGTAACGGTTAAACCGGTCAACCTCAGTTTCCAGCTGGGAATAAAATGATCTTGAATTATATAGTTTGGTGAGGCCGTCGGTGACGGCCAGCCTTTGCAATTTTTCCATCATCCGGACCCGCTCATTGGTGAGCTCGCGCTCTTTGAGCACCCGTTTTAACCGCAACAAGAGTTCCTCAAGGCGAACCGGCTTGATGACAAAATCACTGGCCCCAACTTTGATCGCCTCTTCATAGGAATATTCATCGCCGTAACCGGTCATCACGATGACATCGGAATCTTTATTCTTTCTGATGGATTTGGTCAATTCCAGCCCACCCATGGCGGGCAGAATAATATCGGTGATAACTACCTGGAATTCGTCTTTTTGAATTATTTCAAGAGCCTCCTCAGCGCAGGAGACCGCCTCGGAGTTATATCCGGCGGTTAGGATATACTCATTCATGGTGTTGCGCACTGCCTCATCGTCATCGACGATTAAAACCCGGGTATTGCCCTTTGATCTTACCATTGGTGTTTCCGATAGAAATATGTTAAAAGACTGCAGACTTGACAGCGGTTCACGGTAATTGATAAAAGACTAAATTTATTAATTATTGTGGATAAGTATATCCGGAAAGCAAAACAGTGTCAACTTTCTTTTAGCGAAGCGCTAATATCCGTTTCAAAGCAAATTTATCAACCAATTTATTAAAATAGACTCCATGCAAAACATAAGAAACTTTAGCATCATTGCTCATATTGATCACGGCAAATCCACCCTTTCAGACCGGCTTATTGAAACCTCCAACATTATATCCGAACGTGAATTTAAGAACCAGATCCTCGATACCATGGATATAGAAAGGGAACGGGGCATTACCATCAAGAGTCAGACAGTATGTTTGCCCTATGCCGCCAAGGATGGAAAATCCTATTTTATAAACCTGATCGACACGCCGGGACATGTTGATTTTTCCTATGAGGTCTCTCGATCCCTGGCTTCCTGCGAAGGTGCCCTGCTGGTGATCGACGCCAGCCAGGGGGTTGAGGCTCAGACCCTGGCCAACCTTTACCTTGCCATGGAACACGAGCTGGAAATAATTCCGGTCATCAACAAAATCGATCTGCCATCGGCGGACATCGATCGAGTAAAATCGCAAATCCAGGACGATCTCGGCCTCGATCCGGCGGATGCCGTTTTAATATCGGCTAAAGAAGGAATTGGAATCGATAACTTATTGGAAGATATTGTCAATAAACTGCCGCCGCCGGTCGGCGACCCCGCTCAACCGCTCAAGGCACTGATTTTTGATTCACACTACGACGCCTATCGCGGCACCATCGTCCATTTCCGGATTTTTCATGGGCGGATTAGTGCGGGAGACAAGATCAGGTTTATGTCCAACAATGCGGTATACAAGGTTGAAGAAGTCGGCCTGTTTCAGATCGATATGGTCAAACAAAAACAGCTTTCAGCGGGCCAGGTCGGATATATGATTGCCGGCATCAAGACTGTCAGTGATACACGCTGCGGCGATACCATCACATTAAAAGACCAGCCATGCGATACGTCGATGTCCGGTTTCAAGGAAGCCAAACCGGTGGTTTTCTCCTCGATCTACCCGGTGGCATCGGATGGATATGAAGAATTGGTGACCGCGCTTGAAAAGCTGAAATTAAACGATGCCTCCCTGATATATGAAAAGGACACATCGGTTGCCCTTGGATTTGGATTTCGCTGCGGGTTTTTGGGCCTGTTGCATCTGGAAGTGATCCAGGAGCGGCTTGAACGCGAATACGGACTATCTCTCATCCTCACCGCACCGTCGGTTCAATATAGTTTGGTCATGAGCGATGGCACGGAAACCATTATCGACAATCCCGCATTATATCCGGACCCGACACTCATCGAAGAAACCAAAGAGCCGTTTATCCGGGCTTCGATTATCGTACCGGATCGCTACATGGGTGCCGTCATGAAACTGTGCCTTGACCGGCGCGGAGTCAGTAAAAATTATCAGTATCTTACCAGTGACCGGCTCGAAATGATTTTTGAAATACCTCTGGCAGAAGTAATCTACGATTTCTATGACCGGCTGAAATCGGTGACCCAGGGTTATGGTTCCTTTGACTATGATTTAATTGACTTCAGGCAAACCGACCTGGTCAAAATGGATATCCTCATCAACGGGGAGCGAGTGGATGCCTTATCCCAGCTGGTACACCGGGATAATTCAGTTGCCCGGGCACGCACTGCCTGCGAAAAATTGCGTGATGAGATTCCAAGGCAGATGTATAAAATCGCAATCCAGGGCGCCATCGGGGGCAACATCATCGCCCGCAAAACCGTATCGGCCTTTAGAAAAGATGTGACTGCCAAGTGTTACGGGGGAGATATTTCGCGTAAACGCAAATTGCTCGAAAAGCAGAAAAAAGGAAAAAAACGCATGAAGATGGTGGGCAAAGTGATGATTCCTCAATCGGCTTTTTTAGCGGTGTTGAAGACGGATACAGACTAGTTTGAAGTGGGAAGTGGGAGTGCGGAAGTCGGAAGGCAGGAAAGAAAGAAGGTGGGAATGACTGGAAGGCGGAAGTGGGAATGCGGAAGTCGGAAAGAGGGCGAAGACTAAAGGCTGAATGAAAAATGCAATTTAAGGCCCACGGCTCAGGGAAAAAGTGTAAGGCCAATGCTTTTATTCAGCTTAAGTATAAAACTGTCAGCGCTTGTCAGCACGCATCTGCGGTTATTATGAAACTAAAAAAGCCAATTTAACCAATAAAACATTTTTTCCGAATTCCGCATTCACAATTCCGAATTCGTATCACCTTCGACCTTACACCTTATACCCTATACCATTTACTTTATACCGTCTACCTTTTACCGTGAGCTTGAGCTATGAACTATCAACCCAATAAACCCAATAAACCCAATAAACCCAATAAACCCAATAAACCCAATAAACCCAATCAACTCAATCAACTCAATAAACTCAATCAACTCAATCAACTCAATCAACTCAATCAACTCAACAAACCCAACAAACTCAGTAAACTCAACAAACTACGGATGGATCGGACGCTATGAAACGAATTGCAATACTTGCCGGAGACGGAATTGGACCTGAGGTCATGCAGGAAGCAGTTAAGGTCCTGGACATAATTCAGCAACAATATCATTTTCAACTGCAATATGAATATGCCGATATCGGTGG
>PVMK01173562.1_pt1 | contig 10138 bp, 9 predicted proteins | sample 1853481 | NCBI WGS metagenome assembly PVMK01 (sample SAMN08533507, study PRJNA380276) | Marine sediment metagenome, whole genome shotgun sequencing project.
GGGCCATCAGCATGGCCTCATGGGCTCTGCCCTGGCCGTAGGAGCCGTCGCCCGAACAGTTCATTACCACCTGCCCCTTGTTGCGTCGCTTCGCGGCAAAACCCCAGCCCACCACCGGTGCGAAGTTGTAACCGATAAAACCGGACATCATGTACACCTTGTGCTCTGGAAAGCTGAAGTGAAACGCCGAGCGACCCTTGCAACAACCGGTGTCCTTGCCGGTGTGTTCGGCCAGGTAGTATTTGATATCGATACCCTTGGACAACATATGGGTGATGCCGTGACCGCGGTGATGGGGAGACAGGTTGTCATCCTTGTTGAGAAAGGTGCAGGCCCCCACTCCCGGGGCGATAGCGCCCTCGGCAGGGTGATAAAAACCAATCAATTTCCCCTGCATCATGCGTCGGTACATCATGCGGTTATACTGGTCCGCACGGACCAGATTGCGGTACAGCGCGACCATTTGTTCCTGGGACAATGCCATGGTGACCACCTCTCGTTCGTTATCTGTTTAAAGATAGTGCCGCCGACAGTCGTTGACAGCAATGTGGCAACAGGTCTACATTCTGTCATTTCCGGACAGCGGATTTCTGATGCCAAAAGCGGCACGCGAATACAACACCTACGTCAAGCACACCCTGGAGGTTTTGCGCAGCCAGGGCGTCGATGTGCAGCCCTTACTCGACCGGCACGGCATCGACGAGGCAGCGCTAGACGGTGAGAAAAACCTGATCAGCCAGGCGCAGTACAGCCGCCTGCGGGATGAAATGATCCGGCGTTACCCGCTACCCGGCCTGGGTCTGCTGGACGGTCGCGGTGTCAATCTGCTGGATCACGGTCTGCTGGGCTACGCCATGTTCGCCAGCGCCAGCCTGGGCAAGGCCATCGAGCGACACAGTAAATACCAGGACGTGATCGGCGCGGTGTTACATACCGCCCTGATCATCGAAGGCGATACCGCTCACTTGCGCATTGTCAGTATCGCCCGCCCCGACATGGTCAATACCGAAGCCAAATTACACTACGAACTGGAAAGCCTGTTCACCCAGTGGGCCGAGATCGGCCCGGCTATAGGCAGCGATAAGCACTGGTTCAGCAGTGTTGAGTTCACCTACCCGCCGCCCGGTTACAAATCGATGTACGCGGATGTACTGGGCGAGCCGGTGCTATTCGGGCGCGAACACAACCAGATGAACTTTCCCGCTGCACTGCTGCAACAGCCGCTGAATTTCGCCAACGAGCAGGCGGCGAAATTGTGCGAACAACAGTGCGCCGCCCTGTTGCGCGAATTGCAGCAAACGGGAGGTGTGGTCGGGGAAATTCGGCGCCTGCTGGCGAACTGCCCGGGACGTTATCCCTCCATCGAAGATGCGGCCAGTACGCTGGCCATGGGCGAGCGAACCCTGCGTCGGCGGCTGGTGGAGGAGGACACCACCTACAAGCAGGTGGTGCTGGATTTCCGTATGGAACTGGCCGCCGGTTACCTGCGCGGCAGGGAAATGGCGATACAGGAAGTGGCCTATGTCACCGGGTATGCGGATCCTTCAAATTTTCACAGGACATTCAGCCGCTATTACGACATGACACCCAATGCCTATCGCCGACAGTACGAGAGCGAGCAAGCGGACCGCCAAGCAAAACCCTCAGCCCGCTACAGCATCAACCGGCAATAACATCAACCGGCAATAACATCAACCGGCAATAACATCAACCGGCAATAGCACCAAACAGTGGCAGGCCCAGCCCCGCACTCATACCACCATCAACACGAATTTCCTGCCCGGTTATAAACGTGGATGCGTCACTGGCCAGAAAATTGTAGATGCCGACAACCTCGTCCTGGCGCCCCATACGGCCAAACGCTGTGAGGGTGGCGAGAAAGCGGGATTCATCGCCGCCATCGTCTGCCACCATCATGCCCGTATCGGCAATCAGGGCGGGGCATACGCAATTGACCCGAATCTCCCGCGGCGCATTTTCGATGGCGCTGGTGCGTGCCAGGTAGGCCCCACCTGCCTTGCTCGCGGCATAGACGCCCGTACCCGCGTGGGTAAGGCCTGAGCCCGCCACGGAGCCGGTGTAAATCACCGAGGCGCCATCCTTGAGGTGTTGCGGGGCATATTTGAAGGCGTAAAAGGCGCCCTTCAGGTTGAGCTCGACGATTGCATTCATGCCGTCACTGGAAAATTCTTCGATGCTGCCCTCATCCGCAGCACAGCCGGCGTTGATCACCAACACATCGAGTTTTCCCAGCAACTGCTCAGCATCCTGCAGGCTCTTTTCGACTTCTGATTCGACCGTCGCATCGCAGCGCAGAAAGCTGGCGCCGATGCCGGCGGCGACATCTTCGCCTTCCATGCGCCGACCAGTGATAATCACCTGCGCGCCATTAGCCACAAAATTTTCGGCGACCTTGAGGCCGATACCGGAGGTGGCCCCGGTAACCAGCGCTGTCTTTCCTTCAAGAGAATGCATAATTCTTTCCTGTTAAGCAGCGTTTATTGCTGCGTCCATAAATAGATTTTGCCGCACTGCTTGCTCACCTGCAGATCGAAGGCGTCACCGGCGCGAGACATGGGAAATTCGTGGGTGACCATAACGTCCACCATGCGCTGTACTTCTTTGTTGCACAGGGCGCGCACCAGGCGCTCACGATCACGAGCGCGCACGTCGTGCTGCCCCCACAGGCTGTGGGCCGGATCAATCACGTGGTGCAGCGGACTCAGGTCCAGTTTCGCCCCTGGGGTATGACCACTGAAATTGATATTGCCGTACTTACGCGTCGCCTGCATCAGGCGCTCCTGGTAAAAGGTAACGCCGGAGCCGTCCACCGCATGGTCCACGCCCTGGCCATTGTAGGTCAGAGCCCGCACCTGCTGCAGCCAGTCTGAATCATCTGGATTTATAAAGTGTTTTACACCCATTGCTCGCAACAGGCCTTCACGGTAGGGGTTACGCATCAGGGCAATTACCGTGGCATTGCGATACAAGGCGGAGATGACATGCCCCATGGAGATAAAACCGATACCGCCCACCAGCACGGTATCCCCGGCCTTGACATCCATGCCCTCCTGGCTGGAAAAACCGACGCCAAAAGAGCAGTTGGCGGCAGCGGCATGGCGGAACTGTAACTCATCGGGAATACGAATCAGGTTTGCCTCTGGCGCTATACGGAACTTTGCCATGGCAAATCCCCCCGACTCACTGCCATTGCGTTTCTCGATACCGTGCATGGCGGCGTTCTCGGGCCCTACGATATCCGGGTCGTTGGCATCGCAGTATGTGGGCGACAGGGCACTGGTACACGCATGGCAGTGACCGCAGTGATCACCCTGAAACACTATGACGCGATCACCGACCTTGAAGTGAGAACCGGGGAGTGTCTCCTCAATCGTTCCCACGCCCTCGTGGCCCAGGTGACCGGGGCCATCGTGAAACTCGAAATCATGCGCTGCCCAGATGCGGGAACCCTCCAGGCAAACCGGCGCGATTTCTGTTTTGATAATGGCGTAGCCTGACCGGATCACGGGATACGGCCGCTCGACCAATTCAAAGCGCCCCGGCTCCGGGATAGTCAATACTGTGTTGGTCGATGCAGCCATGGCGAGATCAATACCCCGTTCCTATAGTTGATGTATGCAGTGTAGGCGCAGTTGCACAATTAGGTAATTACATTTCTGTACATTCGCGTGATATTTCCGAATATCCGGATCATTGGCCGCCAGAGCCCTGGAGTTTGTCCTCAAAGGCCATTGAGACTTTCCCCCCGGGTTCTATTATCTAATCCACGCCAATCAGCTTCCCCAGGAGTGCATGATGAAAACTGCCCAACAACTGGATTACACCCTGCATCACCTGTGTATTTACGATGACAAGCCACGGGAGAACATGTTCCCCTACCTCCGCTGGCACCACGGCATCACCAATTTCTTTTCCGGCGGTGTTTTCCATGTTACCGGAGAGGGCCACTCCGATTACACCTTTATGGGCTGTGGCGGTCATGCCTACCAGATCCAGATCGAGGCACCCCCTTTCCAGTTCGAGTACGAGCGCAACTGGTGGCGGGACCACGGCCGCGGATACAACCACATCTGTTGGCTGACCAGCGACGCCGGCGCCTCCATGGAGCAGTTGCTGGCCAATGGCGCTACCGAAGTAATGCCTTTCGAGGAATTCCCCACCTATGACGGCTTCGTGGTGCACGACCCCGAGGGTCGCTGGATCGAAATCATGGAGTACACCGATGACAACTTTCGGGTACAGGAATTTACCCATGCGCCCGCGGGCGAATGCGCTCTGGAAATGATCGGCAACGTGGAGATCTGTCGCGATGTGAACGCCATGTCCCGGTGGTACCAGGACATCATGGGCTTGCGTATTCTCGAAGAATTCCAGAACGAGGCAGATCACGTGGTGGTCATGAGTGACAAGGACTACGATCCGGTGAGCCGGCGCAGCCTGTTCATCCTGCAAAATGCGCGGCACGACTTCGAGCAGGCGCATATGGCGGAACACGGCCCCTATATCTGTGCGGTGATCTACCAGGCGGCGGATGTGCAAAGGGCCTGGGAAGATGCCTTGTGGGCCGGCATGGTGGCATTACAGGCGCCGACAACCGACCCCCTGACAGGCCTGCTCACAGCCTACCTGCGAGAGCCCTGCGGCGGCAACGCCATCATGCTCACCGAGCACTATGCACCGGCAGCCAACGCTGCGCTGGCCGCATAAGTCTGGGGTTTGGAGCACTAAATGATACTGGCGTTTGCACATCCCTGTCTGGTGGTCGACGACGTGGAGCGAGCCCGCACTTTCTATGAAGATATGTTCGGCTTTCGCGTCATCAGTAAGGAGGGCTGGTCGGACAACCCGGCCATTGATAGCGTAATCGGTAGCCGCAACTCCAGCTCTCGCGGCTACATGATGGCCGGGCACAACTGCTTTCTGGAACTGTTCGAATTTAACGCCCCGACGCAACAGGGCCCCGCGCCACAGGATCTGGGGCCCCACGAGCGCGGCATACGCCACATTGCTTTCTACGTGGACGACTGCCGCGCCGAGTACCAGCGCTGCCTGGAACTGGGCGGCCGGCCATTGGGTGCGCCCGCACCGCAAGACAGCGGCATCAACGCAGTCTACCTGCGCGACCCCTGCGGCAATATCATAGAATTGTGCGAAGTGCCGCGCCCGGAAGAACAACCCACACGACTGCCGGGCATTGCGCGGCTCAACGAGGATAACTGACATGTTCGATCTGGCAGGCAAGAATGCCTATATCACAGGGGGCTCATCCGGCATCGGTCGCGCCGTGGCGGAACTTTTCATCGCGCAGGGTGCGCGTGTTGTTATCGCAGATATCGCCGATATCGTCGATGCGGCGGAGGTCGCCGGGACCATGGGCGCCGTTGCAGTGCACTGTGATGTTGCCGAGGAAGACAGCGTACGCAATTCACTGCAGGCGGCGTCCGCAGCACTGGGTGGACCGCTGGACATCGTGGTATTAAACGCCGGTGTGGGCGATGTCGGCCCTAACCTGGTGGACGTCGAACAGGCGCTGATAGAGAAGGTAACACGCATCAACCAATGGGGTGTCATGTACGGGCTCAAACACGCACCATCAGTCATGCGCGACGGTGGCTCGATTATCAGTACCTCATCGATGGCGGCGTTTATCAATGTCCCCGGCGCTTCGGTGTACTCCGCCAGTAAAAGCGCCGTAATCAGCTTGACGGAAATGGCGGCACTGGAGCTGGGCGGGCGCGGCATACGTGTAAACTGCATTTGCCCGGGTTACACCGACACCGCCATGGGCAGCGGCGACGAAGGCCGCCTGCTGTGTGAAGCATTCACCGCGCTGGGGCGAGCCGCTACGGTAGACGATCTCAGTGGTGTCTTCCTGTTCTTGGCCAGCGACGCCAGCCGCTACATGACAGGCCAGGCCCTCAAGGTGGATGGCGGCTGGCACTGCGGACCCACGCCACAACTGTTGCAACTGGTCACCGGCAGTGACCAGGCGCCGACCTAAACATAATGATCGTTGTGACCCAATGAATTACACTTCAAGGATGGTCAATACCAGCCTGATTTCCGACGCCTCCCGCGGTGAGGAAGAAAGCCGCATCGTCGCCACCTGGCTGAAGCGACTGCGTTCCTGCCTGACCGATGAGCAACAGGGCCTGTTTCGCCAGGCACTCAGAGAAAGCAGCATTAGTCCCGGTGACCTGAATGGCGGACAGCCCATCCGCCTGAGCCAACTGGACGATGTCCTGCTACTGGTGCGACGGGAGATACCCGATATAACCTTGCGCCTGTTCGACCGGGTAGAGGTGCTGGACCTGGGCCTGATCGGCTACGCCGCCATCAACAGCGACACGTTGGGTAAAGCACTGGACGTGATGTATGCCTACCACAGCCTGGCATCGGACCGTTATACAGACCGGTTGGAGGTGCAGGAAGACTGCGCCGTGATCTCCACCCACCCACTTCCGGGCTATCTTAGCGACAGTCAGAATATCACCGAAGACAGTTTCGCCGGCAACTGGCGCTCACTGAAGTTACTACTGGGAGACGCGGCGGATAGCGCTAAAATCGAACTGCACTTCGAACATCCTGAACCGCCTTACATCGCAACCTACCACCAGGTTTTCGGACCCAACTGCCACTTCAACCGGGATCGCGCCCAACTGCGCTTTCCCAAGTCCTGGCTGGAGGTACCGATCAACCGGTCGGGTGGCGGCCTGTCCCAGGTCTTTACCGCCATGTGCGAACGCATTCTCGGGCCGGGAGAAACCGGCGGCGCCGATACCAGCGAAATGGTACAGCGCCTGCTGTTGAGCCGCCCCGGTCGCAACATGCTGCGCCTGGAACAGGCCGCCGAGCAATTAATGCTGTCTCCCAACCAGTTGCGCAAACGCCTGTATCGCGCCGGCACGACCTACAAGGCGCTGGTGCTCAGGACGCGTATGGAACTGGCCCGGCACTACCTGCTGGACACCCGCCTGTCTGTGCAGGAAATCGCCTACTTGCTGGACTATTCGCAGGCAGCCCCCTTCAGTCGCGCCTTCAAGCAGTACAGCGGGATCGCCCCGGAGTACTTCAGGCTCCAGCTGCAGCCTGCCTGAGCACACAAATGTAATCTATTGGGACAGATATATCATTATCTAGGCCGCGCGATTATCCTAGACTGCAAGTCATCAAAACAACCAGCACTGCGAGGCTTAGATAATCATGAAACACTCACCCAACAAACTGGCAGTTGCGATCGCGCTGGCCACAGCAACAATCGCCGGTGGCGCCAACGCCCAGAGCTACTACAAGCGAATGGCTTCAGCCAAAGAAACCTTCCGGGAAGTTTTGTACCCCTTTGGTGTGGCAACCTCCGCCAATGAATACATGTAGGCTTAATTACATTAAAAACATAACCGAACCAGGAGTCATTATGAAACACCGCATTCTCAGCAGTTCTATCGCCCTGATCGCCGCAATGCAGGCAGGATATTCCAGCGCCGACTCGATTCTTGAGGAGGTGATAGTCACGGCTCAGAAGCGAGAGCAGGCCTTATCAGATGTCAGTCTCAGCGTGACTGCCTTTACCGGCGAGACCATGAGGGCCCTGAACTTCAAGGAGCCCCGGGACCTGGCGGGGGTGGTTGCCAATCTGGACATGAAGGGTACTCAGGGCGACATCAATCCGGCGGTGACCATCAGGGGCATCGGCCTCAACAACTTCAACGCGAACAACAACCCGTCCGTGGGCATGTACGTCGACGAGGTATTCCTGTCGTCGGCCGCGATGATGACCCTGAGCATGATGGACGTGGAACGCGTGGAGGTATTGAAAGGCCCGCAGGGTACGTTATACGGCAGGAATGCCTCGGGCGGCGCGATAAATTTTATCAGTGCGAAACCGACCAGGGAAGTCGATGGTTTCATCGACGCCGGCTATGGTGACTACGACACCGCTCGAGTTGAAGCCGCCCTTGGCGGACCACTCGGTGAGGTGATGTCAGGCCGTGTCAGTGTGCTTTACGATGACAGGGGGGATTCCTTCCACGACAATCGCATAGGACCGGACTTCGATGGCATCACCAACCAGTCGATCCGCGGCCAGCTGCAGTGGGACACCGACAGGCTCAGCGCCAACCTGGGGCTCAGCTACGTCGACCAGAATGGTGGCAACCAGCCCGGCAGTTTCCTGCAGGGATTGTACGACCCGGAAACCTTTGAGCCCTGCACAGGCCCCCAGTGCATCGATTTTAGCGGTTACAGAAAGATTGGCGGCGACGAGTTTGAGCATGACTTCGACCCCGACTGGGTGCGTAATCTCGAGATCAATACGGATTTGACCAGTGCCAGGTTCAGCCTGGATTACGATTTCGATAAATTCACCCTCACATCGATTACCGGCTATATCAACCAGAACCGGAAATACGGTGAGAACATCTGGTCAACGCCCAATGAAATGTTCTCAGCGGTCCACAATGAGGACATCGAACAGATTTCCCAGGAAATTCGCCTCAGCGGCAGCACTGATCGATTTGACTGGATAACGGGCGCATTTTATTCCCACGATGAGTTTGACTCCGATAACCTGGCGAATTCCGCAGATTTTTTCGGGGATCCGCTCGTTGTGGGGCTGCCTGACGTCTTCTGGGATGTCGACCAGGATACCGATGCCTGGGCGGTGTTTGCCAGCTTTGACTGGCATCTCACTGAGCGCTTGACTCTGGTAACAGGCGCCCGCTATACCGATGAGGAAATCGATTTCCAGGGCGGAACCACCTTTAACGACGGCAACATCCCCATCTTCCCGGTTACCTCTACCGATGATGAATTCACTGACGACAATGTGTCCTATCGCGTGGCGCTGGAATTTCGTCCCAACGACGACATGCTGGTTTACGGCTCGTTCTCGACAGGTTTCAAGTCGGGCGGTTTCACCGGTGATTTCACCTTAGACCCGGAAGAGCTGGAACCCTATGATTCCGAGGAAGTCGACGCTTATGAACTGGGCAGCAAGACCACGCTGGCTGGCGGCATGGTGCAACTCGATGCAGCCGTGTTCTACTACGACTACCAGAATATCCAGACCACGGTTCCCGCGCCCAGCGGCCTGGCTTTTCCATTGAGCAACATGGACAGTGCCGATATCTGGGGTATCGACCTGGAGCTGACCGCGTCGCCTGTTGAGGGTCTCGACCTGCGTGTGGGCGCGGGCTACCTGGATACAGAGGTGAACGATAACGCCCGTGACCCGGTCAGTGGTGACCTGCTATTCGATGGCAACGATCTGCCCAATTCACCTGAGTTTCAGGTGTTCGGGCTGGCGCGGTATGAGTTCCCGATAACCGGTGATCTCAGTATGGCTTTGCAGGCGGACGCCAAATACTCGGATGAGACCTACAAGGAAGCAGGCAATGACCCGTTGGCCTCTGCAGATGACTACACGGTGATTAATGGACGAATTTCCCTGCTACGCTCTGACGGTGGCTGGGAGGCCGCCTTGTGGGGCCGTAATCTGGCCGACGAGGATTATTTCCAGGACGTGTTCCCGTCCCAAGATCTGGGTATCCAATCCGGAATCGCTGGCGCGCCGCGCACCTGGGGTGTAAGTTTCACCTATAACATCAACTGATCCAGGGCGCAACGCCCAAGTTTCCCTGGCTTGAACCAGTACTCCCTACTTGGCCACCGCAAAAACACGGTGGCTTTTTTTGCCTGCTATACCCGGCAATATCACCTTGAGGGGGTACTAGTGCTGGTGATTTCCCGGTAATGGGTCAATGGGTCTATGTCTGCATCAAAGGGCACCAGGGAAATCGCTTCCAGGAACAACGAGAACAGCTCAGCCTGGGACGATATTTCCAGCTTGGTGTGAAAGCGCTTGTTGTATACCTTGACAGTATCCACGCTGATCCCCAGTAAATGGGCGATGGATTTATTGGAGTGCCCCTTGAGTATCAGCTGTATCACCTCACATTCCCGCGCGCTGAGATGGTCGCGACCAAAATTGCGAAATGCCCGGTCCAGCGGAGCCGAAAGGGTAATCTCGCCTGCACCGGCAGATTGCTGCTTACGGCACAGGCTTCTCAGCACAGGTAATACCAGTTGTAGATTTGCCACCTGACCTGGTTTGGGAGGA
>PVMK01119389.1_pt1 | contig 10137 bp, 12 predicted proteins | sample 1853481 | NCBI WGS metagenome assembly PVMK01 (sample SAMN08533507, study PRJNA380276) | Marine sediment metagenome, whole genome shotgun sequencing project.
CGTGGCCGCGGTCAAGGCGGCGGTGGAGGCAGGAATCCGCGGTGCCGAGACCATCGGTGAGGTGGTATCGACTCACGTCATCGCACGGCCCCACACCAATATCGACATCGTCCTGCCCCTCGGCCGCGCCGAAGAGGCGGCCGGCGAGGGCAAGGCCAAAGGCAAGCGCTGATGCTGCTCGGGCGCGTGACCGGCACCCTGGTGGCGAGCCGCAAGGACGAGGGGCTCGAGGGCCAGAAGTTCCTCGTCGTGCGCGAGCTCGGGGTGGACGGCAAGGAGACCGGCGGCCACGTGGTAGCGGCGGACTCGGTCGGTGCGGGTGTCGGCGAGGTGGTGCTGTGGGCCTCGGGCTCGGCGGCACGCCAGACCGAGTACACCCGCGACCGGCCTTGCGACGCGGTCATCATGGCCATCGTCGACAGCTGGGAGGTCGGCGGCAAGGAGATCTACCGCAAGACCGCGGCCGACGGCGAGTGGGCGAGCTGACAAACGAAGGAGGCGGGTGCTCGGTGTCCGCCCAAGTGGAGGTCTGATCGGTGGAAGCAGCATTTGACCAGCAGGAGATCGAGGCCGTCATCGAGCGGGTGCGGCTCAAGCTCGGCGGCCGCACCGAGACGCCGCCGTCGGCGCCGATCAGCACCGAAACCGCCGTGGGTGAGGGCATATACCCCACCATCGACGCGGCGGTCGCCGCGGCGCGCGCAGCGTTCGAGGCCTACCGCGAAATGGGACTCAAGAAGCGGTATCGGATCATCGACGCGGTGCGCGCGGCGATGCGCGATAGCGCGGTCGAGCTGGCGCGGTTGGCACACGAAGAGACCGGCCTCGGCCGCTCCGAGGACAAGGCGCTCAAGAACCTCCTGGTGACTAACAAAACCCCGGGACCAGAGGACCTTGAACCGACGACATGGTCTGGAGACGAGGGTCTGACGATCACCGAGTACGCACCGTTCGGTGTCGTCGGCGCCATCACCCCCACCACCAACCCCACCGCCACCATCATCAACAATACGATTGCCATCCTGTCGGCCGGCAACGCCGTGGTCTTCAACCCCCACCCCAACGCAAAGAAGGTCTCGGTCGAGTCCATCCTCCTCATCAATCAGGCCATCGTTGCCGCAGGCGGTCCCGCCGACCTCGTCACCGCCACGCCCGAACCGACGATCGACAGCGCGCAACGGCTCATGAACCACCCGCAGGTCCGCATCCTCATGGTCACCGGCGGTCCGGGGGTGGTGGCCGAGGCGCAGAAGACCTCGAAAAGGTCGATCCTCGCCGGCCCCGGCAACCCGCCGGTGGTGGTGGATGCCACCGCCGATCTCGAGCTCACCGGGCGGGAGATCGTGCGTGGCGCCTCGTTCGACAACAATGTGATCTGCACCGACGAGAAGCTCGTGGTCGTGGTGGCCTCGGTGGCCGATGAGCTGCTCAAGCAGCTGGTCGCCAACAACTCGTACCTGCTCAAGGAGTACGAGCTCAAGAAGCTCGAGCGGGTGATCTTCTCGGAGATCGGCGAGCCGGGAAAACCGGGCCGGGTCAACCCGCGTTGGATCGGGCAGAACGCGGGTGCCATCCTCGCCGAGATCGGAATCCGGGCGGGGGATGATCTCCGCCTGGTGCTGGCCGACGTGCCACCCGAGCACAGCCTGGTCTGGACCGAGCAGATGATGCCTGTGATACCGGTGGTGCGGGTACGGGACGTCGATCAGGCCATAGACCTCGCCATCCGCGCCGAGCACGGTTTCGGCCACACGGCGTCCATCTACTCCTCGGATGTCAACGCCTTCACCCGCATGGCGCAGGACATCGACGTCTCGATCTTCGTCGCCAACAACGCCAACCTGGCGGGGCTCGGCGACGGCGGCGAGGGCTACACCTCGTTTTCGATCGCCAGCCCCACCGGTGAGGGTCTGACCCGGCCGCGGAGCTTTTCCCGCGAGCGACGAATGACCGTCGCCGGCGGGCTGAGGATCGTCTGATGCAGCCGGCCATCGCCCTCATCGAATTCGAATCCATCGCCATAGGGGTCCGCGCCGGCGACGCAATGGTGAAACGGGCGCCGGTGGATGTCACCTACGCCGGTACCGTCCACCCCGGCAAGTACCTGGTGCTGGTCGGCGGTGACGTGGCCTGCGTCGAGGAATCCTTCGCCGCCGGGCTCGCCGCCGGAGACGACGCGGTGCTGGACCGGATCTTCCTTCCCTCCGCCCACCCCGAGGTCGTGCGCTACCTGCGCGGGATGCGCGGCCGGGTCACCGGCGAGGCGCTCGGAATCGTCGAGACCCGCACCGTCGCCGCCACCCTCGGCGCCGCCGACCGCGGCCTCAAGGGCGCCGAGGTCGATCTGGTGGAGCTCAAGCTCGCCGACCGCCTCGGTGGCAAGGCCTACTGCATGTTCTCCGGCACGGTCGCCGACGTCGAGGCGGCGGTCGAGATCGCGGTCGACCGCCTGGAGGATCCCTCCACCCTCATCGCCCAGGTCGTGATCCCAGATTTTCACGACGAGATGCTGGCCAACCTCGAGGCGGCGACCGAGTTCTCGGCGCGCATCAGCGGCGGCCGGGGCTAGCCCGTGCGTCCCGCCACATGTCACGACATATCGCCGATTTCGCCACATGAAATGGCGGGAGGAGGTTTTGGGTATTGGGCATGCGATCGAGCGCCGAAGGCGCGACATATCCATAGCCTGGGGCGTCAGCCCCAGGTAACGGGCGCTAATAGACCCCGGAGCCCTGAAAGGGCGACAGACCGCGGCTGTGGCGTGAGCCTCAGCCATGATCTTCTAGCTGTCTGTCGCCGCTTCGCGGCTAGTCGTTATTCCTGCCTCGCGATCCTGGGGCTCACGCCCCAGGCTAGGCATATTCCGCCGCTTCGCGGCTGCGTCGAAGCACCAGAAAACACCCAAAGCCTCGCCTACTGCGAGTTCCTAGAGAGTACGGGCTGAATGGAGCTCGGGCGGGTCACCGGCACCGTGGTTGCAACGACCATTTACCAGGGTCTCGAGGGTGCGCACCTGCTGATCGTTCAACCCCTCGACCGGCATCTCAAACCGCGCGGCAACCCGGTGGTGGCCGCCGACGGAGTCAAAATGGCTGGCCCGGGCGATCTGGTGGCGATCGTGGCCAGCCGCGAGGCTTCGCTCGCCCTGCCGCCGCCACCCGGCCCCGTCGACCACGCCATCGTCGCCATCGTCGACGCGGTCGAGGAGTGGTCGCGGTGAAGATCGGACGCGTCGCCGGCACCGTGGTCGCGACCATCTGCTCGCCGGTCTTCGAGGGCCGCCGACTGCTCATGGTTGATCTCCTCGACGAAAAAGGGCTGGCGACCGGCAGGGACCTCATCGCGGTTGACTCCGTCGGCGCCGGCGCCGGCGAGACGGTGCTGATTCTCGACGAAGGCAACGGCGCCCGGCAGGTGCTGCAAGCCCCCGACGCCCCGGTGCGCGCGGTGGTGGTCGGGATCGTCGACGAGATCGAGTCGATCGGCTAATTGCCGGACGCGACGTGCGGTCGAACCGCCGCCACTGTTCGCCTGGCCCCGTCGCGCGCCCGTTCGGCATCCGTGCGGTTGTAAAAGCCGGAGGGCGTGAGATCTTCGGCGCCGTAAAAGGCGAGCTCGCGGTCGCGCCGCAAGTCGCGCGAGATCGACGCCAGGTCATCAAGCTCGTCCTGGAGGCCCTTGGGCAGCCGCCGTCGTTCGGCAAGCAGCACCTTCGACACGTCGTGAATGCGCGGCGGCTCGATTCCATGCGCCCGGAGGAGCCCTTTCAGCGCAAGCTCCACGATCTTTTGTGACTCACGAACGACGTCGGCCCAACCCGAATTCTCGAAGAGCACGTCGAGCGCTTCGAGCCGCGCTTCCGTGCGCCGGATGTAGTCAGCAGCTAGGTCCAGACCGGTAAAGCTGGAACTGCGCGTTGCGAGCTTGCGCGCACAGTACTCATTGAGCGACACACCCGACGCCCGCGCCGCTTTTCGGAGCGCGGCGTGCAAGCCAGGATCGATCCGCAGAACGAATCGGCCCGAACAGCCCGAGTTCTTGTCGGAAGCCATTCTGATATCACTCTCTGTTAATGTGATACTACTTGCGATGAATGAAGTCAACCGCCGGGCAGGAGGTCATCGGGGCCATCGTCGGTGTCGCCTCCGGAGATCAGGGTTCGGGGCCCACACAATCGCTATCGCAAACGCATTCAGGATCGCTATTGAAGTGGATCTTCCGATCAGAATCCGTAGGTGACGGCCAGTCCGTAGACCCAGACCTTCTCGTTGTTCACGAAATCGAGATTGATCGCTGGGACGAGCCCGAAGCTCTCGCCGAGGTGGATGTCGTAGCCGACGCCGACCCGGAACAGGAAGTAGGTGACGTCCTGATCAGCTTCACCGGCCTCGCCTGATTTCTGGTGGCCACCCCCACCCCTGCCCTCGTGGAACTCCACGCCCGCGGCCGCCAGCAGCTGCAGGTTGCCAAGGCCGGGCCAGAACGCAACCATGGGTGCGAGGACAGCGTTCCGGAGCTCGCCGCCCGCATAGTCGAAGAACGCGCCCACCGCCCACCGCTCGGCGATCCGGCGTTTGTAGTCGAGGCCCCAGGTGAACTCGGTGTCGTGCCCGTGCTCTTCGGTGCCGCCGAGGAAGAGGGCCACCTCGTTCTTGAAGTCACGGGGGTGATGGGAGGAATGCTCACCTTCTTGTTCGACGTTCTCCGCGTGTTTCGCCGCGTCACCATGTTCCGCTTTCAGGCCGTCGTGCTCGTCGTCGTTTTCGACCGCCAAGGTCGGCACCGCGACAAGCGCCAATATGAGCAACCCGACCCCCACCACGCGAAAAATATCCATGGGCTTCTCCACTAAAAAACCCCGTTTGCCACCGATCCCGACACCGAGGGGACCGGCCTACTCATCCCATCTGGCACCTTTCACAGAAGAAGCTTACAACCCCTCTCAGGGAGCGCTCGCGAACATTCGCAGAGCGAGCCATTGATAGCAAAGCCTGGCGATCACGTAACCGACGAGCGCTAACAGGATCAAGAGCGCAGCACGGATGAAGCTGTGATCGACCAGGTCCTCGCTGGTCTGGCCGGCCTGGTTGATCGCCTCGACCAGACTCGGCACCAGCCGATCCGCACCCGGCGAGTTCAAAAGCTCGGTGGCCGAAAGAACCAGGTCGTTGGCCTTTTCGACGACCACCCCCGTGTCGACGATCGTCCTTCGATAGTCCTCGATAACGAACGGCTCCGCCGGCTCCCCTGGCGCCGGCGGAGCTCCGACGCCGACCCGTTGGGCGAGAGTGTCGACCGAGAGCGTCAGCGTGTTGGCCTCCGTCAGTGTATGGCGAAGCTCGGTTAGCAGGCCTCCGAGCTGTTCCTCCTCGGCGATGAATTGGCGGAGCATCTCTTGGCGTTCCTCGGCAATGCCGTCAAACAGGTGTTCGATCGCGTCGTATCGGAGGGTGTCCACCTCCCGCACCACCTGCTCGATCGCTTCGGTGCGCTCGCTGGTGATCTGCGCCGGCAGTTGCTCGGCGACGGCAGCGAGACGGTCGGAGACAATGGCGAAGGTGCGGAGATCCGCTCGGGCATCCTCGACAGCGGGGTTTTTCGAGAGACGCGACATCCAGACATCGGCGAATCCACCTGAGAGCAGAGGGAGCCGGGTCGAGAGGAAGATGGCACGTTCGGCCATGAGCCGCGTCTGCTCAACCTCGTTCGTGATGTTTTTGACGGAACTGAAGATCCCACCGGACTTCTTTTTCTGCAGCGTCGAGGATGCTCGTTTCGACGGGAAATCGGCGAATCGAAGATTGCTGAACGTGCTCAGCTCGGGGTTGTCGGCGTGGAAGGTCTCGATCCGTTCGCGGAGCTCTTGCTGCTGCGCTGAATCGAGAATCGGGCTCGCGACAGTCCAGATGTCCCGCTCCAACATCTCAAACGCCGCGATCACAGGTTCTACGGGAGCTCCGAGCCGCGGTCTCCAGTAGTCTTCGAAGGCCACCCGCCCCATCGTGGTGAGCACCACCAGATCCAGCAGGGCGAGCTGCGGGTAGGGTTCCGCCGCGATGGTAAAGGCGGCCGCCGAAGAGTAGACCAGATCGGCGAGGATCACCCGGCGGGTCTCGGGAGAAGAACCCATCCTTTCAGAGTCGTCGATGGCCTGGGCGGCCACCGAGGCATAGCGGTCCGCATAGCTCATCAGCTCCAGCTGGAGCTCGGCTTCCGTGACGACGTACTCGTCCTGTTTCTGTTTCTTCCCCGCTTGACCGACGCCGGAAACCATCAAGATCGCCACGCCAAGGGCCAGGGAGAGTGATCGGTCGATTCTCTTGCGTGCCATCATCGCACCCCTTTTCATCTCAGCGAAGCGTGGCCCGAACAACCTGTTCAGCCGGTTCCGCCGTTGGTTCGCTCACCGCCCTCCCCACGAGTACTGATAGCCGACGCTGATCGTGTCGAAGTCGGTGCCGGCGCCGAAGTTGCCGCCGCTGCCGACCGACCCGAAGATGCCCTGGTTCGCGCGAATCGGATAGGCCACCACGAACGCCAGCCGCCAGTTACTCTGGGTAGTGTTCCGCGCGACGCCGTCCACCGTGGTTCGGCCGCCGTGGCCGTAGCCGGCGGCAAACGCCCACCAGAAGCCCGGACGGATCGTGCGGATGGCGTGAAACTTGGCCACCAGCAGGGGGTTTTGCTCGCGCCGCATTCCCAGGAAGTCATCGTTGTCACCGAAGAGCCAGGCGGCGAGGGCACCCTCGAGGTTCCACTTGCCGACCGGATAGCTGAAGCCGACCTCCGGGATCGCGCCCCAGCGGTTGGCGCCGAGGTTGATGGCCTTGGTGTCGTCGTACTGGCCTGTGGGGAGGATGAGCTGAACTCTGGCCCCCCAGACCGTCCGATCTGGGTCCTTCGTCCCGGCAAATTGGGTCTCCAGAATCAGCCGAGCGTCACCCATTCCGGTGGCATCGCGGGTGCGGAACTCATCCTCGAGAAAGCCCTCCCAGTAACCGTCGGACAACGGCAGGGCCACCTTGATCTTGGACGGCAGGCCGAACAGCTCCAGCGTGCGCACATACCTCATGACCACCAGGTGGACGTCGGCATCGACGTCCTTCGCCGGCAGCGAGGGATCCATGAACACCGCCCCGCCGGCGTGGCCGTAGACGACGGCGATGAAGTTGAGCCCCGGCGGCGCCACCGCGTAGGCGCGCGGTTCGAACTCCTGCGCACCGCCCACCCCCGGGAGCGCCACCAGAGCGAGCAACCCGACGGCCGCCCCAATCGCTCGCTGCATCCGCATCCGTCACCTCCTACCCGATACTCGACCTGTCACGTCGTAGCTGCAGCGCAGTGACACCGGCTCCCACCACCGACCCGTTTCCGGTTACCGCGAAACTGATGACCAGCATCCAGCGTCCAGCATCAAGCATCCAGTATCGGTCGGGTGGGCGGGCGGCCCCTTAAAACCTCACCCGCGCGAAAACGGTGAAATCGTTGATCCCCATTTCGATAGCGCCGTTGAGATGAGAATTATTTTCCTCGTCTTTGAGGCCCTCCCAATCGACATTGATCGTCGACAGGTTGAGGGCGCCACCGAAGCTCCATCTCTTGCCGACCAGGTACTCGATGCCAGCGCGACCGATCAACTGACCACCTTCGATGTCACCGATTTTGACGTAGAGCCAGCCAAGCCCGGTTATGAAGCGCCATTTCTCGGAGAAGAGCCGCCGGTATTCGAAGTAGAGGTAGGGCAACGGCGCCGAGGCCTTGACGTCGCTGCTTCCCTCCTCGTCGATGTTCTCTCCCCTCCACGCCAGCGTCGTCTGGATGTCCATCCACCTGAAGCCGATGCCGAAACCGGCCGCCCAGCGCTCCTTGACCCACGGGTAGTAGGTGTAGTCGATGTAGGCCTGGGTGATGTCGAAAGCGAGGGTGACGCTGGCATCAATGGGGATGGTCTCGTCGCCCCACTCGATCTCGGTCAGCGCCTGCGCCGACGAGTCGCGTTTGATGTCCTGCCAGCGCACACCCAGCTTGTGCTTGCGGGCGATCTGCCACTCGAAGGCCAGGGTCGGTATGATCTCGCCGCTCCCCAGGTCGAGGTCGTCCTCGAAGTTGAGCGTGGTGCCTCCTCCGTCGCCCAGAGACGAATCGAGTCTGATTTCGGTCTTGAGCGCGAGCCAGCTGCCCGCGAGCTTGAAGTTGAACTTGTCGAAGAGCGGCTCGAAGTCGCGCTGCGCCTCGGCCGGCGCGGCCGCCGCGAGCACCAGAGCAACGAACACCGCACCGATGACGAAGTGATATCGATTTCTGATCATGGACATAGATCCTCCTTCGTTGATTTTCATTATTGAACTATATCGTTCCCTGGTCTTTCGCCCCACGCCGGCGGAGAAAGGCGGCGATGGGGATGTAGGCAAGCCACGACAGATTCCAGGCCAGCTCGCCGACGAAGGCGAACGGCAGGGTCACCAACGCGGCCAGCGGTTCGGCAAATGCCTCGATCTGGACGCCGAGCATCTCCTCCTTGGTGATGCCCGCTCGCACCAGCCCTTTTCGTCTCGCCCACCACCAGGCGGCACCGGCCGCGATGCCGATCAGGGCGACGGCGACGCTCTCGCCGGCCCTTCGGCTTGGCGCCGCCACCTCGGCGCTCACCCGAACCACGTAGAGCAGCAACAGCAGGAAGAAGACCGAAGCGATGGTCAACCCGGTGTGGACGCCGTCGGTTCGGTCGAGGGCGGTCATCAGGGTGTTGGAACGAATCCAGTAGATGATCGTAAAGGCCAGACCGATGATCACCGCGATGATGTTGTTCGAGTATTCGACCCATAGATCGAAGAGCCACACCGCACCGGTGGCGTGGCTCTCCTCGGGCAGCGGCAGCCAGGTAACGACCAACACCAGCGCCACGCCATAGACCACGTCGGTCAAGACGGACAGCCGTTCGAGCTGGCTGCGGGCGGTGCTTGCGTGGCCCGAATCAACCATCTTTCTGTCCCCCCTCTCCTTCCGTGTTCGGAAACACCGCCCGCGCACCGTGCACGAACAGCGACCGCAGCTTGTCCCAGAACTCGCCGCCGAGGACAAAGAAGCTGGCGACGAAGACCACGTCGCCGCCGACATGCCACCACATGGGGTGGGTGTCGAAACCGGGCAGGTAATGTTGCAGGTACGGCCCGAACCACCCCAGCAGTATCGGAGCCGCGAACATCACCAGGCCGGTGTGGTAGCGGGTACGGTCTACTTGCTCCGGCGGTCCGTACCTCTTGAGGAGCCGTCCAAATTGGCTCTTGAGCCGGGCGAATCCCTCCTTTCCCATCACCGCCGCCGCCACCACCATCATGATCTCGGGCACGCCCACCGCGAGGGCGCCGGCAATCGCCGTCTTCCACCCGGTCGGCAGGTCGGACGAGGTCACCAGCGGGATCGCCAGCGGCGCTGCAAAGCCGAGCACGAAGACCGTGACACCGACCGGAAATCGCCAGCCCGCGGCCGGAGGTTCGGTGCTCGGGGCGGTGGTGCCTCGCGGTGCTTCAACCATGGGTCATCCCATCCAGCACAACCGCAGATAGCGCAGATCACCGCAGATCCGTTGAGATAGGTCTTTTCTATCTGCGTTCATCTGCGTCATCTGCGGTTCCTCCGTGTACGTCATTCCACGCAACGATCGAGCATCAAACCCGGGGGCCTCGCGGCCCCCGGGTAGATTCTGCCGTTATTTGTCGCCTGCGCCTCTGGTGATGGCATCCATCACCCGGTCGAGGCTGAAGCTGCCGGGTTTCTGGCGCGGTGGAAAGTCCCGGAAGCTCTGCAGCCATTTGCCGACATAATAGCCGGCGGGCGCGAACATATACATGTGCTCGAATTGCCATTGGCCGTAGCCGATGGCTTCATGAAAGGCGCGTTCGAACGGATCGGTGCGAAGATTACCGATCATCGGCATGCGCAGTTGCTCGTATGGCTGAGACCAGACGTGCATTCCGTGGGCGTTCTGCCTCATGAATGTGATCTTCCAGTCGTTGTAACGCAGCGCAGCGACGTTGCCGTCGTCGGTCCAGTAGAGGAACTCATGACGCGGCCACTCGGCCTCTCCCTTGAGTGCGGGAAGCAGGTTGTAGCCGTCGAGATGAACCTTGTAGGTCA
>PVMK01128710.1_pt1 | contig 10136 bp, 7 predicted proteins | sample 1853481 | NCBI WGS metagenome assembly PVMK01 (sample SAMN08533507, study PRJNA380276) | Marine sediment metagenome, whole genome shotgun sequencing project.
GCCATCAGCAACAGCCGGCTCATTACCTGCGATCAACGCGGTGTCACCTTCAAGTGGAAAGATTATCGGGCCCCAGAGTGTGATCGCCACAAAACCATGACCCTGGCCACGCCCGAGTTCATCCGGCGCTTCCTCATCCATGTACTACCCACCGGCTTCCACCGCATCCGTCATTACGGCCTATTTGCCAACCACAGCCGAGTCAAACAGCTGCAACGATTGCGCGAACTCCTCAACGACGACACCCTCAATGACGTCCCAGAAACCGATGTCGTTGGCGATAATTTACCTACAGTCACCTACATCTGCCCAGCCTGCGGTGCGCCCATGATTATTATCGAGACCTTCGCAAAACAAATGCCTCGGGCGCCACCGGCTTACTCATGAACGAAGCTTTACTCATATTGCACCTTCACTGCTGGCTTCACGCCGGCAGCGCCGGCCCATTGCGCAAAATAAGAAATACCCCAACCAATAGCCCCCAGAGGTCATCAGAACGGCCGCACATCCGCCTGCCAACGTGCCACATCAACACGCCGGGCCCGCTAAGCAATCACCGTCAGGCGAAGAACCCCGGGAATTGCTCTTCAAATCCCCATAGCTCAGTCAACTCAACTCAACCGCCACCGCTTCGACCCCGCGGTTTCCTCCCCTGAGTATTATCCGACGCCTGCCCCAAACGTGGATCTAATCTGCAAGCCTCAGCTCGTCGGCAGGCATCCGATAATCCTTAACAGAAGCGGCCCTTCAGAATTGATTGGACTCATCGAATACTGCTTCATAGATGTCCATTCCACCGTAGCCGCCCGGGCGGTCCGAATTGAAAAACAGTCGGCTTCCATTCGCTGTCGCCGATGGCATCTGCTCGTCGTACTCCGTATTGATCTCTCGACCGAGGTTCACCGGCGTGGTCCAGCTTTTCGTGAGGTCATTCTCCTCCTCGATGCGTTTTGTTTGCCAAATGTCGCTGCCACCAAATCCGCTAGGGTATTGCACACCCCAAATGAGACCATGCCAAGGATCAAGATGCGCATCGAACCCTGATGTGCTGATCTCCACGGTCCTTGATGCCATGAACCTGTTTGAACCTGGGTCTAGTTGGCTGGTTTTGAAATCAAGAAGGTTGAGATCAGGTCCCGATGCCTGTACGTAGAACAGGTGTGCGTCACCATCCTTCGACAAATAAAATACCGGACATGAATCCATGTACGGGCCATTCACGCCTTCGCCAAGATTTTCTGCTGTTTCCCAAGCATGATCGTCCGTTACATCCTTTCTATAGCTCCGGTAGATGTCGCCATCCCCATGGCCCGATGAACGATCGCTCATAAAATAGAGATAGTGGCCATCAGGCGAGAGCATCGGGCTGTGTTCAGAAGCGCCCGTATTAATGTTTGGCCCCAGATTGACCACGGTACCCCAAGGCGAATCTAGGCTGTCCCTATGTGTTACGTAAATGTCGTAGCTGGCGTCGCCGAAGAAGATACCTTTTTTCGCGGAGCCGTAGCCGCCGGGGCGATCAGATGAGATATACATCGTAAGTCCGTCCGGCGTGATTGCCGAGAATGCCTCGTGGTATTCCGTATTGACGGGTGCTCCTGAGTTGGCGACTTCCCAAGCCAAGGCAGGCGTCGAGATCCAAGCAAGGATTAGAAGCGTCGTTAAGCGTCTCATCGATATCGTTCCAAACGTTCTGTCAAACGGCGGCTATGGGTTGCGGTTTCAACCGGTCGATGCAACACATTGGTTAAATCGTTCCGCTGGTGTTTCAAAGTTTAACGTTTCTCTTGGCCTCTCGTTAAGTCGTCTGGCAACCGCGTTCAACCTGTTTTGGTGAACGTTCGATAGATCCATTCCCTTCGGGAAGTACTGCCTGAGCAAGCCGTTGGTGCAAACTTCAACGCTGCGCCACAGGTAAGCCTCGACATCACTGTTGGCGAATCAGGTGGAAACGCCAACGTGGCCAATTTCCACGTCACCAAGACGTTTGATGACGGCAATACCGCTTCAGTGCAAGTTACCCTGACTTGTAACACCGGCCTCCCGCTGCAACAGAGCTTTATGATCGACGGTGGCGACCCGGTAGGTGTGACCTTCGTCGTGGCCGGTTTCGAAGAGGGCACGATGGACTGCGAAGCCACCGAGACGGGTAGCCCGGATGGATACACCGTGACTTACGACAGTTGCTCCTGGCTCGGCGTCAACAGCGCCGATACCAATATCTGCGTGATCAATAACACAGTGGATGACGTGACTTTCCGCGTGAACAAAGTCTGGGACATCAACATCGAGGGCAGTGACATTGATACCTCGGCTGACATCACGGTCACTTGTAATTCTCCGATTACGAACAACGGGGCTGTAGAGGACAATGGTACCTGGAGTTACACCCAAACCACCTTCGGCACGGATCATGTCGATGCCGCCGTGACCCCGATGCTTCCCTACACGACCTGTTCAGCCACGGAGAGTGGCATTTTCGGCAGCGCGGTAGATAGTGACAACCAGTGCTCTGGCATTGTGTTGAGAGCGGGCAACGGCAACGACTGCACGATTACCAATACGGTGTTCTTCGAGGGCATACCCACGTTGAGTCAGTACGGCATGGCAATACTGGCCCTGCTGATGCTGGGTGTCGGTATGGTCGGATTCCGGCGCTTAGCCTGATGTGAGTTGAGGTCAGGGCCGGTACATGCTTAAATTCCTCTTTGGGTCAAAGCGAAGTAGATACAGGCAATTGACGCTATGAGGTAAGCGGATAAGACAAACAAACCACATGTTACTTGATTCAGCGCATATGCACGTGAGCACTTGGTGCTCACAGGACTAAATCCTAGTGGATTGGATGACCTTGGTTGGGTAAAAATGTATCTGGAACAAGCTGGACGTATTCTCGGGCAAGGAACTAAGGACGTCGCTCTTCCGCGACATTGAGTGGAGACTGCCGCCATATCCAATGAGCTGTGCCTATTTCAATAGCTAAGCGGTCTGGCGGATCTATGCCCGAATTAGGTCCTCGCAGGGGTTGAGGCCGCTCCAGCGAGTTGTCAGCTCGCAACTACTCTGGGCTATATACCCGGTATATGGCAAATATCGCCATTACTTATAGGTAACATTCGCGGTGTCCTGACCGCCGCCGCTGGATGTCACGGTAACCGTGGCACCAGGATCGGCAGCACGTTTCTTATTATACTCATACTTGCCCTTCTTCCATGTCATGTCGCCAAAACCAACGACAGTAAGAGTTACAGTGTCGCCAGCGCTGCTGGTGGCTTCGACCTTGAACTCATCTCTGTTGCTTTTGTATTCAGCCTTGGTGATAGTGACAGTGTCGCCACTCGGTGCCGGATCGGTTGTTACAGACAAAGCTGCCGAAACCGCACCGATAATAGCAAGAGCGTCACGCATTGTAACCGTATAGGTGTACTGCGTAGAAGCAGTCAAACCTGTGTCGGTATAGCTTGGTGATGTCTGCCATCCGCTGTCTGTCCCGCCAGGATTGCCGGAAGTTTCAACAAAGCTGTACTCTACCGGCCCGCTTGCATCAGTACCTGTTGTCGCTGTCATGCTGATAGCTGAAGAACTATCGGCTGATGGAGCAACTGCAAACGTTGCAGGATCAGGTGTTGGCGGGTCGGTCTCAGGAGGACCGCCAGGGTCACATGGATTGGCACCGGTATCTTTAGAGTCGCTGCCGCCACCGGTTGAAATAACTACTGCCGTACATGGAGGCAGCACGCCCAGAGGTTTGATCTGGAGCTTATATTTGTTCTTACCTGAGTCATAGGTCATGTCGCCAAAACCAACGACAGTAAGAGTTACAGTGCCGCCAGCGCTGCTGATCGCTTCGACCTTGAACTCATCTCTTTTGCTTCTGTATTCAGCCTTGGTGATAGTGACTACATCGGCGGCTACCGCATCTGTTGTAGCGTTTGCAGGATCTGAAGCGGCCGTTGCATTGTAATTAATAGTTAAATCACTTGCTGTGACCGTATACGTATAAGTTGTATCCGGCAAAAGCCCTGTGTCTTCATACGTTGTGCTCGCCTGCCATCCGCTGTCGTTACATCCACCGGCGGTGCAGGTGAAGTAGTATTCCACGCCGCTGATATCCGTTGCAGTTGTTGCTTCCATAGAGATCGACGTGGTGCCGGTTGCATATGGAACAACTGCCCAAGTCATCGGATCAGGACTCGGTGGAGTAAGGTCTGGTGTGTAGATCGCGGTGTAGTTCTGAGACTCAATATCAGCGATAACACTACTATATGGTCTGCTGGTCGGGGTGGATGTATATTCAGGTTTTGTCGGCGTAACCGTGCCGGACCAGTCGTCAGGCACCGTCACTTCGTAGTAGCCGTTAACATCAGTTGTATCAGAGCCTCCACCACTATCTGCTGATACCAATACACCTTCCACTGGCGTCAGGTCAGACTCCTCAATATATCCTGAGATGGTATATCCGACATCGATAGTGTATGAATAAACAACCGACCCGTCGGAGCTAGCGATGTAATCCACAGTTGCTTGCGATGGTGAAACCGTAACGCGAACGTGGCCCGGCTCCTGGGCGGAATCAGCCCAGATCGTATACCCATTACCCGTAGTGTAATCTCCTTGTGATATCCCATCAAAACTGCCTGAGGGAAGCGCCTGATAGACGACGCCATCCAGCTTTTCATAGGCATACTGGTGGTCATGGCCATGGAAGAAAGCACTAACGCCGTTAGCTACCATCATCTGGTGGATCGGTTGACTCCCCCATCCGGGTCGTTCAGTATCCCACTCCCAAGTGGTGCCGTCTTCACTATATCCACCCCACTCGACGAAGTGTGCTGCATTGGCGCCAGATCGGGAGTAATCTTCCGCACCCCCAGTCATAAGATGGGAAAAGACGAACTTGAATTTGGCGTTACTGTTCTCAATGGTCTGCTTGAGCCAGTTGAATTGTTCCAGTCCTAAGCTCCAGTCCCATCGGTCACCGGATCCGGTCGTATCCGATTCACCACCTCCTTGATTCGTTTGGTACGGTTTGGTGGTCGAGAACCAGAAAGGATCGAGCACGACGAATAGCGCATCACCCCACGTCCAGGCATAATAATCTTCACGAAGTTGGTCGCCGTCAAGGTAGGAATACGTGTTTGTATCGCCAGCGTAAAAGTCATCCGGAATAGGATTTAGGTAGTATTTCTTCAGGGCGTTTGTGCTTATAACTGGCAGGCTGTCCTCAACAGGGTCTAACAGGTGCCAGCCTTCTATTTGCTCGTGGTTTCCTGATGCCAGGAAGAGTGGAACCGAACGACTGGTAATATCAAAAAAGGGACGCTGATATTCATATGCGTCCTCGGCTCCCGCTACATCACCTGGTTCTAGAAGACGCATCGCAAATGTATCACCAAGATCGAGAACAAAGTCAGGATTGTCCGCGGCAACATTATTCAATGTTTGTATCCATGTGACTTCATCGCCCCTCAGGAAGTTAATATGTGAATCGCTTGTTAACGAGAACGTAAAGGTGCTGCCCTGCGCCCTCTGGGTATGAAATGAATACTCAGCTGTTGGGACCCAACTTTGACCTGTCTCTCGGGATTGCATTCGATAGTAGTACAGTGTGTTGGCAGAAAGACTGTCGATCACTACTTCGAAAGGCTCTCCGGCTGTGGCTGGGATGACGCTTGTACTGCTATCATAAACGCCTGAGGTAGTACCATATTCAAAGTAGGCATCACCACTCAGATTCGGGATAACATTTACAGTAATAGAGTCGTCACCAGGCCGACCCAACAATATGTCATCTGCAACCGCCGAGCCAGGCAGGACAAATACCACCAGGGCGCACAAAACCACTAGATTAACCATGCTTTTAGCTTGTGCAGTTGCTGAGAATCTCTTCATTACTCCACTCCTACGTTAGTTTACCGACAAAATCGTCCTTCCAGTCATTTCCGTAGCGACCACCGGGGCGGATAAGACAAACAAACCACATGTTACTTGATTCAAGCAAGTATCGATGGCTGGGTCAGGAGGGTTAAGCGGTCCTTTGACTGCCCGAATACGGTACTAAATACGACTGATCCCGCCATCTGGGGGTCAATATTGATCCCTGATTCCCCAAAATCCGGCCGCTGGCCGAGCGCTACCCTGGGTCTACCACCCGTTCAGGCTAAGTGAGATGCAATACTTCTTTTGGATCCGCTGGCGGTCCGCGCGCCGCCATGCCCCGCAGGGCTTCACGCCGCTGCACATGGCCGAGAATCCTGGCAATCAGTGGCGGATCCTCGATGCAGGCAATTACCCGCAGTGTGCCGCCGCATTCGGGGCAGGTCTCGATATCGATGGCGAAAACGCGCTTGAGACGCTGCATCCAGTTCAGGGGTGCGCGTGGTTTATCATGATCGACACGGCCCCGCAGCCGGCGCGGCACGATGCGGTTGCGATGCTTGAAGTTCGGGGCGAAAACGCGGTGGAAGCGGGTGAGGTTCAGCCTGGGGCGTGGTACCAGTGCCGCCAGCCGGGCAATGAAATCCAGCGGTTCCAGCACCACATGGGTCGAGCCGTCCCTGAATGGGTGTTTGTATTGGTAGACGACCCGGCCCCGGCCATCGACGGACAAGCGCTTGGTGGCGATGGGCGGGCGGCACATCGGTTCACGCGTCGCGCAACAAATGGCGTTGAGAATGTTACCCGGTGGCCAGAAATCTCCGTTTGACGGACTTTCCGCCAGGGAAATGGAAGTCATGCTGATGTTGGCCGATGGCCGCAAAATTGCTGATATTGCAAACATCATGCACTTAAGCCCAAAAACGGTCGCCACCTACAAATACCGGATTTTTGACAAGCTGAACACACGCAGTGACGTGGACATGACCCGCATGGCCTTACGCTACGGCATCGTATGACTTGATAGTGCCTGTCTTAGGCCGTGCATAGGAATTATTAACCATCTTTTCACGCATTCCGACAAGGATCGGGGGAATTTTTCTGACCGCAGATGCGACTCTGGCGCCCCCTGAACCATCGGAATCTTCGCCGGGAAGGCAGCTGTACGCGCTCCCAACAACCCGTGATGACTCAATTCGAGTTCTGCTGCGGGTCGAACTCGGAAATAATCACCCTGGAATCCCTTTGTTCCGGTGATGAGCGGAAAGCAGTACTGATCTGCCGCCTAATTTATAGCGTGTTTAGTTCTCAGTTCGGCCAGTAGCGGACGTAGTTGATCCCCGATTACCAGCTAGTGTCCTATCCTTTTCTGAATGCGGAGACATGAATGGAGTCCCATTTGTAAGTTTGAGAGTCTGTGGTCAGGATGCGACTTTCCATGAGCTTGAAACCGGCTTTTTCTGCCCAGTGGATTAATTCATCCGGCGTGGGGCCCTCTGTCCCGCTGAATCGGTATTTCAGTTTTTCGCGTTTTTGTTTTTCGGTGTAATACGTACCGTCCCAACTGACATTGACCAGGTGGCCTCCTTTCTTGAGAACCCGCCTGAGCAGATTCATCAGTCGATCAAACTCGGTGCCCCCAAACGTGGCAAACACACCCACACCGAAGACTGAATCGAATCGATAATCCGTCTCAGCCGCCCAGTCAAACACGCTTTCGGCTATGAACTCGGTTCGAATATTGTGCAATTCGACGTACTTCTTGCATTCGGCCAGTCGGGGATGCGGGCTCTCTTCCATGTACTTGAATGCTTCCGTATTTACATCGACGCCCACGTAGTGCTCGGGCACTTCGCCAAAATGCCATAAGTCTTCGTAAAACAGCGGGCCGCAGCCGACGTTGAGCACTGATGTTCCCTTCACGTGGCTCAGGAAAGACTGATAGTAGCCGTATTCCTTGGGGAAGGCTTCCGCCTTGATCAGCGAGCCTTCGTAATAGTCCCGAATGTATTCAATTGGCGCTAACTCTGTCATTCTCCTATCTCTCTGTGAGCTATTGCACAGGGAGTATATATCACCCTATTTGGAATTCAGGCGAGCATCGGTGACTGTAAACTGATCCATTTATTGGAACGTCTGCTACCGGCTGAACGATTTAACCAATGTGTTGCATCGACCGGTTGAGGTCACAGCCATGAGCGGAAGTTCGCTACCAACGAACAACCAACGGCAGATCCGGTGTCATGTCCTTTAAATTACCTTCCTCTTCTCCATTGAAGACAAGCTCCAATCGATGTGGCTCGTTCAGTCGCAGCGAGATACCCTCGCAATCCGCGACTGCTTCCAGGGCCAAAGATGGTCGGACTACCGGAACACTAAGGCGTAATTCAGTCACGCTCATATGCGGATTGGCCAACCGTAGTTGAGCTTCAGGTAATGGCATGTCGATTGGCATACAGATGCAAAGTGGCTCTTCGAGCAGATCCGAATTGTCGCCGACGTGGAAACACTGGCCAGCTCGAAAATATTCCGGGCAGTAACGCCACCCAGGAAATGGTACGTCGGTCGATTCGCTGGTTGCTCTAACTATCAAACCGAAAGGTGATGCTTTTGTATTTTGGGTGCGCTCCGGAAAGCGCAATCGACTGCCGCGTCCGTGCGTCGCTTCGTCTGCATCACTCACGTAAAGTAACTCAAGCGCCATATTCGAGAAAAAGAACCGACGATTCGCCGTGCCCTGACCTGGGTGATCGTTACGAGGCCCCTCAGTTAATCCTATGCCGGACAGAAGATCCGCCTGCTTAGCTCCAGGGTCAGTGAGAATGAAGAAGTGATCAAGCTCAATGGTCATTTTGAAAGGGCGGCATCGGCGCCAGTACCTAGTCCAGATTTAATGTCCGCTTGGGTCGGAAGCTGTTGTTCAAAACTCTATCACACCAGCGTCCGCTGTGGGTCGTAAGGGAATGAAGACGACTTCGTAAGTTTATCTCCGGTTACTGCCAGAAAGTGGAAATGAATCGAGCTTTGTTTTAGTACTCTTTTTCTCCGTTGTCGGCCATAAGCGGTCATTGTCACTTTCGGAATAGGACCTGTAGGAATGTAGTACCCTGTTGGACACTTCAATGTAGTTTGAATCACATGGAGGGTTCAGCAATGACAGCAGAGGAAAGAGAAATTCCCGCATAGGGTTCAAAAAGATTATATGCGGGATTACGGGGAATCTGATCCTGGGTTTGACCCGGAAAGGTAGCAATAAGAACACGACTGAAAGGGAAGGAGGAAACCCTATGAAAGAATACAAAACAAGCCGACGCGACTTAATCAAAACTTCAGTAGCGGGAGCCGTAGTAGGCTCCTTGGGTGTTTTGTCTGGCCAAGCTGGCCAAGCGGCCGAAGCTGAGAAACCCCAAATCAAGATCGCCGGCTACGACTATGACCGTATTCGAGCGATTATGGATGGACGGGTTTCAATTGAAGGAGCAGATGTTAGTTTTAATGTTGAAAATATTTATGATTTAAATAACTATGTTTATGGACCTGAAAAGAAGTATGAGGTAACTGAATTGGGTCTCATCCCCTATATTACGCAGTATATTAATAACGACTTCAGGGACTATACATTGATTCCGGTTTTTATCTCACGTATATTCAGACACCGGAATGTGTTTGTAAATGTTAACTCTGGAATAGAAAAACCCGAAGATCTTATTGGTAAAAAAGTTGGTACACCCGGATACGGGATGAGCGCCAATACATGGGTACGCGGGTTTTTATTAGATGAGTATGGTGTAAATGCTGATGACATGCAGTGGATTCAAACCACTAAAAGTTCTGATGGAGGTGCACTTAATTCAGATCTCGGGAAATATTATTTTGCTGATGACTTCCCTCTCGTAATAGGGCCTCCCGGTGTCGATGAGTCCGAATTGTTGCTCAGCGGCGGCTGTGATGCGCTGGTTACCGCGATTACGCCAAAAGCTTTTCTGGATGGCGATCCGAAGATCAAGCGATTGTTCCCTGACTTTCGTGCCGCAGAGAAGGACTACTTCAAGAAGACGGGATTATTCCCGATCATGCACGTCGTTGCGATTCGCACTGATTCCATTAAGGCGAATCCAGGGCTGCCGAAGGCCGTTTTTGAGATGTACAGCAAGGCCAAACAAAAAGCCTACGCCGACCTGGAAACCACCACTTCTTTGAAGGTCACTCTGCCTTGGGTGACCCAGGAGTTTGAAGACACTCGCAAGCTCATGGGTAAA
>PVMK01121490.1_pt1 | contig 10135 bp, 9 predicted proteins | sample 1853481 | NCBI WGS metagenome assembly PVMK01 (sample SAMN08533507, study PRJNA380276) | Marine sediment metagenome, whole genome shotgun sequencing project.
TGCGTCGTTATACGCTCTCGACGGTGTCCTAGCAAGTCCTGACAGTCTGCGAAGGTAACGCCCGCGGCCCGCAAACGATGGCCAAAGGAGTCATTCAGGTCGTGAACCCGAACCTGGGGAAGGCCGACCCGTTGGCGGAACTTCGTCCAGGCTGTCGTTATCATCCGGTTCTCGACTACGTGCTTAATTCATGTTGTCGCGTCCCAGCCAAATGCATAGGTAATGATGTGAAAGATAGCATTTTGCTCCAGCACGCCGCCCACGAGATGGGACCATGGGCCGTTTGCATACAGCGCCACATCTTCACCGCCGTGCGATTCCTCAGGTTCAACGGCACCGTCTATTTCTATCGTTGACAGCGGTACCAGCGCTTGCTGCACGGTATCGATATTGGTCTCCGGCACCGCTCGCGGCAATTCTGTCACCCCACCTGGCCCGTTAGCATAGGCCAGAACGGCATACGGCACGCCATCGTCTGCGAGATAGGGTCCTTCGTCCGGTCGCCCGGTCACATCGTTGCCAACAACGAGTCCAAGTATGGGATTGCCGCGCGTGGTGTAGCCACCCATGGTTAGCGTGTGAGAATGGTCCGCCGTCACCAACACCAGGGTTTCCGAAAGGTCGACTTTATCGAGTGCCGTCGCCACCGCTTTAGCAAACTCCTGCGTCTCAAGTAACGCGTAGCCTGCGATCCCGTCATGATGCCCGTGATCGATGCGGGCGCCCTCGACCATCAGGAAGTAGCCATTCTCTCTCGCGGCAAGAAGATCAATCGCCTTCGCCGTCATCTCCGCAAGCTCCGGTTCAGTGGTGTCCGGCGTGCGCTCGGCAATAAAAGACATGTGTGAACTCGCAAACAGTCCCAGCACCTGCTCGTCCGGAAGCAGGGAATCGAGCTCCTGGGCCGTCGTAACGTAATGCCGCTTGGCGCCGCGTTCGGTCCAGGCGGCAACCAGGTCGTCATCGGCAGCAAGACGCCTGCCATTTTGATCAGCGCCATAGAACGCGCGGCGGCCGCCGCCGAACATGACGTCGATTCCGTCACCCGCGGAGAAATGCGCGAGTTGATAGGCGATATCGCGACAACCAGTTTCCCAGTCTGCCTTTGGCAGGAAGAGATCACCCTCCCAGTACCGCTCCGCCGAGTGCGCATACACGGCGGCCGGTGTTGCGTGAGTGATGCGGGCTGTGGTGACAATGCCGGTCGCCTTGCCCATTCGCTCCGCAAGTTCACCCAATGTCGTTAACGGGTGAGCCAAGGCCCCTTCGCAACTCCTGCGATACGCTTCGGGGCCGATACTGATAACGCCGGCCCGTGTCTTCACCCCGGTGTTGATGGCCGAAGCGCTCCCCGCCGAATCGGCGACCATTTGATTGGTGGTATAGGTCTTGATGAGTGCAACGTTTGGGAAGGTTTCGAATGGCAGCACGTTCTCTTCGCCGAGCATACCTTTTGACTGCCCGTCGAAAATACGTGCCGCCGTCACCGTCGTGACACCCATGCCGTCACCAATAAACAAGATGACGTTTTTGGCCGTACTGACGTTGGGGATGATATTCGCCCGGGACTGCAGTGAGCTGTGCAACGTGAGGGATTCTTGAGACGGTGCATTGCCCTCTGGTAGCTGCGATGGTCCACACGCGCTTAGGAAACTTGCGAGACTAACGGTTATGGCGAGTCGGGAAAATTTCCCGCAAGTGGTGCTCATGAAATCAATCCTTAACATCAAAGAATAAGGAGTTGGCTGCGATTTGGAATTTAAGCCGCTGTCGGCAGTTGGCACCAACAGCGGCCGTATTTATCAGAATAAACCGTACCAAATTCATCGGCGTTACTTGCAAGCGTCAATGGCTACTAGTGAGAAAAAGACAGGATATCTCCAATGATTGCGTAACCGGTTTCGATTCTGCCAGCCCCCGGGCCGATCAATGTGACATCGCCCAGGAGATCCGTGCTGTAAGTAATCGCGTTAGTGGCACCACCAACACCATACAGAGGGTGCGTGGAATCCAGTTTGACCGGCTTTACGGAGCCCTGGATCTGGCCATCGACGTTCTCGATGGTACCGATTAGTTTCCAGCGCTGATTCTTCGTCTGCGCTGACTCGATTTCGGTGCGCGTGATTCCGCTGATGCCGATGCAGCTGACATCCGCCATGGTCATCTTTTGATTCATCATCAGGTTAGCCAGAATGACGACCTTGGCGGCGGCGTCGTGGCCGTCCACATCGCCAGCGGGATCTGCTTCCGCGTAACCTTTGGCCTGCGCATCCTTCAGCGCGTCCGCGTAGTCTGCGCCATTCTCCATCTCGCCAAGAATATAATTGGTCGTGCCGTTAAGAATACCCTGAATGCGAGTGATGCCGGCGGCGGCCAGCATGTTATTACCCATTGCCAAGGCGGGCGTACCGCTCATCACCGTGCCCTCCACACCAATTTGGCCACCGTGGGCCTTACTCAACTCCAGCAATTTTGGAAAATGCAGTGCTGCCGGTCCCTTGTTGGTGGTGGAGACATGCATTCCCGACTCAAGTGCCTGGATCATGTGGCTAAGCGCGGGCTCACCGGTTTTGAGATCGGTAAAAGCCAGTTCCACCAGCACATTGGCATCGCTGTTTTTTATCGTTTCCCCGGCATCCCAACCGCTATCGGGAGCAGGAAATTCTTTCAAATCACCCTTTTCATTGACGTGATCCAGCAAAGCCTGAGGATCAAAGCCATCGGGATCGGCGATGCTGCCCTTGTAGAGGTCGCAGATAGCGACGATACGAATGTCGATGTCAAATTTCTCACGCAGCAGCGTGGCCTTTTTGGACAAAATTTCTGCCAGCCCCTGGCCTACATTGCCAAAGCCGATCAATGCCAGTTTATATTCCATAGTCAGACTCGCTATTTAATGTGTTAAAGATTAAAACAATAGGTCTTTGCTTCGGTCATTTCATGGATGGCATGCGCCACTCCTTCACGACCAAGACCTGAACTCCGTGTGCCGCCAAAGGGCATGGCGTCAATGCGGTAGTCGCTGCTGTCATTGATCATTACACCGCCACAATCCAGACCGTCGGCTACGCGATGGGCCGTGGCAAGATCGCGAGTGAATACTCCAGCCTGCAAGCCGTAATCCACGTTATTGGCCAGGTCAATCGCTTCCTGAATGTCATTGAAGGGGTAGAGCGCAACCACCGGGCCGAATACCTCTTCTATTGAGATGCGGCAGTCAGCAGAGACATTGTCGAGAACCGTTGGCTGGTAGTAGCGGTCTTCACTTGTGCCACCCGTCAATACTCGGGCGCCTCGAGCGACTGCATCTTGCACAAATTCATCCACTTTGAGCAATGCGGCATCGTTGATCATGGGTCCCATATCCGTTGCTTCGTCCAGCTTGTCGCCTACTTTCAGGCGCTGGGTGCGCTCCACAAAACGCTTCGAGAAATCCTCGAAATGATCTTTCTGAATGAAGATGCGTTGAACGTGCAGGCAGTTTTGACCGGCGGCCCAGAACGCACCGCTAACAGTGGCATCCAGTGCCATTTCCATATCGGCATCTCCCATTACGATGGTGGGGCAGTTACTGCCTAATTCCATGCCGATCTTCTTCAAGCCGGTCTGCGCCAAAATCTTGTGCCCCACAATGGGTCCGCCAGTGAAAGACACCATGCGAACGCGAGGATCAGAAACCAACTGGTCTCCGAGGAGGGCGCCCGAACCGGTAACCAGTTGCAGGACTCCTGCTGGCAATTCGGTTGCGTCAAACAGATCCACCAGTTTCCTGGCGGACAAGGGCGTTGACGAATGGGGTTTCAGGATCACGGCATTGCCGGCGGCGATGGCGGGGCCGATTTTATGGGCGACCAGATTGAGTGGGTCATTGTAAGGAGTGATCGCCACCACCACTCCGACCGGCACACGTTTGAAGTAGCCGAAGCGGTTTTCGGAGCCCGGCATCTGGTCAAAAGGGATCGTTTCCCCACCTAAGCGGCGGGCTTCTTCCGCACTGATACGCAAGGTCTCGACGCATCGTGTCACCTCTTTACGGGCCTCACGAATGGTTTTGATGCCCTCCTTGGCGATGATCCGGGCAAATTCCTCGTGACTCTGCAGCAGTTGCTCCGCTACCTGGCGTAACACGCTGATGCGTAAATGCGTCGGCATGTTTCGAGCGGTCTCGCTGGCTTTGCTGGCAGTGGCCAATACGCGTTCTACATCTTCGGCAGTGAAGCTAGGGACAGTTCCGATCAATTCATTGCTGCCCGGGTCGTAAACTTCGATCATGGCCAAACCTCAATAATCACGTCAATGTACGCATAGTCGCTGGCATCATTTTGGCAGCGTATTGGGGAAGTTATCTTGCAAAAATGCTAGGGAATGGACAAAATATGCAATTAAATTGCATAAAGTGGCTATTTAATGGCATCTATTGATCTTGATCGCACCGACCGTAATATTATCCGCGAATTACAATTGAATGGCCGGTCCACCAATGTAGAGTTGGCAAGTCGGGTTCACCTGTCGCCGTCACAATGTCTGCGGCGAACACGCCGTCTCGAGGAAACGGGCATTATCCGCGGCTACACGGCTGTCATTGATCACCGCAAGATGGGATACCTGCTGCGGGCTTACGTGCTGATTACGGTGACCAGTCAAATCGATGGTGCACGGGACAAGGTCATGGACTTCCTGATGGGCAAGGAGGACGTGCTTTCCATTCATGGTGTCGCCGGCAACGTCGACATGATCATTGAATTGCAGGCCAGGGATATGGAGCACTTCACCGATCTGGTTATCGATCAGATTTACGGGCATAAGTACGTGATGAATTCCACTTCCTATATTTTCCTGGATACCAAGCGGTGAGTTGCTCCTGTGTGTCCCGAATAGAAAGAACAACCGCGTTGTTCTTAATATCTGTGGCATCAGGTATAGATTCGTCTCATTGATGGGCTACACCCGATATGGGATGCTAATTCGATTTGTAGGGTCGCTGTTGTCGGAGCAAATTAGAGAAAGATACGGCGGTCCACTAACCATCGGTATATAGACCGCCACAGGTTCATCATTTCAACCGGGCGTCGGCGGCAACATTTTTTTGAAGCCGGGAATATCACACACCCGTTGATACCACGCCAGGATTCCTGGGTGATCGGGTATCGCATCAGCCAGCTGCAGTTGCGACAGGTTCGAGGCAACAGACAGATCGGCGATTGTTGGTGTATCGCCAGCGAGGAAATCGCTGTCCTCGAGCCCGGCGCCAAGTATGGCAGTCAACTCGATCATGTTTTTCTCGCCGCGGTCAATCGCATCCTGATCAGCGTTCGCACCCAAAAACACCTTGTTCAGGACGATATCAATGACGGATCGCGATAAGCGACACTGATTCCAGTCCAACCACTGATCAACGGAGGCGCGCGTTACCGGATCCTCCGGATACCAGTCACCTAACTCGTGTTTATTACACAGGTATCGAAGAATGGCGTTCGACTCGTAAATCTTTAGCGCGCCATCGACCAGGGATGGCACCTGGTGATTCGGGTTTACGGCCAGATAGTCCGTTCCCATGTGCTCACCTTTATCGAGCGCCACATGTACGGTCTCGTAAGGGATATCGGCTGCCTCGAGCAGCGTCGCAACACGTCGCGCGTGTTGTGAGAATGGATTGTAGTAAAGCGTCAACATCGTGATTGAACCTTTTTGTGAAGAGTGAGGTGTCCATATTGCCACGCAGCTCCTGACAGCGTGTTGTCAGGAGTATGTCAGTAAGGTACAAATCCCTGAGACGGAGGCAAACTATGCGCAGAGCAGACAGACTGTTTCGTATTGTTGAATACCTGAAAGCGAGGCGCACGGCCGTGACTGCGGACACGCTGGCCATTGAACTGGAAGTCAGCGTCAGAACTGTCTATCGCGATATCGTTGATTTGTGCAGTTCCGGAGTACCCATCATCGGCGAAGCGGGTGTTGGTTACGTTCTGGATCGTGACTATATCGTTCGACCGTTGATTTTCGATGTAGAGGAGTTGGATGCGCTGGCGCTTGGTGCCCAGATGGTGAGAAGCTGGGGCGATCGGGAAATCGCGAAGTCCGCTAAACGGGCGATCGACAAGATTACCGCTGTACTGCCCGAGCGCCTGCGTGCGGAGATTCTGCAGACAGCGCTATTTTCACCGCCCAGTAAGGCGAAGGTGCCGATCAAGGTCGACTTTTCCGCATTGCGGCGGGCGATTCGCACGCACAACAAAGTGACATTTCAATACGAAACAATTGATGGCAAACAAAGCAAAAGGACGGTTCGGCCGCTTTGTCTGGCGTTCTTCGGCCCGGTCTGGTTGTTTACGGGATAGTGCGAAACGCGCCAGGATTTTCGCAACTTCCGACTGGATCGAATGATGAGGCTGCAAATTGGCGACGAACGATTTGCTGATGAACCTGGGAAACGCCTGATCGATTATCTACGGTGGGAAGCTGCCAAGAGCCAGTCCTGAAGGAACGGAGCGCGTCGGTTTCCGTACGTTATATGCAAACACTTAGAGTGAAATCATCGTTTCCCTAAGACAGTGCTCTACCAGGCTGAGCTACACCCCGTTTTGGATTTTCAGGAACGCCTTTGTACGGCGAAGTCTGCGATGGCGATCATTGCCTGTTTGTATTCCGATTCGGGAATTCCGGACAGGGCGTTGATGGCCATTTCAGCGGCTTCCTGAGCGCGCGCCGCTGTGTACTGGAGCGCTCCGGTCGATTCAACAATTGTTTGAATTTCGTCGAGTTTATCGAGGCCGCCTTCCTCGATTGCCGTGCGCAGCATTTTCTTTTCGCTGGCGGTGCATTTTCCCATGGCATATATAAGGGGTAATGTGGGCTTGCCCTCTGCCAGGTCGTCGCCGAGGTTCTTGCCGAGTTCCTCAGGGGAGGCGTTGTAGTCGAGGGCGTCGTCGACCAGCTGGAACGCGGTGCCGAGATTCTGGCCGTAGCAGATCATGGCCGACTCGTCGTTTGGGTCGCGATCAGTCAACACTGCGGCGATCTGTGCGCCGGCCTCGAACAGGCGGGCAGTTTTGCGGTAGATGACCTTGCGATAGTCGGCTTCGCTGACATCCGGGTCATGGACGTTCATGAGCTGCATGACTTCGCCAGCGGCAATCATGTTGGTCGCATCTGCCAGGATCTGCATGACGCGCATGCGGCCAATCTGCACCATCATCTGGAAGGCACGGGAGTAGAGAAAATCTCCTACCAGGACGCTGGCCTGGTTGCCGAAAACGGTATTTGCGGTGTCTCTTCCGCGCCTGCGGGCGGAGGAGTCGACAACATCGTCATGCAGCAGGGTGGCGGTGTGAATAAACTCAATAATGGCCGCGGCATGTACCTGATGGTTACCCCGATATCCCAGGGCCCGTGCTGCGAGCAGAACAATCAAGGGTCGCAGGCGCTTGCCGCCACTGGTGACGATATATTCCGATACCTGTGAAACGAGAGTGACATCGCTTTGCAGGCTTTGACGAATCAGGGCATCCACGGCCTGCATATCGTCGCCCGCGAGCGCGTTTACGTCCCCGATAGATAAGGAATCCCGTGTTATTTCGGCTGGTTGCATCACGCTTGCGATAATGCCTGAATTGCCCGGCATTGGCGACTTGCAAGGCTATTGAAGGTCTCGTATTGTGAATTTGCAAGTTATTGAAATAAAGTGGAATTTTTATGGCGCTGACGTTGACCCGGAGCGCCCAAATCTATAAAATTCCCGCTCTTTTGTGGCGGCAGACTTTGTGGCATCCGTGCCCAGCTAGCCAGCATCCCAAAATTATTTTATTTATCAGCGAGTTGCGCCAGACGCGGCACGCATATTGGAGCAGGTTACGATGTACGCGGTTTTCCGTTCAGGCGGCAAGCAATACCGGGCGACTAAGGGCGAGCGATTGAAGCTCGAAAAGCTCGATGTCGAAGAAGGCGCTAAAATCAGTTTTGATGAGGTTTTGCTGGTTGGTGAAGGCAAAGACATCAAGGTTGGCAGTCCGTTGCTGGCGGGTAGCAGCGTAAGCGCTACTGTCCTGAAGCAGGGCAAAAGCAAGAAAGTGACCGTCGTCAAATTCAGGCGGCGCCAGAACTATCTTCGCCAGCATACGCACCGGCAGTTTTTTACTGAAGTAGAGATCACCGGAATCGGTGAGTCTGCTAAGAAAGCTGCGGCGCCTAAAGCGGCAGAAGAGAAGAAGCCAGCGGCAAAGAAGGCGGCAACCAAGAAACCTGCTGCCAAAAAAGCTGCGGCAAAGAAGACCTCGACCAAAAAGGCTGCGGCGAAGAAGCCAGCCAAAAAGAAGGCGAGCAAGAAGGCCAGCGACTAAGGCTGGATAACTTATTTATAATGTCCGCTATCTGAGGCGGACGTAACAACAGACAGGTACGGTACAGTGGCACATAAAAAAGCAGGCGGTAGTACTAAGAACGGTCGCGATTCGGAGTCGAGCGCCTTGGCGTCAAGTTGTTTGGCGGCGAACGGGTTGTTGCCGGCAACATCATTATTCGCCAGCGCGGCACGCGGGTGCATGCGGGTGTGAATGTTGGCATCGGTCGGGATCACACGCTTTATGCGAAGGCTGACGGGCATGTGCAGTTTCAAAAGAAAGGGCCGAAGAATCGTCAGTTTGTGAATGTTGTTACTGGTTGAGGTTAGTATTCAGTCCTGGCTATTCGCGGCTGAAGCCGCTCCTACGGTTTATTATGAAAACCTCGCTTTGTGCGGGGTTTTTCGTTTTTGCAGTTAGACTATTTATATGAGATTCGTTGACGAAGCGACAATTCGGGTTCAGGCGGGCAATGGTGGTCACGGTTGCCTTAGTTTTCGTCGTGAGAAATATGTTGAGCGCGGTGGTCCTGACGGTGGCGACGGCGGGCATGGTGGCAGCGTGTTTCTTGTTGCTGATCCATCCATCAATACGCTGGTTGATTTTCGGGTTGCCCGAAGGTATCGGGCACAGAGCGGCAAGGGTGGTGAGGGTCGTAACAAGACGGGTCGCTCCGGTGAAGATCTTGAAGTTCATGTTCCTTGCGGTACGGTAATTCACGATATTGATACTAGTGAGCTGCTTGGCGATCTAACGGAAGCCGGGCAGCGTCTTAAGGTTGTCGAGCGGGGGCAAGGCGGCCTTGGCAATGCACGTTTCAAGAGCAGCGTGAACAGGGCGCCCAGGAAAATTACCCAGGGTACGCCCGGTGAATCACGGCACCTGAAACTCGAGTTGAAATTGCTGGCAGACGTTGGGCTGGTTGGGATGCCTAATGCCGGCAAATCAACCTTGATTCGTGCGATGTCTGCGGCCAAACCTAAAGTGGCAGATTATCCGTTTACAACTTTGCATCCGAATCTTGGCGTTGTATCTGTCGGGCCGTTACAAAGTTTTGTCATGGCGGATATTCCAGGGCTGATCGAAGGTGCGGCGGAAGGCGCAGGTCTTGGTATTCAGTTTCTCAAACATTTGCAGCGGACCAAGTTGCTGTTGCATCTTGTCGATATTGCGCCGCTGGATACGGATGCTGATCCGGCCGTCGCGTTTGCATCTATCTCGAATGAGCTCGGCAAATTCAGCGAAGATCTGAGCGATAAACCGCGCTGGTTAGTGATTAATAAGGCAGATTTGCTGACTGCTGAAGATTTGGCCGTTGCGCAAAAAGAATTGTTGGAAAAGCTCGACTGGCAGGGGCCGGTATTTACGGTTAGTGCGGAGACTGGCGCCGGGACAGAAAAGCTTGGGCAGGCTGTTATGCGCGAGCTTGAGCTGATTGATGAGATGGCGTTGGAGGATGTGGTCGGGGATTAGGTAGTGCCTGGTTTGTGATGGTCGCACTCGCCCGCTGTCACGATAGAAGGAATGCCCCAGCCTTAAGATTGAAGACTCTTTCCGTACGGGCTCCTACATCTCTAATCCAAATTATCGCTATGCATTTCTTCGCGCTAATTGCAGAGTTCGTCCACTCTGGCTTTGGTATCCGCCAGCGTTGCGGTTGCTTCTTCGTCGGAAAGATATTCGCGCTGACCACTGTCGCTGGTCTTGTATAAACGCGGCGCATTCTTGTAAGAGTCGTAGATTTCAGTGGCGCGCTTGCAGTAATAGGCCTCGGCCATTTCTCTTTCGTTTCTTTCGGC
>PVMK01124481.1_pt1 | contig 10135 bp, 10 predicted proteins | sample 1853481 | NCBI WGS metagenome assembly PVMK01 (sample SAMN08533507, study PRJNA380276) | Marine sediment metagenome, whole genome shotgun sequencing project.
CAAGCGCGTAAAGCTCGAATGCTTCATCCAGATTTCGCTCAGCAACTAGCGCAAGCACCTGGCGAACAACAGCCTCATTTTGCTCGGTTTCGGCATCGTTGGGTACGGAACAACCAACTAAAGCAAAGGCGAGGATGATTAGCGGGAATCGTTGCAACTGCATGGCACTGCTCCATTGACGGATAATCCGCGTAGGCCAATTATAGTAAGTTTGCAGGCAACTCGGTTGCCCATGCACCCTTTGTCTGCGCCGGGTCGAGAACAATCCGTTAGCTGGAGGGCAGCAAGGGACTCGTCAGGGTTGTGGGCGAAGGTCTGCTAACGGCCACAAGCAGTCAGTTGCCAGTCGAATTCCGAGTCTTTTATTGGATCAGCCAAGAGCATGATAGGGACGCCGGGACCCTATCATGCCGGCTGGAAAATCAGAATTTGAGCTGATCGTTATTGATCGCGACCGATGTGCGATCTCTATTCGATATCGACCGATGCTGAAAGAGCACTCTTTGAACAGGTCGCCACATCAGCCCAGGCTTCTTCAGCCTGCCCTGCTGGAGAATCGAGATAGTCGTGATTAAAAACGCCCCAGGTTTTTGTGTCGGCGACGGAAAGGACGAAAAAGAAATCACCATCTTCGGCATCCCCCACGATTTGAAACTCCAAAGATACCTCAATGTCTTCACCGCCCTCATTATTCTTGGCGGCCTTTAGCCAGACCGAAGACGCTGCTATCACGTCAGCCGGTGTCTTATTGTCGTTTAACTCGCAGTCCCAAATTTGCAAAATAGAGTCTCCGTATGCGGGAGCGATGAACAAAAACATCACGGATGCGGTGAGCGAAGCGATAGTTCCTTTCTTCATTATTTTTCTCCTTTGGGCAATAAGTCTTGTTAGGCAGGATTCGCTTTGCCAATTTTGCATGTAGCCTAACTATAGCAGCCGAACACCGGTTGCGTGATCAGCTACCCATGTCCGCTTTGGGTCGAGACTGTGTGAAAACTCTGCGGCGGATATAATCATACTTTCCGGCGGAAGGAGCAGTGGATGAGCGGGTTCATTGAATCGGTCGGATAAATCGGCTGCCTCTTTCGAACCTGTCCGGAGACCGTTTCCCCGCCAGGATGACTCACCCTTTATGTCTGAACTGTCTCCCAACACCCGCAGCGGAGCTGCCTTTGAATTAGCCTGGTGGTCTTGCCGGACCGAACCAATGGCTCGCTGTGCACTTCGCCTGCTGTCTTTGAACTTGTTTGTGCTGGTTCTCTCAGGGTGTGTGGGCAGCGGCCCAATACTGGCCCCGCAACAGCAACGCGACGTCTTGCCCGAATCCGTTGAACTGACGCAAACGCCTTTCTTCCCACAGGAAGACTATCAATGTGGTCCGGCGGCCCTGGCAACGATCCTCGCCGATGCCGGTCTGGACGTTGTGCCGGACGATCTCGTCGAAAAAGTCTATATCCCCGATCGCCGCGGCAGTCTGCAAATTGAGATGCTTGCCGCGACACGCAGTCTGGGCCGGCTTCCCTATGTCATCGATCCCGATCTGGGTGCGCTGATGGCGGAGCTGGCGGCCGGACGACCCGTGCTGGTGCTGCAGAACCTGGGTTTCAAGATCGCTCCGTTGTGGCATTACGCCGTGGTGGCGGGCTACGACGTGGAATCAGATGACTTTGTCTTGCGGTCCGGTCTCATCGAACGGAAGTTGATGCCGGCATCGAAATTCATCTCCACCTGGAAGGGCAGCGACAACTGGGCGATGATCGCATTGCGTCCCGGCGAGTTGCCGGTGAATCTGAACCAGGAGAGGTATCTGACGTCAGCGGCGGCGATGGAAGATGCGGGTCAGCCTGAGGCTGCGATGGCAGCGTATAAGGCCGCGCTGGAATACTGGCCGCAAAGTTCGACGGCGCTGTTTGGTCTGGCGAATACTTATTACGCAAGCGGCGACCTCAGCGAGGCGGAGATGATGTACCGGCGTTTGCTAGCAAGTGAACCGAACGACACCGCTGTCCTGAACAACCTGGCCCAGGTACTGCTTGATCAGGGGCGCTGTCCGGAAGCTCTTGGGACAATTGACCGGGCACGATCGCTTACAGACCCGCAGGCGAATCTGAGCAAAACACTCGATGAGAGTCGGGACACGATTATCGAACGCTGCGCTGATGATACCTCGACCTCGGGAACGTGAGCCGTCAGGCTGCCCTTGCTACCTGACTTTTCCCGGCCCGATAGTGGGAAAGACATCGGTCACACCGGTCAGATCGAGAATCAGAAGGACAAGGAACACGACGAGGACCAGTTCCAGCACGCCACCGCCGGCCGGCAGCTCCTGAAGCTTCTGGTCCAGCCTTACCAGGTCGGCATCGGTCAGTGCCGCGACGCGTTGTCGCGCCTGCTCCGGATCGACACCCAATGCGGTGAGTTGTGTGCGGACGCTGTCCCGCATCAGGGCTTCGTTGATCCGCTCGATGTGTACCTGCCGTTGCTTGCCGGCCAGGTACTCGCCGGTTCCAACGATACGGGCGCCCGCTGACGTGGGAATAAAGAGCCCGGACATCAGCAGACAGATAACGGCAACGACTGTGTTTCGAAACGCTTGAGGCAACATGTTGGAACTCCTCGACCCAAAGGACGATTTCCTGATGACCGAGGATAGGCCGGAGACCTCGAATGAGGCGGTACTGGGTCACAATTCTGGAGTTATGTTCACTCGAGCATGGATTAGCGGAGCCCGCTTGACTGGCCTGTCAATCCACCCTTGTCCGGTTTGGCAATCAGTTCAGGCGCCGCGCGCCCCGCTCGCGGCCAGCTGCTCGCGAAGCTGGGTCAGCAGCGCATCGCGGTCGAGACCGCCCTTCTCGATGAGGCCCATCACGTTGCCATCGAGGCGCCGGCGATCCTCTTCGTTGATGTCCTTGGCCGTCACCACCACGATGGGGATGGCCGCCGAAGATTCCAGCTTGTGCATCTCCATCACGAACTCGAAGCCGTCCATCACCGGCATCATCAGGTCCAGTAGGATAAGCGACGGCGCCTGCTCCGCCAGCTTGTCCAGCGCTACCTGACCGTTCTCGGCCTCGCTCACCTGCCAGCCCTCCTGCTCGAGGGATCGGCGCAGCACCTCGCGATTCTCCGGGATGTCGTCCACTACCAGCGCGTGGCGCTCGCTGTCGTCGGACGCGTAGCGTTCCAGTAGCTGCACCAACTGCGTACGTTGCACGGGCTTCGTCAGGAACTCGGTGGCGCCCAGCGCGTAGCCCAGCGCCCGATCGTCGGTCATCGTTACCATGATGACCGGAATGCCCTGCGTCGCAGGGTCGGCCTTCAGCTGGCGCAGCACCTCCCAGCCATCAATGCCGGGCATCAGCACATCTAGTGTGATAGCCGCCGGCTGGAGCGTCCGGGCCAGTTTCAGCGCTTCCTCGCCATCACCCGCAGTCACGACTCTCATGCCGGCGTCTTGCAATGTGCGCCCGAGCAGGTCGAGCGCGTTGGGGTCGTCGTCGACCACCAACACAACCTGTTCTTCGCCGGGCTCCGGTAACACGACCGGCGCGCTCTCGACTTCGGCTTCGGACTCCTCCACCACCTTCAGCGGCAATCGAATCGTGAAGGTCGAGCCTTCGCCCACGATGCTCGCCACGGTGATGTCGCCACCCATCATCTGGCAGAAACGCTGGCTGATCGGCAGACCGAGCCCAGTGCCGCCGTAGTCGCGCGTCGTGGGTTCGTCGGCCTGCGAAAATTCGTCAAACACGTGGTCGATCTTGTCCGGCGGAATCCCGATGCCCGAATCCGACACCGAGAACCGTATCCAGTCCACGCCGTCCTCCTGCTCGCCCTGCACCGTCAGACCGATCTCGCCTTCGTGCGTGAACTTCGCCGCATTGCTCAACAGGTTGAACAGCGCCTGGCGCACCTTGGTGACATCCGCCCGCATCTCACCGATGGCCTTGTCGACCGTCACATTCAGCCGGTTGCCGTTCTTCTTCACCAGGGTATCGATGGTGGACACCACATCGCCCACCATCCCCGGGACGTCGAAAGTCTCCAGGTAGACGTCCATCCTGCCGGCTTCGATTTTGGCGAGATCGAGCACATCGTTAATCAGCGACAGCAGGTGCGTCCCGGCGCCGTGGATTTTCTTCAGGTCGCTGGCCGCATCCTCGTTGCCCTCGTCCTCCGCATCCTCCATCAGCATCTCGCTGTAGCCGATGATCGCGTTCATGGGCGTGCGCAACTCGTGGCTCATGTTTGCGAGGAAGCCGCTCTTGGCCTGGCTTGCGGCTTCGGCGGCCTCCATCGCTTCCTTTAGCGCCTCGGTGCGCTGGGCCACGGTCACTTCCAGCTCCGCGCTGTGGCGCTCGAGCTCGCGATTCTTCTGCTGGACCTGCGTCATCAGTTCCTCGCGGGAAAGTTTCTGGATCCGCTCGCATTGTTCGGTGACGAATGCCTCGCTCGCCTCGAATGCCGGATTCGGCAAGTGCTTCAGCGCGCGGAGGCACCGGAAGCCGTCGCGCACGCTCCTCTGGCTGAGGCAATCGAAGAACCCCCTTAGCCCTCCAACATCCGGGGTTTCGTCGCGGCATTCGAAATCGAGTACGAGCTGTGGTGGAGAGAACTCCATCGCCAGACCGACCGTGATGTATGGCTCGATATTGTTATTGCGCAGCCTGCGCGCGGCCTCGGAAACGGCGGTTGCCAGTCGCGTCGTTTCGATCGCGTCGTAGCCGAGTGCATTCGCAAGACCGCGAACTTTCGAACGCGCGTCGTGCACCGACGTCCGGTGCTGGAGGCAGATGCGACCGAGCTCGATCATGTGTATCGCACGGCGACGCAGGCCGCATCGTCGTGGTCCTTGCCAAAGCGCTGGACGATGTTACTCGCCACCTCCTCCGCTGCATGGCGCAGTACGCCGGGGTAATCGTCCGATGTGAAGCGGTCGCTCACCCCGTCAGTATAGAGGACGATCACATCCCCCGACTCCAGCTGCAGGGTCTGGGGCCAGGGCGTGCGCATGTTCTGTCCCAGCACGCCGTTCTGTGAGACGAGCCGGGTTTCCACCTTGCCAAATCGACGCAACGTGGTGTTGCCAATGCCGGCGTAATCGACGCGACCCGTGGACGCGTCGATGGCGCACAGGCCTACGACAGCGCCACGCGTACCCTTCAGGTGCTGATGGAGTCGTTTCATCACGCCCGACACATCGGAGGTTCCGTAGCGAGCCAGGTAGGCATCGATCACGTGGGTCAGCTCGTTGGCCTCGGGCCCGTGACCCAGCACATCGACGATGGCCACGAAAAGGCCCTGCTCGAGTGGCCGGATCACGACCGTGTCGCCACTCAGCCGTTCGCCCGGGCAAGGCCGGATCCGGCTCGAGTGCTCCAGCACTTCGTCCACCTTCATATCCACTTGCGCGCCGTCACCCGGGTGCCCTCGCCGGGGGTCGACTCCAGCGAGAACTCATCCATTATGCGCTTCACGCCGGGCAGGCCCATACCCAGGGTGCCTGAGGAGCTGAAGTGGTCGCGCATCGCCAATTCGCAGTCCGCAATGCCGGGACCCCGGTCCACCGCCTCGATCTCGATCCCGCGGCGGCCGAAATCTTTCACGCGGCGCAGCCGGATTTCCCCGCTGCCGGCGTACTTCAGGATGTTGCGAACGAGCTCGGAGACCGCCGTGGCGATGATGCGGCTTGGGGTTTCATCGAAACCCGCCTCGCGGGAGTACAGGGTCGACTCCAGCACGGTTCGACTGGCATCCGTTTCACTGCGGATTGTCCGGTGCAACTCGGCGCTCATCGCGCGTCCCCTGACGCCTGCCCGGACTCCGGCGACGGCGTGTCATCCGGATCGGCGTCTGTTTCGGCTCCCACTTCGCTAGTGGATTCGGATGCTGGTTCGGGCTCTGGCTGGAGCAGGGCAAAAGCCGCGTCCAGGTCGATGGCGGCACGCAGGCCGTCCACTTCGGCGCCCGCCTCTATCAGGGCGGAGACCACTCCCGGTCGCATGCCCACCAGCACCGATTCCGCTCCCATGATGCTTGTCATCGTGATGATTCGGCGCAGGGCCGCGAATTCATTTGAATCGAGTGTTTCGAGTCCGGAGACATCGAGGATGACTCCACGTGAGCCTGTCTCGTGAAGCCGGCGCAGCAAATCGTCCCGAAACCGGGCAAGAACGTCGTCGTCGAGGTCGACCTGGATCGAGGCCACCACGACCTCGCGAGCCACCTGCATGGCGATGCCCGGGATGTCAGCGTAGAGAGACACTGGCGGTCCGGGTCAGCCCGCTTCAACGATGCAGCGGGAGTAGGCTCTCCCGCAGTCGAACAAATGCGCATTCCCCAGACCGGACCCGTCTGCATGGATGCAGGGCTCGTAACGACGGGTGGCGTTTATGGCTTCCGTGGTGCTCATGCGAGTCTCGTGGCGGGCTGGTCCGATCAATGATACCCGAAACGCCGGCGTCGCCGCGCCGTCGGCTGCGGTGAATCGCCTTGAGCGGCAGGCCCACTGCCATGTCACCTGGGAATGTACGGGGCTATGACGAGTTACCTCCCTTTGGTATTCTGAGGGGTCTTGGTACCCTGCCGCGTCGCGAACAGCAATCCACCTCGCAACAAATCTCAGACTCACGGAGCAAAGACGATGAAAAAAGTCCAGAAGGCAAAGATGGCGGCTGGCGATCTGTTGGCCATCTATGAAGCGCTCGACAGGGTACAAGCGATCATCGAATTCGACCTCGACGGGACGGTGGTATCGGCGAACGACAACTTCCTCCGCATTTTTGGATATGAACTCGACGAGGTCGTCGGAAAACACCACCGGATGTTCTGCGATCCGGACTACGTTAAATCGGACGCGTACGCCGAGTTTTGGGAAATACTCGGACGTGGCGAGTTCCACGAGGCGGAATTCAAGAGACTGGCCAAGGGGGGTGAGGAGATTTGGCTGAGGGCCTCCTACAACCCGGTGTTCGACAAGGGCGGAAAAGCGATCAGGGTGGTGAAGTTCGCGACCGACGTCACCGCATCGAAGCTCAAGACCGCCGAGCTCGAAGGGAAGGTCCGTGCCATCGAACGGGCGCAGGCCGTGATCGAATTCGATCTGGATGGAACGGTGATCAGGGCAAACGAAAACTTCCTCCGTATCTTTGGCTACAGCCTCGATGAGGTCGTCGGCAAGCACCATCGGATGTTCTGCGATCCCGGCTACGCGGAATCGCCGGAATACGCCCAATTCTGGCAAAAGCTCGCTCGTGGTGAGTACGACGCCGACGAGTTCAAGCGGATCAGCAAGGACGGCGCGGAAATCTGGCTTCAGGCGTCCTACAATCCGATCTTCGACATCGAAGGAAGGCCCCTCAAGGTTGTGAAGTTCGCGTCGGACATCACCGTCGAGGTCCAGAAGAGAAGCCTCGCCATGCTGGAGATGTCCACGCCCGTGACGAAGATCTGGGATGGCGTGTTGTTCGCGCCTATCGTGGGTATCGTCGATTCCAAGCGCTCCGTCGACATCATGAACAAGGCTCTGTCCAGCATCGCCGATACACGCGCGAACACCCTCTTACTCGACATCGGTGGCGTGGCGATCGTCGATACCGCGGTCGCGAATCACCTGATAAAGATCGCCAAGGCAGCCGTGCTGATGGGGTGCAAGACCATCATCTCGGGTATTTCGCCGGCCATCGCTCAGACCATCGCGGAGTTGGGTATTGATCTCGGCGCAATTCAGACGACATCGACGATCGAATCGGCTCTCAGGGACTCTATAACCAAGCCCGGCTAACGCGATGGAGCCGGGAGCCCCGCCACTAACCGGCTTTCAATCGGTTCCCCACGGAATCAGGGCAAAACCATCTGACTGGAACATGACGAGGGCGGTCAGCGCCGAGAGCGCCAGCTCTACATCCGGCGCGAATTCGTCGGAGCGGTAGCCGAAAGCGGCAGCGCTCTGTCCACAGACAACAAACCGCACGCCAACCTGGGCCAGCTGCCGAACCAGTTCTGCATCCGGGTTTGGCTCCCCGTATCGTTCCTCGAAAGCTTCCTGACTCAGCGCGGAGCGAGTCGCACGGCCGTGCAGGACCACCGCCGTCGAAAGCTGTCTCGATTCCAGGCCGGCGCGGGCGTGCATATTGAGGTAGCGGGCGACGGTCTCCAGCCGGTGGTTGAGCTTGTCCGACTCGTCAGGCGTCGCCGCGATATCGAAAATAGCCTTGAGCTGGGAGTCCGGCGGCAAATCGAGTGGCTCTTCAGGTGCGTAATACACCGGTCCGTAGTCTTTGATCACCGGACCGGTTACAGGCTCGGCGACTGCCGGATACGTGATGATGCCGAACAGCAGCAGCGAAATTGCCATCCTCATGGGGTCTCTCCTGATTCCTTGGCGTTCCAGGAATAGTTTACTTAAGGAAGCTCTGACTTATTCTGAGCGAAGCAGATTGCGATCAATAAATGGCGATGGGGTTCCCCGGCGATCCTGTGCCGCCTTTGATCTTCAACGGCGACCAGGCAAATAAGAACTCATAGGTCTTGTCGGCGACGAGCTGGCTCAGATCCAGGTTTTCCAGGTTCCAGATACCACTCCGCGTCATCATTTTGATGTGGCACTCGAACGGTTGTGCATTTTCGCCACCCCAATCCCGGCCGACTGCCTCCGTCGCCGCAGTGTCCCCACCCCAGAGAATGATCTTGCGTGAGACCAGGTACTCGCATGCCGACAAACCGAACCCGGGCCCGCCGGCGTTGAATTCAGCTATGCGCTTTTGCTTCTCCGCTGCATTGTAGGTATCCCACATCGATGGATGCCAGATGTCGCCATGGCCCGTATAAAGAAATACGCAGTCGCCCTCACGGATCGGATCTATGCCCTGTTTCCGGATCATCGTTTCGACATCTTTGGCGGTGATAATCCCGGGATCATCCATGCTTTGGCTAATCGGGATCGGGAGCCGACCACCACGGTACGTAACGGCATCGAGCAACACACCGCGGCACACGAATCCGACCCTGGCGACATGTTCAACACCCAGCGGGCCCATGCCATAGCCGGTGATATCGTCATCTTCGAGATAGCGGCCGTTGTAGAAAAAATGACCCTTCGACGTCAGCACGCCGAAGTGGCCCGGTCCATCGAACTGCGTTCCGACCTGGCCGATTTCCGCGGCCAGATACTCGTCATTGGCGACCGCTTCCTGCTCACCAATCGGGCTATAGGTCGGCAGGCCCGGGATAGTCATGCGCCATCCGCGGCTACCGTATAGCGGCATGTCCTGCTGGTAGACTTTGCCGAGCGTGGCAACTTTGCCCTGCTTGACGAGTTTGGCGGCGCTCAACACCATCGTCGGCGTCGTGCGATTTACCGCGCCCACCTTGTCGTCTGCTCCCCACTCGCTGGGTGCCCAGTTTTCCTTGAGTGGCTGGTCATTCTCCGCCCAGACCGGACCAGATGTCATCACACAGAGTCCTGCGACGCTGGCAAGAGTCAATCGAAAAAGAGCTGTCATAGTTTTCACGTTATTCTCTATCCTGGTTGAGATCCATGGTGCCGGAGATAACTTTGTAACCTGTTTGCTTTAGTGTAGACGTCCATCGCACCGTGTACGACGTGAAGTCATGACCACCACCAATCGCTCCTGGCGTCGCATTGAAATATTATACTGATTTCGGTATATACTGTTGATGGAGCGCAGCGAACTTAGGGACGTCTTCTGGCACGGCGACACATTGGAAGTGGTACGCAGATTCGCCAAGTCAGTGAGAACAAATATTGGTAGTGAGTTGTATCTCCTGCAAATCGGCGAACAGCCAGTACATCGCAAACCAATGGCGAGCGTGGGTCGTGGAGTTTGGGAAATACGGATAAAGGACAACAAGGGCACGTTCCGGGTCTTTTATGTAGTACGACGCAAGGATGGGGTTCATGTACTTCATGCCTTTCGAAAGAAAACTCGAAAGACCGCCAAGTCGGACATAGATGTTGGCAAGGCGAGATATAGAGAATTGCTGCGAAATAAATAGGATATGGCAATGACCAATGTGACAAAAGGAAACGTATTTGAAGAACTCGGGTTCGACCCATCGGAGTCGGCAGATCTTGCGCTTCGCGCCTATCTCATGGCCGAGGTTCGCAAGT
>PVMK01167501.1_pt1 | contig 10134 bp, 11 predicted proteins | sample 1853481 | NCBI WGS metagenome assembly PVMK01 (sample SAMN08533507, study PRJNA380276) | Marine sediment metagenome, whole genome shotgun sequencing project.
TACTGCGAGAACCTTGCTGCGGCCGGTGGCAACGCAGGCCATGCGCAATGCATTTTCATCCGCTGCGGCACCGGAATTGACGCAAAAGACGCGACGCAGATTGTCAGGCGCGACCTCAATCAGTTTTTCCGCCGCGCTGGCACGAATGTCGAGGGCAACCGCATTACTCTGAAACAACAAGGTCTTGCTTTGTTCGCTGATGGCGCGCTCGAGCCGTGGGTGACCGTAGCCGAGTGCGGCAACCGCATGGCCACCGTAGAGATCGAGGATGCGGCGCTTATCTTCGGTGAGAATGTCGCAACCCGTGGCACTTTGCGGCACGATCGGTAGCTGTGCGTACACAGGCAGGGTGGTCGCGGCCTCGCGGCTGCGCGGGTCGGATGCGGTGAGCATCATATCCACCCGGGCGCGGCAGTTTGCAGACCGCTTGTTTCTGGCAGCTTCCAGAGTCTATTCATCCATTGCACGGCGCCACCGGCTGCGCCTTTGACGAGGTTGTCGAGTGCGCTCATAACGACGACGGTGCCGTTTTCTACAGCCACGCCGATGTGACAGTAGTTACTCGCCACAACGTTCTTAAGCCGCGGCGTGCCGTCGACCAGTTGGACAAAGGGTGAATCGGCATACGCTGATGCAAAGACGTCGCGTAACTGCTGTGCAGAAACATCTTCGGTCAGCTTCGCCTGCACGGTCGCGTAGATGCCACGGGCAAACGGGCCTGAGTGCGGCACGAAATTCACTTTGCTGGCGCGACCACTGGCGATTTCGCAAAGTCTTGCGATCTCCGGCGCGTGGCGATGGGCGAGCGGCTTATAGGCATAGGTATTGCTATGCCGTTCGGGATGATGTGTTCCTGCCTGCGGGCTGCGACCCGAACCGGTACTGCCGGTCGTCGCTGCGACGAATACTTCCGCATCCGTGAATCCGGACCTAAGCAGTGGAACGGATGCGAGCAATACCGCTGTCGCAAAACAGCCCGGATGACCTACATGAATCGCGTCGGTGTTCTCAGCATGTTCCGGTACAGATGAATAGAACTGGCTCAACAATTCAGGTGCGCCGTGTTCACCGCCATAGACCGCCTCGTAGTCACCCTGGTTCGAATAGCGAAAATCGGCGGAGGAGTCGACAACATGAATCTGCAGGTTCTTGGCAGCCGCTGCCTTTAGTACCTTGGCGATAAGTGCGGCCGACGCGCCGTGCGGTGCCGCCGAAAACAAAGCCAGCTTGCTGTCGTCTACAATACTGGTGAGCCAGTCATCATGATTGCTGAAGTTGGTGTCCGCATAAACGCCCGTAAGATGTGGAAACGTTGCTGCGATCGCTTGGCCGCTGCGACTTTCGGAAACGGCGGCCGCCAATTGTAAATTCGGGTGTGCCGTAATCAAACGCAGCAGTTCGCCGCCGACATATCCGCTTGCACCAAGTACGACTGCTGGAATCGAATTATTCATTTAAAATCATTCATTTAGAATCGCTCATGCCGCTTGTTTCTTCTGCAGTATGGCGGCGACATGATCGCCAAGGGCGACACCATTGCTTAAGGCGTTTATTGCGGGCAGCGACATGCGTTCGACAATCAGATCAACGCCGACCGCATTGTCCGTAGCCGGGCCGGTAACGACCGCCGGTTCTATGCCAAATTGATCGCGAAGAATTCGCGCCCCGCCCCAGGCCGAGACCGGATCGTTCGCACAAAGAATGACTGCTGTCATCGCGTCACGAATTGATGTGTCACTGAGGATTGCTTCAACACCGTAGGAACCGATGAGGCCATCGCCTAACTCCAGTACGATAACGTCCGGTTTGTTGGACGCCAGGCTGTTGAGCAGGGATTTGCTTAGCGCTGGACCATTCTCGGCCGTTGTTGTCACGACGCCGAGATCAGAAAAAATCATCGTTTCGCTGGCGCCCGCGTCTTCCATCGCGAGAATGTCGCGACGTAGTGAAATACCTGTAGCCTTGCATGCCGAGACGCGTAGCCCAAGGTGCCGCAAACGACCAATGATCGCGCAGGACGCGGCCGTCTTGCCGGAATCCATACAGGTGCCGGCCAGTGCGACTACCGGAACGCCATTTGTATTGAGATCGATATCGACATCAAGAGAGCTGGAGCCTGCACGGGCCGCTACACCGATACGCTCACCTAGATACGGAAAGTGCAGCACGGTTCCCAGCACTTCACAGTCGAAGGGAGCGCCAACATCCGGATTGGCCGAATCACAAACTCCCAGCACGCCACCGATATTCAACAATTGAATCGAATCACCCGGCTTGAGTGTTGTCGGCATATGCCCGGAGTAGCCGCGTAACGCCTTGCGATGTCCGAGTGCGCCAACAACAACATCACCTTGATTGACCGTTGCCATGCGACCCGATGTCAGCTCGAGTTGGTTGTAGCGCGTCTTATTATTTAGCACACGTACCGCGATCAGGACGCCTTCTTCGCAGGGAATTTCCGCGGACACGCGTAGTTCATGTCCAAGCTCGCTGTGCTGAGCTACGGAGGCGATTTTATCGACCAGGACGCTCTTCATGACTGGCCTGCTCGGGTTTGCAGGGTGCCCGACAATGACAGAATGCGGGCATATCCGAGTGCATCGGCCGCAGTCCATTCACCGGCAGACTCGCCGTATACGCCTTTTGTTGCTGCGAGCAAGGAATACTCAGAAGTCACTCCATCAATAAACAAATTGCCCGGTTTGAGTGAAAACTTAACTTCGCCGCTAACGCGTTGCTGCGACGAGGCGAGAAACGCCTCGATGTCCGCGCACACGAGGTCGAGTTGCTTGCCTTCGTGCACCAGGTCTCCGTAAACCGAAGCCAGCGTGTCTTTGACGCGCGCCTGTTGCGCGCTGAGTACAAGCTTCTCGAGTTCGCGATGTGCAGTGATCAAAGTAATAGCAGCAGGTGCTTCGAACGCGACGCGACCTTTTGTGCCCAAAACTGTATCGCCTAAATGTATGCCGCGTCCAATGCCGTAGCTGCCGGCGAGCGTTTCGAGTTTTTCAATCAGCTCAACCGGCGATAATTTCTTACCATCGAGCGCTACCGGAATTCCTGAGTCGAATTCGAGAGTGTGACTGGAGGCTGCTTGTGGATTGTCAAATGCTGCGGCGGACAATACCCACGCACTTTCCGGAATAGTGTTCTCGGATGTCAACGTCTCCTGGCCGCCAATAGTGATTCCCCAGAGACCGCGATTGGTTGAGTAATCGGACCCTTGTGCGGGCAAAGGCAGCTTGTGCTGATCGAGATACTTCAACTGTTCTTCGCGAATCCAGTTGTTGTCGCGAACCGGGGCGAGAATTTCAAGGCCCGGACTTAATGTACGCAGTGCCACCTCAAAACGAACCTGATCGTTACCCGCTGCCGTGCAGCCGTGCGCGACCGTTGTCGCGCCTCTCTCGGCCGCGAGCTTGGCCAGACGTTCTGCTTGCAGACCGCGCTCGGCGCCAACACAGAGCGGATAAGCTTGCCCGCGCAGAACATTGCCGGCGATCAGATAGCGAATGACGGTATCGAAGAAGTCCTGTTTGCAGTCAATAATGACGTGCTCAATCGCGCCCAGCGCAAGTGCGCGTTTTTGCAACGCGGTCGCAGCTTCTGCATCGATACCGCCGGTATCGATGGTCGCCGTGACGACGTCACGCCCGTACGTTTCCTTGAGCCAGGGAACACAAAAGGAGGTGTCCAGGCCACCAGAGAACGCAAGGATGATAGGGGAGGATGCGTTTGTCATTGGCGTGCACGATCGATTTTCGAAATAAGAATTTTTTGCGCGGCAGCAGAGTCAGTTGCCACGAACACGGTGTCGTCTCCACCGATGTTGCCGACAACTTCCGGCCAGTCGCTGCGGTCCAGTGCCAGAGCGACACGTTGCGCCGCGCCAATGGCGGTCCTGATAACGGTCAGATTCGGACCGGCCGGGGTAATTTTGCGCAAGAACTCACCGACTGCCGCAATCTCGTTTGAGTAGTCACTCGCATTTGGGAGCTCATAACCGCCGTTGGTCTTGATTGCACCCAACTCCCGCAGGTCCCTGCTGACGCTCGATTGAGTGGCCCGCAAGCCCTGTGCTCCCAAGGCATTCACGAGCGTCTTCTGCGTATTGGCGGGCCCGTGCAGCAGCAGTTCACGCAGCATCGCTCTGCGTTGAGCTGGTTCTTTGCTTGAATTTGGCATGGCTTTCTTCGATCGATTTATTGCATATATATGCGCATAAAAATAGCAAAATGCGCATATATCGTCAAGCGATCATTTCACAGGATTGCTGCGTTACACTGCGCCGCTGCAAGGAGAGGGGTTTGGGAATGTCAGCAGCAGAAGCAGTCGAGATCGAAACGGGGTCAGGAGAGGTACAGGGAAGTGTGATCTGGTTGCACGGTCTTGGGGCTGATGGCCACGATTTTGAACCCATTGTGCCCGAGCTGCGTCTGCCGGAGGAGCTCTGTTTGCGCTTCGTCTTCCCACACGCGCCAGTGCAACCGGTCACGCTGAATGGCGGCATGGCCATGCGCGCCTGGTTTGACATCTTGACTTTGGATCGCGGCGGGCCAGAGGACGAAGCGGGCATTCGTGCAAGCGCGGTGACCTTGGAGCAGTTGATTGCACGCGAACAGGAACGTGGCGTTGCCGCGAATAGGATTGTTGTTGCAGGGTTCTCGCAAGGCGGCGCAGTAGCGTTGCATGCGGGGCTCAGAGCAAAGCAGCAGCTCGGCGGCGTGATGGCACTTTCGACGTATCTTCCGATTAAGACGGCGTTTGCCGATGAGGTTGTTTCATCGGACCTGCCAATTTTTATGGCGCATGGATCTTTCGACCCCGTCTTGCCGATGATGCTGGGAAGAGAATCCGCAGACTTGCTCATAGCAAACGATTTCAAGGTCGAATGGCACGACTATCCAATGGCACATTCTGTATGCGCCGAAGAGATCGATGATATTCGAACGTGGTTACTGTCGATCTACGCTGCTGAATGAAAATCGGGACTCGCCGCTGTTACTGCCGTCCGCAGCGAAGCGTCGTTCAATTAGCGACCACCTGCCGTTTTTGTCCGCGAGTACAACCGTAGAACATCGCGTTCCGTATTCAGGCAATACGATGAAAGGTGCAGTAATCGCATGCGCAGTTGCGAACGGCAGTCGCTTGGATTTCACCTCGTCGACAGGGCCCTTTTCCCTGTCACCGAGGACACGCAGCAACGACGTTTCGTTTACCACGCCAGCGTCTATCAGGCTCTGTAGTTTGTTTTTGCTGCGCTCGACTTTTTCCCATGGTGTATCAAGAGTCGCGTTGCTGAGTCCGTACACTCCCGGCGGTAATTCCCCAGACGAAGCACTACGATTCGACTGATAGGCCAGCGTCTGACCGTCGGACACGAGTAGATTAAAGCCCGTAAAGTCGTTGCCCTCCAAAGTCTGCAAATACTCGATCGGCGACAGCTCGCCCTGTAGATATTCGCTGACGAGATGCCCCCGTGACCGCTTGCCGCGTTTGCTCGCGTCCGCATCGCGATAATTGGTGACGGCCGCAAACTTGCCGCTGCGGTGAACCGCGAGCCAGGTACCTCCCGCCTGTAGATCGCGTCCACCGAGAACATTGCCGTCGTCGGGCCACCAGTCGGCTTTCTGCGCGGGGCGCGCATGAAATTCGTCACGGTTACCCGCAATTAGCAACGGATAATCGTCAACCGTTTTAAAAGCGACGAGAATCAGACACATTTTAGCTACCGTCAGTGGCCAACCAGTGGTCCACCAGGCGTCGCGCGATCGAAATTTGAAACGGCAACTTGGGAAATCCAGAGCGCAGCTCCTTGCGCGTAAACCATTGCGCGTCCTCTAACTCCGCATCGTTAAGAACGATGTCCGAAGTCGTCGCCGCAGCCATAAAGCCAAGCATGAGCGAGGATGGAAATGGCCATGGTTGGGAGCTGTGATAACTCACAGTGCTTACGCGAATATTGGTTTCCTCATACACCTCACGACGAACGGAATCTTCAAGACTCTCTCCGGGTTCGACGAAACCGGCAATAGTCGAGTAGCGACCTTCGGGCCAGCTGACTTGCCGGCCTAGCAAGCAACTATCTCCACGCGATACCAAAACAATAATAGCCGGGTCGACACGCGGAAAAATCTCGCGTCGACAATTGTCGTTCATACAAATGCGCGAATTGCCGGCCGCCTCCGGACGAGCGGACGAACCGCACACACCACAAAATACTTGCGAGGCATGCCAGAGAACCAGCGCGCGAGCGTGTGCAACGAGGTTGGCTTCGTCTGCGGGCAAGACAGTGCCGAGGTAGCGCAAGTCGTGAAACTCGCCAAGTTCTGGAAACGGTGGATTTGCATCCGCACTGATTGAAAGTGCGAAAGCCGGGCGATCTCGAAACAGGCCGAGAAAAATCAGATCCTGATCGTCGACCATCGAGCTCACTTGATCGCGAGACAACAAAATGGCCTGTAGCGGATCACCGCCGATCAGGCACTGCTCTCCCCACACAGGAACGAAACAACTTTCCTCACTGCGAACAGCTGCAGCGAGCCAAGCCGAATCCTTGCGGCGTTCTCCTATGCGATCGACAAACGCCCCAGCAAATACGTTGTGGTTTTCCATGTGACCTCCCGGGCCACGCGAATTCTACGCCTCCTGGATGCCTAGGCGCCAGCGTAGAGACGAGCACCCGGGCGGCGGCGCCGATGCGCTACGATTTCACAGGTCGGGCAGGTCTTATAATCCAGCGCATAAGAGTCCTGCACGTAGCGTGCTCCACAGCCTTTACACTCAGCCAGGTATAGCTCGTCGTTGTAGGAAATACTGTGTAGCAGATTCCATGCCCATTCGAAGCTTAGCGTTGGCCGGTCGTGCAACAACAAATAGGTTTCGTAGGCGCGACATAGTCGATGGCCGAACTCCACGTCAGGCCGCGGCCAGCAGGGTGCGACATTGTTTTCCGCGTCGATGCGTATTAACAGACCACTGCAGAAAAGCGTAACCAGTATCGTAGCCTGCAATTGGTTTTCGGGATTCTTCACGAATCGCGCTACCTGCCGCGGTGATTTTCCGCGACGACGCTGTATTTGCGTATTGCCGGTGCCACGAAAATACGTCGAGTACAGCTTGCGGATTCGATCATCCGAGAGTGAAGTACACACGCGTATAGTGCGGGTTCTTGCTTCGTGCCCGATCATTCTGAGGGCAAGCTCGAATTGGCTGCGTTCAGCAGCGTAGCGGTCGTCGGTTAATCGCATTTCCAACCTTTTATGATAGAAAAAGACCATATATAGTGTATCTATACGCTATATTATCTATGTATGGTCAAAAAAGACAACATATAGAAACTAAGATATCCCACCAAAAACACCGAATTAAGGGGGAAGTATGGAATTCACGGGACCCGAAATCGCCGATCTGACAGATGTTCGTTCGCTCAACGCCGCCTTTCTTGAGTATCTGAGTAGCGGTGACGGAGAGCAGTTGCGGCGATATCTGCCCGTATCCCTGCGACCCGCACTTGCAGCGCTGACCGCTAGACAAATCGAGCGCCTCGCTGCCGTGCCCTTCTTACTCATGAGTTTGAGCGAGTCGGACGACGCGTATTGGGATCGACAAGTACCCGACAGACCAGTAGTAGATCTCTTCACGCCGCCGCACAGCGGGGCCGATCCTCTGACTCAGATCGCATCTGCCACATTCGGTTTTCTATGGCAACTGGCGCGCAAGAACCCCTATGCGGTGCGACTAATCTGCGGTGCATCACTTAACTGGTGCGAGCAACTTGCTGCATGCACATTGCTCCATGTTCTGCAGCGAGCCGTCGAGGATCAACGGCTCGTGGCGCCACGACTAGCCGAAGACAGCGTCTTCTGGCATCGCTTGTTAGGCGCTGGTCTTAGCTCAGAATCCGATGTTCGCCAAGCATCGCACTTGAGTGCTCTGCAGACCGTGCTGATGCCGGTCGTCGCGACCACGAAGAGCCGCTTTCGATCGGCAGCATGCTACTCGTCAGTACCCACTCTCGAAGTTCACGAGCATCGCCAGCATGATGACGATGAATAATGCGCCAATGAATGGGTACAATACGCGGCCTCATGCATGCGCTCTTAATCAAAGATCTACGGAAAACCTACGCGAACGGCAACGTTGCTCTGAAAGGCATCGACTTTGCGGTAGCAGCAGGTGACTTCTATGCCTTGCTCGGTCCGAACGGAGCTGGCAAATCAACGGCGATTGGCATCATTGCCTCGCTTGTCAATAAGTCAGGAGGGTCCGTTGAAATTTTCGGCCACAATATCGACACGGATCTGGAAGCCGCTAAGTCCTGTCTAGGATTGGTACCCCAGGAAGTCAATCTGAACCTATGGGAAAGCGTGCACAGTGTGGTTCTTAATCAGGCAGGCTACTACGGTCTAAACCGTCGCCTTGCTGGAGAGCGCAGTGAAAAATATCTGCGCGCGCTTCGTCTTTGGGATCGCCGCGAGCATCAGGCGCGAACTCTTTCCGGTGGCATGAAGCGGCGACTCATGATCGCCAGGGCTTTGGTTCACGAGCCGAAGTTGTTGATCCTCGACGAGCCGACTGCGGGTGTCGATATCGAAATTCGACGCTCTATGTGGGAGTTCCTGCGGGCAATCAACGAGGCCGGCACAACCATCATTCTGACCACGCATTACCTGGAAGAAGCGGAATCCCTGTGCCGACACTTAGCCATCATCGACGAAGGCACGATTATTGAAGATGCGCCGATGAATACCGTTTTGCGGAAGTTGCAGCGCGAAGTATTCGTATTGAATCTTGCTGAGCCGATTTCCAAGGCGCCGCAGCTCGAAGGTTTCGAGACCAATTTGCGTAGTGATACTGAGCTTGAGGTGGGCAAAGGCCCGACGCACAATCTCAATGATCTTTTTGAGCAGCTTGATAAGCAAGAGATCAAGGTGGACAGCTTGCGTAACAAGACAAATCGTCTTGAAGAGTTGTTCATACGGCTTGTGGAAAACAAGCAAGACGGTTTCAAAGAGGTCGTGGGCCATTGAACATCAGGCTCAATCTGGTTGCTCTACAAACGATCGTGCGCAAAGAGATTGTTCGCGTCCTGCGGATCTGGATACAAACCATCGTACCGCCGGCCATCACGATGACGCTGTACTTCATAATCTTTGGCAACTTGATTGGGCGGCGAATCGGAACGATGGACGGTTTCGATTACATGCAGTACATCGCACCCGGCCTGATCATGATGTCTGTCATTACCAATTCCTACGGCAACGTTGTGTCTTCATTTTTTGGTGCCAAATTCGGGCGCCATATCGAAGAGATGTTGATCTCGCCGATGTCGAACGCGACCATCATCATCGGCCACGTTGCCGGCGGTGTATTACGTGGCGTTCTGGTTGGTTCGTTGGTGACGGTAATCGCGTTGTTTTTTACCAAGCTGGAGGTGCAGTATCCGCTGGTCACCATTTCAATCGTATTTCTGTCTTCGGTGGTATTCGCCTTAGCAGGGTTCATTAACGCTGTCTTTGCACGCAAATTTGACGACATTTCCATCGTCCCAACGTTCGTGCTTACTCCACTCATCTATCTGGGTGGCGTGTTTTACTCGATCTCGCTGTTACCAGAACCCTGGAAGACAATCTCGCTTGCGAATCCAATTCTCTACATGGTGAATGCATTCCGCTTCGGCATACTGGGTAGGTCAGACATCGATATCCGCACAGCGTATGCGATTCTGATTTTCTTCAGCGTCCTGCTGTTCGTTGTTTGTCTGCAGTTGATGCGCCGCGGTGTTGGCATACGAGAATAACTATGTGCGGTCGCTTTGCATTCTATTCCCCGAGCGAAGCGACGGCCGCGCTGTTTGGTGTCAGCGCATCCATCCCAGTAGAGCCACGATTCAACATTGCACCCAGCCAATACATCGCGGGTATTCGCGAAACCGACGACACTGGGCGGGAGTTGGCAATGTTTCGCTGGGGTCTGGTGCCGTTCTGGGCCAAGGATCCGGCCATCGGCAATCGCATGATCAATGCTCGAGCAGAAACCGTTGCCCAGAAACCATCGTTCCGCGCTGCATACCGTCATCGTCGCTGTCTCGTTCTTGCAGATGGTTTCTATGAATGGAAAAAAGAAGGCGAG
>PVMK01123118.1_pt1 | contig 10133 bp, 9 predicted proteins | sample 1853481 | NCBI WGS metagenome assembly PVMK01 (sample SAMN08533507, study PRJNA380276) | Marine sediment metagenome, whole genome shotgun sequencing project.
AGTGAAGTCGCCCAGCGACGATGTAGTCTCTAAGTGTCTCGTTCCATAAATACGATGATGTTTGCGGCGAGCGGGTTAGTGGAATTTTAATGAACCTTTTCGCAAGTCTGACGTCTATGGACTAAGAGATGGTGTGGGGAGGAGACAGTATGTTCCCTCCTTCTTGAAAGCCCGATGGAGCACCCCCAATTACTGGCTTCCTCCCCGCTCTATCCACCCTGGCTCTCTCTGAGGGGTGCCCTCAATATTCCCCTACTCTTACTTCATGCAAATGTCGCGCAAGCACTGCCTGGCGAGGGGGCGAAAAAATCCTGGCGGAGAGGGGGGGATTCGAACCCCCGGTGCCGTTTCCAGCACAACTGCTTAGCAGGCAGCCCTGTTCAACCACTCCAGCACCTCTCCGGATGGGGACGACTCCGAAAGTGCTCCGAAAGGATGCTGTATTGTAGAAAATGGGGAGGTTCCGGTCAAACCCTCCCCCTAGCCCCGGCTAGGGGAGTGTCACTACAACTTCCCGGCTCAAACTAAAGCTGAACTTGTGCTCAGGCTCAAATTCGACTTCCTTGCCCTTGGTGGTCAGCACGGTGGCCGTACCGGCCCCGCCCCCAACCGCAGCGCCGACAGCGACACCCTTTTTGCCAGCAAAAATTCCGCCCAGCAACGCACCCACACCGGCAGCTCCGCCGATGACCTTGGCATCTCGGCTTTGGGTGCCTTCGGCCTGAATAGTAATATTTTCGGTCTTGACTCGAAGCGGCTCTTCCCGAAGACGAAGTTCTGTCAGGGTAATGGTCATCTCGGCCCGGCCCTCGACCCGGCCTGAGCCTTCGGCGGCCAACAGGGTGCCATAGGCTTTCGCTCCCTCTGGAAACACCACCTTCCCATCAACGACCACGTCCTGGTCCAGTATGGCGACGAACTCATCGCCGGCTTTATGGGTTCGGGTACTCATCGGCTCTGCCAAACGGACCTCAAGCACGGCCCCCACAGGGACCCTGATCGTTACAGGTTCAGGAGGGGGGAGAGGTGCGGCGGCTACGGATTCGTTCACAAGCTCCTGCTGCTCAGCTGGCGAAGAAGAACCTTCTGCTCCTGACCCTGGCAGCAGCTCGTCAGGCAGGAATGCTTGTTCGCTTTTAGCTGGATCGGAAAGGGACTGACTGGCCGGCTGTTGGGCCTCCTCTGAAGTCCCACTGCAGGCAAACAGGCCCATCAACGAAAGAATCGGAAAGAGAGTCGGATGTCTGAACATAGATTTCTCCTTTTCTGAATTGCAATCTAAGGATGCTTTCAGAGGAGACAAGTTTCAAAGAAGGGCAGGGGCTAAGAAACTTCGCACAGCCATAAGGGGGGCCAGTGGAACTGGGTGATGGAAACACTGCTCTGGCTTAGTGCGGACTGTGCCATCTCAATGGCTTCAGGAAGGCTCTTTGCGGTATCGAATCCAAGGGTGGTAGCAACTTCCTTATCCCGGGCCTTGACCACGATGATTTTGCTCAAATACTCCATGGCATAGCACCCCCAATACCACATGTAAAAAGGGTGGGCTCCATGGTAAGCGTAAGAATTGCGGTAAAGGTCAATGTAGCGCTCGTTACAAGCGAACTCCTCTTCATACTTCTCGATCTCAGCGGCCACCTTGGTCTGGGTCAGGACACGATCGAAGAACTCGATATAGGAGGGATGATGAAGGGGATGAAACATCCGTTCCAGCGGATGAAAGAGGATCATAACCCCACCTCTACGGACCAACGGCTTTCCGATATAGAGGTTAAAGAGATAACCCGCCGTCAAGTTCACGATCAACAGAGGGTTCATCATGGAATTGACGTTATAGGGGCCGATATAGGGAACGCCCGCCAGGAGTACATCGGACTGCCCTTCGACCGGCACAACCTGTTGCTTCAAGACATTTTCAAGGGTCTTTTCATGCACCGAGTCGTTGCTTCCAGCCTGGATGCTGGTCATCCCGTAGGGGGCCCGCATCTGCATGAAAGCCCTGCGCCTGACCGAGGCCGGGGTCATCGCCAGAACCCCTCTACTCACATGCAAGTTGAGCTTATCGAATGCATTGAGGTGGCGTTCCTGTTTTTGGAGAAAACCGAAAGCCTTGGGAAAGGTGTTGGTGTCCAATGTGGTTTCGATGTGGAAAATATTCTGGTTCTCCTCAAGGACCTGCCCCATGCGGCCCAGCACATGATGCAGTTCCGAGCTTGGAGGATGCATATAGGATTGGGAGTGCATGAGGGCATGGACGTTGTGGTGATGCTTCAGGCTGCGGTAGGTGGAGAGTCCAGTGAGAACAGACTTGTTTCCACCGTCCATGCTGGAGAGGTTCATATTGACATAGATGAGAAGGTCGGATTGGGCTGCCCGGCTGTTGATCTCAACGATCTCCCCCTTTTCCGTCTCTCCAAGGTGCTCGATGTTTTCCTTATCCTCCGCATCGTGGTTGTACAATCTATCGGGATAAAAGGCAGCAAGTACCTTTGCCCCGACACAGTGGCGGATTTCCGCCTCTGTCATTCTTCGATGCAAGCCCGTTGCTATGATCAGGTGGATGTCGGTGACCCCGCCACTGGCCAGTTTTTCCAACACCACTTCCAGGATCAGCTGACGCAGGTCCGGCCTTTGCATCGGAGGCAGGGGCAACGAGAGGTCATCGATAGCAATCGTTACCTTCATCCCTGGCCTCAGCTGTGCCGAGAGAGGTGGGCATCCCATGGGGATTCTCGATGGCTTGCTCCGTCGCAGCCTTGACGGCCGTGATGGCTTCCAAAGGCGGCGGGGCATAAATAACCCGGGTTCCCTCGGGCACCTCCTCGTATAAGAAATTTTCCGCGTAGTGAAACAACAGCTTCTCGCCCGTCTTTGTGTAATAGATGCAGTCGTTACTCATGGTCACTCGAATTGAAACACCGTTTTGGTGACTTTCGACTGGCCCGTGTTCAGGGCACACTGGACCGCGGCCCGATAGTCCTTCAGCGGAAATTTTGCTCCCACGATGCCGGCCAGGCTATCCCTCTGGGCAACCAACAACTCCAGCGCCCGCCGGAAGGTGGCGGGCTCGCTGGTGTAGCTGCCTTTCACCACGAGCTGCTTGTGCCAAATCGCTGTCCAGTCGATATTTCGCGGGATACCCGGCATGCCGACCAGAATAACCGAGCCCCCGCCGCGCGTAAACCGCAGGGCGTCGTCAAGGGTCCGTCCTGACCCCACGCAGTCAAAGCAGATATCGGCACCTCCAATTGCAGTGGGCCTTCCAAACTCCGGCTGATACAAGCGGGCGTTTAGAATTTGAGCAAGTTCTGGGTAAGGCTCTCCTGCTTGAACCACAACGTCGGCGCCCAGACGATCGGCGACCTCCCGCTGGTGGGGGTGTTTGGCTACCATGACAACGCGACAGGCACTTCCCACACCTCGGATTGCTGCCAGCGTGAGGGCTCCCATGGAGCCGCATCCCAGAATGAGGACCGTGCAATCCTCTGTCAATGGGGCCTTGAGCACGGCCTGCAACGCACAGCTCAGTGGCTCCGCGATCACGGCATGTTCGTTGGTAAGTTGGTCAGGGACTGGGTGGAGTTGTGTGGAGTGAGCCACAAAGCTCTCACTCCAACCGCCACCCGTATCCCGGCAATAGCCGGTCTGGATCCCCGGTGAAATGTTGCCTCCATTGAAATTCACGCAAAGGGAGCTGTTCCCTGTCTGGCAGGGTTCACACTTTCTGGCAATACCCCGAACTTCGCAGGTCAGGGGTGGTTCCAGCACCACCCTGTCTCCTTCTTTCGGGGCCCCTGCTTGCTTTCCCGCCTCGACGATCTCTCCAACCACCTCGTGACCTAAAACAAACGGGCTCGAGGTGAATGGGGAAAAATAGAGACTGCCTTTCGCGGTAATCGTGGCCAGATCGGAACCGCAGATGCCGCTAAGAATGGGTCTCACTCGAACCCACTCACTCCCGGGCAGACTCGGTGGCTCAATCCGGCCAAGGCGGATGCAGGCGAACGGGGAGGTGGCCACCTGCGGCCAGCGGCTTCCCAGTGAGCGCACCACCGCATAGCGGGGAACACTCTTGATGTATTGAATGGCCCATACTTTCAAGAGGTGCGTTCTTTCTTGTTCTCCCCAAGGTTCCAGATCAGGATTTTCCACTTCTTCGCCAGGGCAATTTTTCGCAGCCTTCTTCCTGGGTTCACCACCCTGGCATGTCCTGCGGTTTCCAGCATCGGGATGTCGTCCAGGCTGTCAGCGTAAGCATAGCACCTCGACAAATCCAGCTGGCGTTCCTTGCTAAAGGAAACAATGGCCTCAGCTTTACTCCGATCGGTCAGCGGGCCTCCTTCCAACTCCCCCGTGAAAGCGCCGTCTTGCTGGCACAAGCGCGGCGCTAGCGTGGCCGAGGCCCGAATCTGGTCGGCCAGCGGCTTGACCAGGGTCTCAAGAGAATTGGTCACCAAAACGATCAGGTCGTTGCGGTCCTGATGCTGTCGCAGCTGCTCGAGGGACCCGGGGTAAATGCGAGGTTGCATGAGTGCTCTGAAGTGATCTTGAGCCAAGCCGTCCAGCTGGGTCGGGCTCAGGTTTGTATAGTTGCGATAAAAGGCCTGGCTGAAACGACGACGGCTAAACGCATCGAGCAGCATGTAATAGGGAACCTTGGGGAAGAAACAGGGTGATCCACAAAGCCTTTTGTAGGCGGTTCATTTTGCAGGTGCGCAGGTAGGCATAATAGCGAACGATGTTCCCTTCGAGAATGGTGCCATCGACATCGAAAAAGGCTGCCGTCGGGCTAGCCCGCACTTCTCACACCTCCTCTACTGCATCGGCGCAATGATCCGGCCTGACTGCGTTTCGTGACGATCAGGTGTGAGAAATGCGGGCCTGTCATAGGAATTCCTTCGACCTCTCACCGATTCGCTGTTCGGGTGTCCGAACCCCTGGCGAGGCCTGCGATACCGGAGCGCACCTCCTCCGCCAGTTGTCGATAGCGCTCATCGTTGTTGCTTCCTCCTGAGCCGGCCGGGGGGGCCGCTTCGACAAGAATTACAGGGGCGAAAAACACTTCGATTCCGCGGCGGTGAGGGAGAGCCTTGCCCACAGGCATCGCCCGGTGGGTCCCCTGAATATAAGCAGGGACAACCGGCACCCCCAATTCCTGCGCGATCAAGCCGACACCCGGCTTGAACTCTTGCAGTTGGCCTGTCCGGGAACGGGTGCCCTCCGGGAAAATCAGTACGGATTCCCCGCCCGACAAAATAGACTTCACCATCCGCAAGCCTGCCAGTGAGGTTTCTTCCCTTTCAACGGGCACTAAATTCAAGAATGTGCTGAAGAACCAGCTTTTCAGGGCGGTATCGAAAAAGTAATCCCTTGCCCCCAAGATGTGCATTTTTTGGGCCTCATGAGGGCCCAACGCTTCGCTGACAGCTGAGATCATTGCTCCACCATCCAGGTGGCTGGAATGATTGGCTGCAATGATGTAGGGGCCCGCGGCGGGGAGGTGTTCCTCATTGTGCACTTTCAAGCGAAAATACTTTCGGTACAGCAATTTAAGAACTCGGTGGCTGCTGCCGAGTAACCAGCGGTCGGTTGCCGAACGCTCGGCATAGGGCAGCGACGAACGAATTCCTCTCTTTGCCTTTGCTTTGTCGACTACCGGGGCCTGGAAGCGGATCTGCTCGAGAAGCTGTCCCGCGGTTTGCAGCGTGGGTGCCACCTGATCGGAAACGGAGACCCCAAAGTGATTTTCGGCAAACAAGAGAAGCTGAATCGTCATCAAGGAATCTAACCCCAGGTCTGAATAAAGATGGCTGTCTTCCTTGATTTCCTGGAGGGGGGTGCCTGATAACCGGCTAAGTTCCCTGAATAATTCTTCCTCTCGGTTTTTCCCTTGTCCGGGCTGTGTTGGCGAGGCCTCGGCCAAAAGTGGGCGGTTCTGCTGAAGCTCTTCCAGGAGCTTGCGCCGTACCGCCTCTCTGCAGACCTCTCCCGAATCGTTCTGGGGGAGGGGTTCAAACCAGACATGGATATGTTGGAGCCGGTGATAGCTGGGCAACTCTTTTCCGAGCCTTTGAATCTCTCTCTGAATCTCCTTTTTCATCTCGGCCTGGGCTCGGGTTTCCGGAGGCTCGGCCTGGGGTGTCAAGACGGCATGGATGTCCTCGGTGAGCCCGCTCTTGACCCCCAGTACGCAAATCTCCTTGATGGCAGGGATGCTCTGGTAGATTGCTTCCAGATCGGCGGGGTACACATTCTTGCCAGCGCCCGTGACAATGACATCCTTGATTCGCCCCGTCACGTACACATACCCATCGGCATCTACCCAACCCAGATCTCCGGTATGAAACCAACCGTCTTGGATCACGGCTTCCGTGGCTGTTGGATTATTGTAGTAGCCTTCCATCAGGCTGGGGCTTTGCACAATGATCTCGCCAATACCTTCTTTGTCGGGGTGAAAGATCCCGATCTCCACACCTGGGAGGGGCTTCCCGGCTGAGCCCTTCCTGCTGCGCTGTAATGGATTGACGGTAAGCACGGGGGCAGTTTCGGTCAGACCATAGCCTTCATAGATTGGCATTCCCAGCACCTTGAACTCGTCATAAAGTTTTTCTCCCAACGCCGATCCGCCACTCACAAACAATCTGATCTGCCCTCCAAACTCCTGGTGTAAACGGGAAAACAGTTGCCGGCCGATGTTTTTGCCCAGCGCCCGCTCCACCGACAGGCTCACCCGTTTCGAGGTGTTCAGTAAATTCGACTTCAGCGGGGATTTGGGTGTCCTCAAAATACGCCGCTCAATATCATCTCGAATCAGGGCATAGAGGGTGGGAACCCCCAGCATGCAGGTTGTTCCCGTTTCTTGCATCGATTCCAGGATCACTTTCGGTTTGAGTGAGTGAACGTAGGTTACCGTAGCGCCACCATAAATAGACATCAAGAATCCGCAGGTGAACTCCAGGGCATGGGACAGTGGAAGTACCGAAAGGAGTTGGTCGCTCTCCGTGACCGGCAGGTGGTGGTTAACCCCTAGCAAGTTGGCGATGAAATTACGGTGGGTGTGCATGGCCCCCTTGGGATCAACGGCAGTGCTGTTTGTGAAAATAATCGAGGCTAGGTCGCTAGGCTCCACCTGAATCTTTTCCCTGAGAGTGGCCTCTTGGCGGGGTGGTTGGGTGCTGCGAGGATACTCCTTTAAGGCGAAAGGCTGGCAACGCTGATTGACGTTCAGCAAGGTCACGGGAGATTCCAGGGCCTCGTTTTCTTTCAATGCCTCGGATGCGAGCCTCGCCAGGCAATATTCAGAGGCCAGCAACGCCCGGCTTTGGGTAAATCGCACTACCGACCAGACTTCTTTGTGCCAGGTCTGGGCATCCAACGGAACAACGACGACGCCGATCGAAGCAGCTCCCAGATAGGCGGCGCCCCACTCCGGTGTGTTTTCCGAGTAAAGGACAACGCGGTCGCCTTTCTGCAGTCCCATCTCCAGAAAAGCCTGTCCTATTTTCTGCGCCGCCTCATGCAGGTCTTTATAGGTGAATCTTTGCCAGTAGCCCTCGCGCTTGATCTGGAGCGCTGTTTTGGTTGGGAACTTCTCGGCGGAGCGCTCAATCAGCGTATTGATGGTCAGCGCATCCCAGGAAGCCATGTCTTCCACCGACAAGGCTCCAACTCCTTCCAGCTTGAGGACATGCTTCTTGATTCCAGGGATGTGGACATTCTGAATGTAGTGTCGCCAGTTTAATTGTCCTATGTCGAAATTAAGGAGTTCCTTTTCCTCTCTGTTGAGCGAGTTGAAAAGTTCTACTGTGTTGTCTACTTCGAATCGGCAGTTCAGGTTTAGGTAGGGGCGGTAGATCTCCCCGTAATAGTAAAGCTTGTCGAAAGCTACTCTGGCCGTGGAGATTTTTCGCTTAACTTTTTCCGTCCTCCGGGAGGCAGGCAACTTCCGCAAGGTGCGCTCGGCCGTCTCAAGAGAAACGGTCTTCAGCTTTGTGTTGCAACCGAAAGGTGCTCTGCTTGGGGAACTTAAGTGGCTTGATGTGAATGGGCTCTCCCCGACGATCCAGCATGGGGTTTTTCTGGAAATATTCGTAAACGAGCAAATGGAGTTCCCCGAGGGTCACTGGATTCTTGGCACCCGTTGCTACGTGGTACACCTTCACCCCACCCTCCTGTGCTGCTCGCGGAATGGTGGCCAGTAGTGCATTGACCACCAGGTCAACGGGGACCAGATCGAGAATCACGCTAGCGTCCAAAGGCAGCGACCTGAGGCGTCCCTTACCGATGGCTACAATGAGAGGGTCGGCCATCCGAAAGCCGTCCAGCCAACCGGGGCTGGGTTCCGAGAGGCTGCTTTCGATGACCGAGGGGCGAATCACCACGGTGGGAACCTCTTTTCTTGCGCCGAGAACCATTTGCTCGCCCAGTGCCTTGGTGTAGGTATAGGTATCATTCCACCCCCGCTGGCGGGCCCACTTCATGCCCTCTTCCGTCAGGCGGCTCTGCACCCATTTTTTCCGCAGGCTCTCGAGCTTGACAGCACGAGTCATCCCTTTGCCTCTTCTCCGAGGCTTACGCAATTCTTTGAGCAGCTCCTCCCTGATCTTCGGGTCCCGAGAGGTTTCCTCTACCTGGCTGATCATTTTGTGGATGTGTTCCACCTCGCGCGCGACATCGCTAAATTTCCCTTTAGGGTGGATGGGCTCCGTTTCCGATGAGGAAGTTGCGCGGTGAACCGTCTCGGGAACGCTATAACTGTTGCCGCCGTTGACGTATGCCGTAGAAACATGGACCAATACCGCTTTTTCACAGGAGTTGGCGAATTCGGCGATGCGGCCAGCACTCAAGACGTTCGCTGCCAGCGCCTCGTCGAGTGGCGCATCAAAAGACACGGCGGCGGCGCTATTGATCACGATGTCGACCTCTTCCTGGAGTCGGATTCTCAGGGCCTCATCGATGCCTAATCCTTCCTGTGAGATATCGCCGGATACCGCAACCAATTTCTCTTCAAGGAAAGCCCTGCTTTTATCGCCATAGGAACGGTGGAGCCGATCAAACACATTGGAACGAAACAACTCCTTTATTAATCGCTCTTCGGCCGTCATCGTCTGTCCGCCGCGTTGCCCTCTAGGGCGGATCAGAAGATAAAGTCGATCCACCTTGGGGGCGATTCTCAAGATTTTCTCCACCAAGGGCTGACCCAGAAAGCCCGTGGCGCCGGTGATGAAAATCGTTTTATGTTCTAAGGCTTCTTGGATTCTATTCATCTTCTCAACGTGGGGGCCCTATGATTGTGGCCGCACCTCTAAGGACTTTCGCGTTCACTGGTGTTTGACCATAAATGTCGCCGTCGAACATTTTACTCTGGTTTGTCGGCGTGTCTATCCTGACAGACCGGGAGCGGTACAAAGAGAACTTAGGGTGTTCTAAATGGCGGCCGCTATAAATCTTTGGGAAATTCAGCATTAAGTCCACTTTCCCGATATCCTTCACCACGACCACATCAAAGAGGCCGTCGTCCATTCGCGCTGCCGGAGCCATCAGCAACCCACCACCACAAAAAGGTGTGTTCTGAATCAAAACTGACGTGCAATTCACATTCAGGGTTTCATCGTCTAGCGTGATTTTTACCGGGATAGCCCGTAGGTAATTTATGGCCTTATAGGTGGCTATAAAAAAGGCGGCGGACCCTTTCAAGTACTTCATCTTGTTCGCTTCCTGAGCTATAACCGCGGGAAAACCCAACCCTAGGGTGGAAATAAAACACCGCTCCTGCTCCCAACCCACATCGACTTTTGTAGGTTCTCCGTTGAGGACAACTTCTAGAGCTTCCTCTGGTTTATTGTAAGGGAGGTTAAAGCTTCGAGCTAAGTCATTCCCTGTCCCCACAGATACAATCCCAAGCTCTACTTCGGTATTCACAGTGGCATTGACTACCTCGGAAATAGTCCCATCCCCGCCGAAAATAATAATTCGGGGGTCGCCTTTTCAGCGAAGCTCTGAGCAAGTTCTGTTGCGTGACCTGGGTAACGCGTCTCGAAAAGTTCATGTTTAATTCCTTTCGCTCCAAGGAGCAATCGGAACTCTCTAATTGCGCGAGCCCCTCTCTTATGCCCGGCTCTTGGGTTAGCTAT
>PVMK01143076.1_pt1 | contig 10133 bp, 10 predicted proteins | sample 1853481 | NCBI WGS metagenome assembly PVMK01 (sample SAMN08533507, study PRJNA380276) | Marine sediment metagenome, whole genome shotgun sequencing project.
GAGCGTTTGTCAAAATAACGTTCCGATAGCGGTAGTTTGTCGTGTCTTCTCCGGGTTGTCGATAACGTCCAATATGGCCTGATTCAAACGCTCTAATAATTTTTCTTCATTTTTACAATATAGCGGTTGTCTTCTTTTATAATAATTTCAGACTGTTACACACCACCATTTCGCTTGTTAGGAAATCTGGCAAACGGAACATATTTATGACAACCGGTATAAATTGAAAACAATGGACAAACGACATATGAGAGTGACATGTCTTCAACTTGCCATGACGGATCGGCCGAAAGAAAAAAATGTTGAACATGCACTCGGCATGATCGACAGAGCTCCGCAGAGCGATCTGATTCTGCTTCCCGAAATCTGGCCCTGCGGATTTTTTTCTTTCGATCGATATGAGCGTGATAGTGAAATCATTGATGGGCCTATCGTAAGGGCATTTAAAGATAAGGCACGCGAAAGAAATTGCTATATTTTTATGGGAAGTATGGTGGAAAACGACGGCGGGCAATTATTCAATACCAGCATTTTTCTAAATCCCGAAGGGGATATTGCCACGCGTTACCGTAAAATTCATCTCTTCGGGTACCAATCCGAGGAGACCGCAATCCTGACGCCGGGACGGGATGTAGTGGTTGCCGATACCCCCTGGGGAGTCAGCGGGTTTTCAACCTGCTATGATCTGCGCTTCCCCGAGCTTTTCCGCCGCATGGTGGATCAGGGTGCGAAATTCTTTTTAGTTACATCTGCCTGGCCGCATGTTCGCCTGGAAGCCTGGAAACTGTTCAATCGGTCTCGGGCACATGAAAACCTTGCTTTTCTCATTTCGTGCAACTGTGCCGGCGCCAATCAGGACAAAAAATATGCCGGGACACAGTATGATCATTGACCCCCTTGGCCGGGTTGTGGCTGAAGGGGGCGATGAAGAAGAATTGGTCAGCGCCCGGATTGATCCGGAATTAGTTGATACGGTTCGCCAGGATTTTCCAGCATTGGAAGACCGGGTTCTAAGTTAATGGTTTTTCCAAAAAATCCGATCTATACCGTGGCGCTGGGAGGCGAAGTCAAACAGCGATGGCTCAAAGAGGTCGATGGTTTGAACATGCCTTTTTTCGAGACCCACCCAAATCGCCGTTAAAGCACTGACTGCAGCAAGGCGCTACGCTTTAGATCGAGAGCGTCTGCAGCCGGATCCGCTGCTGCCATCGTAAAGCCCCCGTACAGGGCTTAGTGTTGCGTCTCGCAAGTAACTTACAAAACACGGTTTTATTTTAGGTGTCAGGCCCCTGGCTACTGGCTTCTCGCTTCTGGCTTTTGGATAGTAGCCAGCGACCAGCAGTAAGGAAGAAGTGAGCAGTGACCAGCAGCCAGCGACCAGAGGCCAGCAGCCAGAAGCGAGAAGCCAGCGACCAAAACGCTGACACCTGAACACTGAAACCTGAAACCATAGTCATTGGGTTAACCGCTCATCAGGATTTGCAAACATGATTATCGATTTTCATGTCCACACCGCCTATTACCGCAGCCGGACACCGGCTTATATGGAGTTACTGCACCGCGGGTGGGGCGACCGTCTGGACTGGATGCTTCAGACCTATTCTTCTCCGGAAGCCTTTGTGGGACTCATGGATGAGGCCGGCATTGATTATGCGGTGATACTGGCAGAACTGGCGCCCATCACTTCCGGAATCGCTGCCAATGAGGATGTGGCCCAATTCTGCTCCCATAGTCCGCGCCTGATTCCCTTTGCCAGCATTGACCCGAACACATCTGAAAAACCGGTTGATGAATTGGAGGAATTGGTGCGCAATCAGGGATTTCAAGGGCCTAAAACTTTATCCGACGTATCAACATTTTTATCCCAATGAAACCAAAATCTATCCGCTGTACGCCAAAGCCCAGGAGCTGGACATCCCGGTATTGCTTCATATCGGCTCATCGATATTTAGCGGTGCCCGGCTGAAATACGGAGATCCCATTTACCTGGACGATGTGGCGGTGGATTTTCCAAAACTCAAGGTGCTTCAGGCTCACAGCGGGCGTCCATTCTGGTATGAAAAAGCGCTGGCGCTGGCTCGGATTCATGAAAATGTGTACATGGAAGTTTCCGGTTTGCCACCGCAAAATTTGTTAATCTATTTTCCGGAACTCGAGCGCATCGCGCATAAAGTGATCTATGGCTCTGACTGGCCGGCGGTGCCCACCATTAAAGAAAATATAATAGCCCTGCAGGGCTTAAATATAAATGAGGAAGCCAAACGAATGATCCTGGGTGAAAATGCGGCCCGGTTGTTAAAAATATAACCTGCTGCTGCGTTATTAAGGGCTTGCAATAGTTTACTATGGCTGCGCCCTTAAATGCCCCGCTCTGCGGGATGAAGCATCTGATTTTATAATGTTAAGGAGCTCTTCCTTGCATATGAAAGCCTCCGACTCGTGCAAAATTCAGGTAGGAAATTCATATTTTATATTATCCTCACGTAATCATGTTATGAATAAACTTTATAGATTATCACATATTCTCTGGCTTGATACTAAAAGACGGTTACTTGGAAAGGTATACATGGCAGAGGTTGATATAACAGACAACTGCAACCTTAGATGTAAACATTGCTATCATTTTCATGGTAAACAGAATTTCAAGAAAAAGGAATTGTCTATTGAGATATGGAAGGAAAGATTCAATGATCTTTACAAAAAAGGGATAAGATTCATACTGCTTGTTGGTGGAGAACCTGCTCTAAGAAAAGATGTTCTCATGCTCGCTGACAGGATCTTTCCATTTGTATATGTTATCACTAACGGGACGATGAAGATTCCCGATGATTTCAATCACAGACTATTCGTCTCTATTGATGGTTCTCCAGAAACAAATGACTCCATTAGAGGCAATGGTGTCTTCAAAAAAGTAATAAAGAATTATAAAGGAGACAAAAGGGTGATAATAAATATGACAATTGCAAAAAATAATTTCAAAGAACTTGAGGATGTAATAAAGATATCAATGGAGAATGGGTTCAGGGGTGTCGTGTGTAACATATACACCCCAAATATCAAAAACAAGAATGAATTATTGATAGGGAAAAGAGCAAGAACATCTATTATCTCTGAACTGAGACGAGTAAAAGCACTATATCCAGATAATTTACTTCTGAGCAATAAAATGATAAAGTGGTATGAATTTCCAAACCATATTGGGTTTTGTTATTGGGGTGATGAAGTATTACATTTTGATGTGACCTGGAAACAGAGAAAATGTTTTTGGAGTAATGCAGATTGTTCCAATTGTGGATGTCTTTCTGGGTCATTTCAGAGCCCTTTCGGAATGTTCAGGCACCCAAAAGAGATGATTAAGATTGGTTTTGTGTGATTGCCTGTCTCACGCCTCAGCGTGGAGGCAGGCATACACCAATTTCCTTCCTTCTGCCTTATGCCTGCGCCCGCTGTATTTGCATTTTTATATGAACGAGCGCTCAGTCATAAAGCCCTGCTTCGTTTAATCTTAGCCAATTGACATACAGTTTTCACCCGGTGCTTACAAACGGTTATTCTATTCTTTTAAATATAATAATATCAAACATTTAAATATATTTTGAAATCGTGCTGGTGAAAAACTTGACAAGAAAAAAAAAGACGTGTTATTTAATTGATTGAGCGCTCGTTCAGACAGCATGCAAAGGTGCCTCTATAGCTAAATATATTATAATTTCATGGGGTTAAAATGGAAGAACTGAACAGAACAAAAGATATTCCCACCCAGGTCAAAGACCCGGAGCTGGTGGATCGCAGACGACGCCAGATAGCCGATGCGGCCGTACAGCTGTTTATCGATAACGGATTCCATAAAACCACAACACGGCAAATAGCCGGCGCCGCCGGATTTTCTATCGGTTCACTGTATGAATACTTCGCATCCAAGGAAGATATATTGTACATGGTGTGCGAATCCATTCATGCGGAAGTCGAACGGGGTGTGCCCATGGCGCATGTCGAGAGCCACCGCGGGCAAAGCGCTCGTCAGGGAGTTACTCCGGGGACACTTTATGGTTTGCGACCGCATGAGTGATTTTATTTTGCTCATTTACCAGGAAACGCAATCGCTACCAATCCAATGGCAAAATCGAGTTTTAGAAAACGAGCTGCGCATCACCGGTCTGTTCATAGAAGCGCTGGCTCGGATCGCCTCAACCGGCGAACTGCCGAATCTCGACGAACGCTCCCTTGAACTCACGGCCCATAATATTGTGGTCCTGGGGCATATGTGGACTTTCCGGCGATGGTTCTTGACCCGACATTACAGTATGGATGACTATATCGAACTTCAGACCAAGTTAATTCTGGGAATGTGTTCCAAAAAAAAGAATGAATGATTCTAATTGGATGTGAAGGAGGCGGCATGAGTCCTGAAGTTGAAGTTTATAAGCCCAAGCATAATGTTAGAGTCGTTACGGCAACGTCTCTTTTTGATGGCCATGATGCAGCCATAAATATCATGCGCAGAATACTCCAGGATACCGGAGTGGAGGTTATTCATTTAGGACATAATCGATCGGTGCAGGAAATCGTGGAAACCGCCATTGAGGAGGATGTCCAGGGAGTGGCCGTGTCGAGTTATCAGGGCGGACATGTCGAATTTTTCAAATATATGGTCGATCTTCTAAATGAAAGAGGCGCTTCTCACATCAAGGTATTCGGCGGTGGTGGCGGTGTGATTGTGCCGGATGAAATCGCAGAACTCGAAGCTTACGGGGTGACCAAGATTTACTCACCGGAAGAGGGCGCCAGATTGGGACTGCAGGGAATGATTAACCACATGGTTGAGATCATCGATTTTCCGTCTGTCACAAACAACAATTTTGATTTAAACGCTCTGAACCCCACCAACTCGTTTTTGGTGGCCAAACTGATTACCGTCGCCGAACAAGCCAAAGCCCGGGAAAACGGCGATCTGGCAGCCCTGAGAGCCGAACTGGCTAAAAAAATTGGGAAACGAAAAGCTCCGGTAATCGGCATAACCGGTACAGGCGGTGCCGGCAAATCGTCTTTGACCGACGAGCTGATATTAAGGATGCTGCATGATCTTAAAGATGTCCATATTGCCATTATCAGCTGTGACCCATCCCGGCGAAAGACCGGCGGAGCGCTTTTGGGGGACCGAATTCGCATGAATGCCATCGGCAACCCGCGTATTTATTTTCGTTCTCTGGCGACACGACGGTCGCGGACAGAATTGCCGGCCGTGCTCACTGAGGCGATCGAGGTGACACAGGCTGCCGGCTATGACCTGATCATTGTTGAAACAGCCGGTATTGGACAGGGAGATTCCAGTATTTCCGATTTGGTTGACTTATCTATCTATGTGATGACCAGCGAATTCGGTGCCGCCACCCAGCTTGAAAAAATTGATATGCTCGACTTTGCAGACCTGGTGGTGATCAACAAATTTGAAAAACGCGGTGGAGAGGATGCGGTGCGCGACGTTCGCAAGCAGGTCCAACGCAATCAAAAATTGTGGGATATGGATCCTGAAGAAATGCCGGTATTTGGAACCATCGCTTCCAAGTTTAATGACGATGGGGTAACAGCCTTGTATCATGCGATTATCGATAAAGTGGCCGAAAAGACCGATGTTAAATTCAAGGCCGGCTTGCCAAGACCTCAAATCAAAACATCATCGTCCAAAACCATCATCATCCCGCCGGAACGTATCCGTTATCTTTCCGAAATTGCGGATACAGTCAGGAAATACCACGAACGAACAGGCGAACAAGCGCAAAATCTTAGAAAGGTCTGGCACCTCAAAGAAACAAACGAAGCGATTGGCGCAAATGATGAAACAGAAGATTCTCTGGAGCTAATTTCAAAGCTTAAAGATGAAATTAAAAAAGCCGAAGCTGCCCTTGAAAAAGAGACATTGGATTCCATCGAGGAATGGGAAATAATCAAAGAATCCTACAGTAAAGATGAGCTGGTGTACCAGGTTCGGGATCGAGAAATCAGGGTTCCCTTATATACCGAATCATTATCTCATACCCGCATCCCCAAGATTGTCCTCCCCAAGTTTAAAGATCCCGCAGAGATCTACCGCTGGATGCGGGAAGAAAACGTCTCCGGAAGATTTCCATTCACGGCGGGCGTATTCCCGTTAAAACGGGCAGATGAAGAGCCGACCCGTATGTTTGCCGGGCGAAGGAGACCCTGCACGCACCAATCGGCGGTTCAAGATGCTGTCGGCAGATTATGAAGCCAAACGGCTTTCAACAGCCTATGATTCCGTCACCCTGTATGGTTGTGACCCGGACAAACGACCGGATATATATGGGAAAATCGGTACCTCGGGCGTCAGCATCTGCACGCTTGATGATGTCAAAGTCCTGTATGACGGTTTTGACCTGTGCGCACCCAGCACCTCGGTTTCCATGACCATAAATGGACCGGCGCCCATGATGCTGGCGATGTTTTTTAATGCCGCCATTGACCAGCAAGTCGACAAGTTCAAGGCCGAAAACGGAAAAGAGCCCTCCAAAGAGCAGTATGAAAATATTCGAGCGGATGTAATTTCCAACGTGCGGGGTACCGTACAGGCCGATATCCTTAAGGAAGATCAGGGACAAAACACCTGCATTTTTTCGATCGAATTTGCCTTGAGGGTGATGGGGGATATACAACAGTACTTTATTGATAACAACGTCAGTAATTACTACAGTGTCTCTATCTCCGGGTATCATATCGCCGAGGCCGGTGCCAACCCGATTACCCAGCTGGCGCTCACGCTGGCCAACGGCTTTACATATGTAGAATATTACCTGTCCCGCGGCATGCCGCTTGAAAGCTTTGCGCCGAATTTATCCTTTTTCTTCTCAAACGGAATGGATCCGGAATATTTGGTTATTGGAAGAGTGGCGCGCCGTATCTGGGCGATTGCCATGCGCGAACTCTACAGCGGATCTGTTCGTTCTCAGATGCTGAAATATCACTGCCAGACATCCGGGCGGTCTTTACACAGCCAGGACATCCAATTTAATGATATCCGCACAACGCTGCAAGCACTTTGCGCGATATATGATAATTGCAACAGCCTCCATACCAACGCTTTTGATGAAGCGATCACCACACCGAGTGCAGAGTCGGTCAGACGTGCCCTGGCCATTCAGCTCATTATAAACCGGGAATGGGGATTGACCAAAAATGAAAATATGAACCAGGGAAGTTTTATCATTGAAGAATTGACCCTTCTTGTAGAAGAAGCGGTCTTAAATGAATTTGATCAAATCACCAAGCGCGGCGGCGTACTGGGCGCCATGGAAACGGGCTACCAGCGCAGTAAAATTCAAGAGGAATCGATTTATTCAGAAACATTAAAACATACCGGTGAACTCCCGATCATTGGGGTGAACACTTTCCGGGACCCGGATGCCGACCTGGATCAGCTAAACGAGAGCGTTGAGCTGTCCCGTGCAAGCGAAGAAGAAAAACAATCTCAACTTAAGCGACTGGCTGATTTTAAAAAGCATCATGAAAAAGAGGCGCCCGCTGCACTGGAACGCCTGCAAAAAGTCGCCCTTTCGGGCGAAAATATTTTTGCTGAATTGATGAATGCCGTACGGGTATGCAGCCTGGAGCAAATTACCCAGGCGCTTTATGCTGTTGGGGGCCAATACCGACGCGGCATGTAGTCTTTTGTGTTGATTAAATTTCAAATTAAAAGCACCAAATCTTAACGTTAATTCGTCTTATTTTAGGAGTCCGGCCCCTGGCTACTGGCTTCTTGCTGCTGGCCGAGCCAGAGACAAGCAGCAAGGAACAAGTGAGCAGGGACCAGCAGCCAGCGACCAGAAGCCAGAGGCCAGCAACCAGTGGCCAGTAGCCAGCGAAAGGTACTTTTATGGGCGTAAAAAATAGTTTTTCTTCCATTGACGTTATTCGTGACCAACTGAACCAGCATCGATATATATCAGATCAAGCCTTGGCGACAATCCTTTATCTTTCGTACCACCTCAGCAAACCGATATTCCTTGAAGGTGAGCCTGGCGTGGGAAAAACTGAGGCCGCACTGGTCCTGGCGGACATCCTCTCCACGAAACTCATCCGGCTTCAGTGCTACGAAGGCCTGGATGCCAATTCAGCGCTGTATGAATGGAATTACTCCAAACAGCTCCTGCGGATCAAAATGGGTGAGCAGTGCGGCCTGTCACCTGAAGAAATGGGCAATGTAATTTACAGCGAACCCTATCTGATTAAGAGACCCTTGCTGGAAGCCATCCAGAGTTCTCAGGGAAACACCCCGGTGCTATTGATCGATGAACTGGACCGCGCCGATGAGGAATTTGAAGCTTTTTTGCTGGAAATCCTTTCTGATTTTCAGGTATCGATTCCTGAAATCGGCACTCTGAAAGCCACCCACAAACCCATGGTGGTCATTACATCCAATCGAACCCGCGACATCCACGATGCCCTCAAACGGCGATGTTTTTATCACTGGATCGAGTATCCGGACCTGGACAAAGAAATGAAAATCATCCATGCGCGGGTGCCGGATTTGGAAGAAACGCTTGTTCACCAGATTGCCATCTTCATGCAAAATATTCGCAAGGAAGACCTGCTGAAAAAACCAGGCGTATCCGAGACCCTCGATTGGGCGGAAGCCCTTCTTAAACTTCACCGCAACGTCCTGGATGAAGAAACGGTGGAGCGGACCCTGGGGTGTATTCTCAAATACCGTGAAGATATACAAAATTTTAAATCGAATATCTGGCCCAACCCGCAAAAGCGCAAGCATCTGTTAACCTCATATTCAAACCTAAAATGAGCGTTTCAATTTAGGTCAAATCAAGATGTTGGATGAAAAAGCCGATACCCGGCACCGATCCGGTGCAGGCTTAATCGAAAATATCGTTCGATTTTCCTATCTTTTACGTGACAACGGTATTTCAGTTTCCCTGCCGGCTGTTTTAGACACGATCGAATGCTTGCCGCTGATAGACATTTCCAGCCTTCAGGCGTTTCAGTGTTTGCTGCGAATCAATTTCATCAGCCGCAAAGAAGATCTCGCCAGGTTCGATGCCTTGTTTTATAAATTCTGGCTGCCCGGGGAACAAACCCATCTGAAGATCCAGACAGAAGACCCCGCAGAAAGCGAAGAAGAACCGGATAACCTCAGCTCTCTCCAGAAAAAAATTACCTATCAAAAAACCTCCGGGGATGCCTCTACCCATTCTGTGAAACAATGGGCCCTTCGTTACAGTCCCCGGGCCCAGGCCAAAACGGAGCAAATGAATGAATTGAATTTTGAGGGGTCTAGAGATTTATACGAAACGATCATCAGAATCCTTCAGCCGCTGGCCAATCGGATCAGCCGAAGGTTTCAGTACACAGTTAGCGGCAAAGAGATCAGCCTGCGCAAGATTCTGAGAAAAAACATGCAATTCGGAGGGGAACTGATCCTGCTGGATTTTAGAAAGAAAAAAATAAAAAAGCGCCGTGTTATCTTTCTTTGCGATGTCAGCGGTTCAATGAATATTTATACCCTGATGATTTTGCAATTCATCCATGCCCTTAAACGAATAGGTCGACAGACTGAAATCTTCTTTTTTTCAACCGATCTTTCCAGGGCAACCCATCAATTCGCCCAAGGTGATTTTACGTCTGCCATTACGCAAATTCCGGGAGTCATTTCTGACTGGGGCGGGGGGACACGCATCGGGCATTGCCTACAGCTGTTTAATGAGAGCTTCGGAACGCGACAACTTTCTTACAGAGATATCGTCATGATTTTCAGTGACGGCTGGGACAGAGGCGAAATCGATCTGCTCGATAGCCAAATGGCTTTTCTTAAACGCAAAACCTATAAGATTATATGGTTAAATCCCTTGATGGGAACTCGCGATTACGAGCCAATCTGCCAGGGGATGAGTGCTGCCCTGCCTTACGTGGATTACTTCCTGCCAATGGGTAATCTCAATGATCTTCGCTCGATCAGCCAGACGCTAAAGAAAGTGATGCTTTAAGTGCATGCCGATGATATTAGTCTTATTAGGTGGTTCGGATTGTCCAATTAATCATCATGAGGAATACAATATCGAATATCGAACAAGGAATAATGAATGTCGAAGGATGAAAGAACATTTGAC
>PVMK01125111.1_pt1 | contig 10132 bp, 9 predicted proteins | sample 1853481 | NCBI WGS metagenome assembly PVMK01 (sample SAMN08533507, study PRJNA380276) | Marine sediment metagenome, whole genome shotgun sequencing project.
GACGCCGGCATCGATCGCGGCCCGAATCGCGTCAGGGCTATATAAGTGTGCGTGAACTTTGAGGCCCGCCTTGTGCGCTTCCTCCACCACGGCACGATAGTCCTCCTCGGACAGGCCCACCCAGGTTTTGATGACATCCGAGCCGGCGTCGATCAATTCCCTGGTGCGCAGCGCCGCCTCGCGCGGGGAGTCGACGACGATTTCGTACATATCCGGAATGCCTTCCATGTCAATGCGCGTAATCCACGGTCCCGAAATCGTCAAACGCGGTCCCGGAATCTCACCGCGGCGGATGCGTTCCCGAAATGCAAGAACCTGAAACGGCGCACCGAGATCGAGCCCACTGGTTACACCGCCGCGCATCATCTGTTTTGCTGCAATCGGCATGACTTCGTCAATGCGTTCCATGCCATCGAGAAAAGCGTAGTAATCCTCGTACTCGCCGTGCCCGATCAGGTCAATATGCATATGGGCATCGATTAAACCGGGCATTACTGTCCTGCCGCCGGTGTCTATTATTACGGCATTGTCAGGAATTTCGGTATCAAGTTTCGTGCCGACGGCAGTGATGCGGCCGTTCTCGAACACGACGACGGAGTGATGTATCGGTTCTGCCTCGTAGCCGTCGAGCAACATTCCGCCGACCAGTGCCACCGGGACATCCGGCCGCAAACTCTCCTGGGCGAGGGCGCTTCCGGCCGCAAGAAAAACGCTTAGCCAAACTGTTATTGTTCTCATGTTCTGACGCCTTGGTTTTGCACCATTGTAACGGCTGCCAGGCTCAGCGGCTGACTATTCGAGGTTAACAAGATGGCAATCCGCACATCGATCCTGGTCTCTGTACTACTCATGCCGTTCCTTGCGGGCGCACAGTCGACCGATATTCGTGCGAACCCCGAGCGCATGGAGCAACGGATCAAGACGCTTGGCGAATTCGGGACCAATCCCGAAGGTGGCGTCAGCAGAGTCGCGTTCAGCGATGCGGACCTGGCCGGACGTGCGTACATCATGGACCTGATGCGCGAGGCGGGCTTAAGCGTCCGCGTGGATACGGCTGGCAACATCATCGGCCGCCTCGAGGGCAGGGAAGAGGGCCTGCCCGTCATCATGTTCGGATCGCACATCGACTCGGTTCCCGGCGGTGGCAATTACGACGGGGATGTTGGCGTGATCGGCGCCATCGAGGTAGTGCAGCTACTCAAAGAAAACGGGGTTTCGACCCGGCATCCACTCGAAGTCGTGAGCTTCACGGACGAGGAGGGTGGTCTCACCGGCAGCCGCGCAATGGTTGGCAAATTGAGCGACAGCACGCTTGAGGTTATGAGCCACAGTGGCATGACGATCAGGGACGGCATTCGCAACGTCGGTGGCGATCCCAACCGTCTCGATCTTGCAGAGAGAAAGCCCGGCGAACTGCTGGCGTTTATAGAACTGCATATCGAGCAGGGCGCATTCCTCGATGAGGAAAACATCGACATCGGTGTCGTCGAAGGTATTGTCGGCATTCGCTGGTGGGACGTAACGGTCGAGGGCTTTGCCAATCACGCCGGCACCACGCCAATGAACAAGCGCTGGGACGCGATGGTCTCCGCCGCGGAACTAACGCTCGCGATCAATCATGTTGCAACTACGATGCCGGGCAGGCAGGTTGCAACGGTCGGCAGGATTCGTGCGGAGCCGGGTGCACCAAACGTGATCCCTGGCGAGGTCGTTTTGAGCCTCGAAATTCGCGACCTTGACGCATGGAAAATTCAGCAGGTATTCGAACGAATACAGGTAGAAGCAAAACAGATTGCCGATGTGCGATTCACACCGATCCGCTTCAGCGAAATCGACGTCGCGTCGCCGCCCGCACCAACTGATCAGCAAATGCGGCGCATTATCTCGTCAGCGGCTGACGAACTTGGAATGAGCTTCAAGCTGATGCCGAGTGGCGCCGGTCACGACGCACAGGATATGACCCACATCGCGCCGACCGGCATGATCTTTGTGCCCAGTGTCAACGGTGTCAGTCATTCGCCAAAAGAATTTACCTCGCCGGAAGACATGGCCAACGGCGCCAGCGTACTTCTCAGAACGGTACTCGCTATCGACGATGGCGCGCTGGAGTAGTGCGAGCGGAAACATAGACCACTTGAACAGGCTATGATGGGCGACAGCCGATCAGGAAATAATTATGACAACACCTAAAGCTCCCTCCCTGCTTGATGCACTGATTCCTATCGCGGCACTGGTTATGATGTTGGCACTGTCGGCTACTCTTTCCGGCTCGGATTCTTCCTACGGACCTAACCAGATCGTTTTGACAATGGCTGCAGCCATCGCAGCAATCGTCGCCATCAAAAATGGACACAAATGGTTTGATCTGCAAAGGGCGATTATTGCGGGCATCAGTACCGCGATGGTTGCTATTTTGATACTGCTGGCTGTCGGTGCGCTGATCGGTACCTGGTTAATGGCCGGGACGGTGCCATCGCTAATTTACTTTGGTATGAAAATCCTGAGTCCGCAGTGGTTTTACGCGGCTGCCTGTCTCATTTGTGCGATCGCCGCGCTGGCAACAGGTAGTTCGTGGACGGTCGCGGGCACGTTGGGCGTTGCCTTGATCGGTGTTGCGATGGGTCTTGGTTTGTCGCCGGCCATCGCCGCCGGTGCGATCATCTCCGGCGCGTATTTCGGCGACAAGATGTCGCCGCTGTCTGATACGACCAACCTGGCGCCGGCCGTGGTCGAGACGGACATATTCTCACACATTCGCCACATGGCCTGGACGACCGGGCCGTCGTTCACCGTTGCACTTTTCCTGTTCGCCATCGTCGGCCTCGGAGCTGACTCGCAGGCAGATAGCTCGTCTCTACAGCAACTAATGTTGACGCTCGACCAAAATTTCAATATTTCGGCGATCGCTTTGCTTCCACTCGCTGTTGTTTTCTACATGGCCTATAAAAAAGTTCCGCCGCTGCCAACCATTCTTTTCGGCGCATTGCTCGGCGGCGTACTGGCCGTCATTTTGCAGCCGGATATCGTGCTGAAATTTGCGGACTCACCCGACCTGTCGCGGGGTATTGCGTTGACCAAGGGAGTTTGGCTCGCAATTGCCGATGGCTACGTGTCGACAACTGGTGTGGCCGAGGTTGACGATCTTCTGACACGCGGTGGCATGAGCAGCATGCTCGTAGTTATCTGGTTGATAATGACAGCACTCGCGTTTGGCGCCGTGCTCGAGCACGCAGGCATGCTGCAGCGGCTGATTGACGGGGCACTCAAACGGGCCAAAACCACTGGTTCACTTATTACGACAGTCGTACTCAGCTGTATCGGCATCAATATCGTCGCGGGAGATCAGTACATCGCGATCGTCTTGCCCGGCAAGATGTACCGCGCGGAATTTGCGCGCCGCAAACTCGATCCGAAAAACCTCTCGCGCGTCATCGAAGACGCCGGGACGCTTACGTCACCGCTCGTCCCCTGGAATACCTGCGGCGCTTATATGGCCGCGACGCTGGGCGTTGCAACGCTGGCATACCTGCCGTTCGTGTTTTTTAACCTGATCAATCCACTGGTGTCGATCGTCTATGGGTTCACCGGATTTACGATGGTGAAAATCGACGAGGCGGATGAGGCTGCGGAGCCCGTCGTCGCGTAGTTTTTCAATTAGATTTCTGAATGAACATCGCACAGGGGAAAAACACCAATGCGCTGATCAGCGCCGCTGCCGTAGTCGTCATCGTTTACGGCATGCAGGCGGCGAAAGTGTTGCTGGTGCCGTTCCTGCTCGCCGTTTTCCTGGCCCTGATCGCAGTTCGGCCGATGTTGTGGTTGCAGCAGCGAAGAGTTCCTTCCGTAGCGGCGGCGCTCCTGATCGTTACTGCAATGATGCTGGTGCTGGTGATGGTTGGCAGAATTGTCGGCACCTCGATCGTTGATTTCACAGCATCGTTGCCGACCTACCAGGCCCGTCTCGATACGATAATGCGGGGCTCGCTCGAATTTGTAGCGAGATTCATTGATGATGACAGGCCGCTTACTAATATTGGGGAACTCATCGATCCGGGTTGGGCAATGGGCATGGCGGCAAATATTCTCAATGCATTGCGGGATGTGTTGACAAATACTTTCCTGATCCTGTTCACAATAGTGTTCATGCTGCTCGAGGTGTCGAGCCTGGGCGTTAAAGCGCAGGCGGCATTTGGCCGCAGCGCCGAATCTTTCGAACGTCCGCGACAATTCCTGCACAACCTCGGCCGCTATATGGGTATCAAGACGGCTGTTAGCATGGCAACCGGCCTGAGTGCCAGCCTGCTCACCTGGTGGGTCGGTCTCGATTTTCCGCTGCTGTGGGGAATGCTGGCCTTTCTCTTTAATTATGTGCCCGCCATCGGTTCGATTATCGCGGCGGTGCCGGCCATATTGATGGCGCTGGTACAGCTCGGTGTTGGGGATGCAGGTTCGACGGCAATCGGGTTCCTGGTTATTAACATGGTGTTCGGCAACTTCATTGAGCCGCGGCTCATGGGTTACGGCGTGGGCATATCGCCGCTCATCGTATTCATAGGGCTGGTTCTGTGGGGGTGGATATTCGGCCCGGTCGGCATGTTGTTATCAGTGCCACTGACCATGACCACCAAGATGGCGCTGGAAGCGGATGAACGTACGCGCTGGCTGGCGATCCTGATCGGCTCGGAACGTGACGCCGAATTTGCGTTAGCCCGGCAGCACATGGAGCAGGAGGAAGATTCCTCGCCGTGACAATGCCGTTCATCGTCATGTCCGCGCCCAATGGCGCGCGCTGCGGCAAGGATGACCATCAGTCGCTGCCGATCACCCCGGCCGAACTTGCCAATTGTGCAGAGAACATCGCGGACGCCGGTGCTTCAATCATTCATTTGCACGTCAGGGATGAGCAGGGCGGCCATTCTCTCGATCCCGATCGTTATCGTGCGGCAATCACGGCCATACGCGATCGCGTCGGCGATCGCATGATTATCCAGGTCACGACGGAAGCCTGTGGTCTGTACTCCGCCGAACAGCAGATGGCCACGGTGCGCGAACTCAAACCGGAAGCAGTATCTCTCGCGCTAAAAGAGCTCTGCCCGGATGCCGAATCCGAGTCGACCGCGGCAGAGTTCTTTGCTTGGCTGAAAACAGAGGATGTCATGCCGCAATACATTCTTTTCAGTCCTGACGAGGTCACTCGCTTTTCGGAATTGCGGAACCGCGGCGTGATTCCGGATGACTGGCCTTTCGTGTTACTCGTTCTTGGCCGCTACACCGATTCGCTGACCGGCGACCCTGATTTGATCGGCCGGTTCGTCGACGGCCTGCAGCAGGACGTCACCTGGATGGTGTGCTGTTTCGGCCAGACTGAAAATATTGCAGTAGCCGAAGCCGCCAGATTGAATGGCCATGCCCGCGTCGGCTTGGAAAACAACCTCAAGCTGCCGGACGGAACAACGGCGCCGGATAATGCGGCACTTGTGACGCTTGCTGTGAACAGCAGCAGCGATGCGGGAAGGCACGTTGCCAGCGTCGACGATGTGCGGCAAATGCTCTTCTAAGGCGCTTTCAGAAATAATCCGGTTCATTGCCGTGAGTCCACTTGATACTGCAACCGATGCTCGCAACCTGGTCTGTGGAAACAGGACTATCACTCAGTACGGCGTCCAGCGCTGCCCGCAGGTCCACGCCATTCACCGGAATATCGTTTCGACGGACGGCTGGCATCGAGTTGGCCGCGATAAACAAGTCTTTTTTGTGCATCAAACAAGTAGAAATCCGGAGTGCAGGCTGCGCGATAGGCTTTCGCCACGCTTTGATCGCCATCGACGACATAGGGAAATTCGTAGCCCCAGGTAGCGGCCTCCTCTTTCATCTTCTCCGGGCCGTCACCGGGGTGCGTATTCGAATCGTTGCTGTTGATCGCAACGATGACGGTATTGCGTGACAGGTAGTCATTACCCAGTCGCGCCAGTTCTTCGCGCACGCGCTTGACGTATGGACAGTGATTGCAGATGAACATGACGAGATACGCATCGGCGCCGGAGCCAAGGCTGTGCAGGTTGCCATGCGGATCCGGCAGGGAAAATTCCGGCGCGACGGTGCCGAGTTCAAGCATTTGAGAGTTTCTTTCGGCCATTGCTCTCGTCCAATCAATATGTCTATACAACAATACGTTGCCAGTGCCTGCCACGCCACATCGTTACATACAGGAAAGCAGACAAAGCGCGACTACAATTTTGCAGTAACCAGATCGTAAACAGTCCGAAACCGAGCACCGGTCCGAAAAGATAGGCGAGTGGCAGGAACAGCAACCATTGGCTGCCAACGCCGACCATCATAACGCGCCTGGCGTCGCCGGCACCCAGCAAGGCATGCATAAAAACGAAGACCATTGCCTCGACAGGCATAGTCAGCCCAATAAGGCGCATTGGCCAACGGGCGAGTTCGCGCGTCTCGGGGTTGTGAATGAAAATTGAGGAGACGAGGTCGGGAATGAGCCACAGGGGGATTCCAAGAACGGTCAGCAGGACAACAGTAATTTTCGCGACATCCCATGCCCATTGATAAGCATCTTCGGGTTCCTTCCGGCCAGCGCCTGGCCGACCAGCGTCGCGCAGGCGATACCCATGGCCAGGCCGGGCAGAATCGCGAACAACAGTACTGTTATCAGGACATTGGCCGCTGCCAGTTCGGCCGTGCCGATCTGCCGATAATCCAGAACATCGCAACCAATCCGGCGGAGAAAAACAGTTGCTGCAAGCCGGCTGGCAGTGAAATCCTGACCAGGGAAGCAGTTTCCTGGCGGGTTGCCAGATGCCGCATGAATCCATCCTTGGCGACATACTTGAAGCCAAGGATCATGTAGATGCTGCTACCAATCGCCAGTGAAATCGCACTCCCCATTGCAGCGCCGGTAACGCCGAGTGCAGGCGCGCCGAATTTTCCGAAAATCAGTATGTAGTTGAGAATGATGTTGCAGGCGTGCATGACAATCAGCGTGAACATATAGACGCGTGACATATCCAGTGCATTCCAGTAACCGCGGAAGGCGAAGTTCATACCGACAAACACGATCGCACCCAGGCGCCATCCGAGATACGGAATGCCAGCTCGATTACGGTGGCATCCGAGTTCAGGTATGGAAACAGCGGTGCCGCAAGCTGCATAAGAACCAGCGAAAATATCGGTGCGACGACCAGCACCAGCAGCAGCGCTGTAGTCAGTATTGCTGCTGCACGATCGCTGCGACCTTCGCCTTTTTTGCGGGCGGCTGTAGATTGCACGCCGGTCGAGATGCCAAGAATCAGGGCCTGGCACATGAACACGACGAAGCCGCCAAGACCGACAGCCGCCAACGCCGAATCACCCAGGAAGCCGACCATCGCCGTGTCGACGATGTTGAGGAGATTCTGCGATACCATGCCCCCGACGATGGGCAGGGCCAGGCCGAATATGCGATGGCGGCGTGCCACGTCCATGATTTTCTTATTGTTCCTTCATTTAGGGCAGCCGCACTGGCTGGTAATGATTATGACCTGGATTTCGACTATCTCATATGACGAGGCCGATGGCGCCTTGAAAAAACTCTATGACCGCATCAAGGGGCCGGATAACAACGTCGACAACATCATGATGGCCCGCAGCTTGCGGCCACATTCGATGGAAGGGCACATGTCTTTATACAAGTATGTGCTGCACCACCCGCGCAATACCTTGCCAAAGTCATATCTTGAAACCATTGGCGTCTGGGTAAGCTTGCTGAATGAATGTCGATACTGTGTCGAACATCACTTCGGAGGATTGTGTCGCCTTATTGAAGACGACGCGCGCGCGACGGCAATGCGCGGGTCGATGGAACAGGGGAATCTCGAGAAGGCATTCGACGGTCAGGACCTGGCGGGCCTTCAGTACGCACAAAAGCTGACGACCAACCCGGCCAACGTTGCCAGGGAGGACGTTGAAAACATGCGCAATGCCGGATTCGATGACGGCCAGATACTGGAGATCAACCAGGTGACCGCTTATTTCGCTTACGCCAATCGCATGGTGCTCGGGCTCGGCATCAATACCGATGGCGACATCATCGGCTTGTCGCCGGGGGATAACGCCGACCCCGATAATTGGTCGCACACCTAGAAAGACGGGGTCAGAGCCCGGCTCTGACCCCATTGCTGTTCGACCGAATTACGCTTCGGACAACAGGCTGCGCGATTTTTTTATTGCCGCCAGAATCCGCTCCACGTGATCCGCCGTGTTGTACACATGCGGTGACATACGGAATCCGCCGACCGGCGCCGTAATGACACCCGACTCGTCAAATACCTGGCTAACCAACGTCGACGCTTTCTCTCCCGGCGCCTTCAGGATAATCACACTGCTTGTGAAGAGCGGGTTAGCAGTGGATACAAACGGTACTTCGAGATCCCTCAGTCCGTCGCGTAACCTGTTCGCAATCATCGCCGATTGTTTTTCGATTCCCGCCGGTGTCATTGCCCCGTGAAACGCGGCGGCATCGCCAAGCGAGGCGATGGCCGCATCGTCGCGCTGGCCAAGGGCGTCGAATTTTCGCGCGCCTTTGGGCGGATTGTCGGCATCGCCCCAGGGAACGCTGACTGTCAGCGGCCAGATATTGTCGATGCGTCTCTCGCGAATATAGAGGATTCCGACCTCGCGTGGTCCCATGAACCATTTGTGCGCACTGCCGCTGAATGAATCGCAGTCCACCTCGCCGAGATTGATATCGACTGCACCCCAGGTTTGTGCGCCGTCGACGTGAATGTGCACGTCGTCCTTTCGGCTGCGTATCGCTGCGCAAATTTCCCGGGCGGGCGTGCGGAAACCGGTAATGTTCGAAATATGCGTGAACGACACGGCCTTTGTCTTGTCGCTGACGGCATCTACAAAGAGATCGACCACCTCGTCAATTGAGCCCGTGTCCGTCGGCACCGAGAATCGGCGAATTTTGATTCCGATTCGTGCAGCCCGTACCTCCCACGAGGTACTGTTCGACGGATGGTTCTGGTCCCACAGAACGACCTCGTCGCCGGCTTCTAGCGGTATGCCCGAAACGATGACATTATTTGCCTCGGAGGTATTGCGCACGATCGCGAGTTCGTCGGCGCTGGTGCCCAGGAGACCTGCTATTTCTGTGCGCGCAGCCTCTTTCATCGCTTCGATGCGTTTGCGGTTTGCAGAACTCAGGTCCAGATCAAGTTCGTGCGCGTAGCGTGCGTGTGCATCGCTGACGCTTGATAGCATCGGGCAGAGGTTGGCTGCATTCATCGGTACCCGGTCATCCGAAAAGCCGAATGCCGGAGCCCCGGAGTAAGCCGCTGCGGCTGAACTGCCATAGGTAATGAGACTGCCGGCCAGTGATGCGCTACCAACAGCCTTCAGAAATTCACGTCTCTGGATAGTCATTCTCTTTACGCCCCCTACCTTGAATATTCGGACATTCTACGTCTTAATCCGCTTCCTGCGAACGAAAAAGTGATTACGGATGAATCTGTTTGAAGTACCGCAGCCAGTGGTTCCCGTCAGCGGGACAGACCAGGCGTTTCCAGTGCACCGGATTTATTGTGTTGGCCGCAATTACGCCGCACATGCGCGCGAAATGGGTCACGATCCTGAGCGCAATCCACCGGTCTTTTTCATGAAGCCTGCCGATGCAATCGTCCATACTGGCTCCACGGTGCCCTATCCGTCGCGAACCGAAAATTTTCAGCATGAGATCGAACTCGTGGTTGCGATAGGCGAAGCAGGCCGCGACATTGCCGCCGCCGACGCCCTGGACCATGTTTTCGCTTATGCCGCCGGCATCGATCTGACGCGGCGCGACCTGCAGCTTGCGGCCAAGGAAAGCCGTGGTACCTGGGATACGGCGAAGGGATTTGACCATTCCGCGCCAATCTCGGCGCTGCACCGGGCCGCGGATATCGGCCACCCGGACTCAGGCCGGATCTGGCTCAGCGTAAATGACGAAATTCGGCAAAATTCGGACCTGAATGAGCTAATATGGAGTGTCCCCGAGGCGATCGCGGAGCTATCCACGTTCTTCGCACTGGTCCCTGGGGACTTGATTTTTACGGGTACGCCAGCCGGCGTTGGCCCGCTGCAGGCCGGGGACAAAGTC
>PVMK01187081.1_pt1 | contig 10132 bp, 12 predicted proteins | sample 1853481 | NCBI WGS metagenome assembly PVMK01 (sample SAMN08533507, study PRJNA380276) | Marine sediment metagenome, whole genome shotgun sequencing project.
CATTTGCAGGGTTAACTCCAAGGAAAGGATCGCTGCCATAAATAAATGGTCTTATATATAAAGATTCTCCCTGATTAGTTGGGATCCAATCACGCTCAATATTAATCAGTTCTTTGAATGCAGTAAGCAGAAAATCATTATCCACTTCCGGGATACAAATTCTACGCGCCGAATTATTTAATCTTTGGATATGCTGATCCGGTCTAAAAATAACAACCTCGCTATTAACTGTTTTGTAAGCTTTTAATCCTTCGAAGATTGCCTGCCCGTAATGGATAAACATAGTTGCAGGGTGCATTTGTAAATCACTTAATGGCTTTATTGCAGGATTATGCCATCCCTTATATTCGGTATAATCCATTTCGAACACGTGATCAGTAAATATATTGCCAAAACCAAGATTATCCGGGAATTGAATTTTCTCAGTTCTTTCTTTAATGTTATAAATAATTTGGTTCATCTTTCAGCCCGTAAATTAATTTGAAAGAGTAGCGTATTAAATTCATATTAAGCATAATTTAAAGATAAGTCAACAGTTCAAACATTAAATTATGTTTAATAGAACATTTTTGTAGAGTTACATATCCCGAATGATTTTACTAAAAGAGTAGCATCCATAGAAAATAATCCAGAATCAGAATCATAGCAGCAGACAAAACAAAAGAGCGTATTGTTGCTTGCCCAACCCCTTCTGCACCTCCCGATGTATGAAATCCAATATGGCAGCCCAATAATGCGGTAACACCACCAAAAACAACTGTCTTAAGTAAGCCGCCTGTAAAATCCGAAAATAAAAAGAACTTTTTCACAGAAATAAAGAAAACAGAAAAAGAGACACCGATAAAATACTTAGAAACTAAAAAAGCACCAAAAACAGAAATAACATTTGCAAACACAACCAGCACCGGCATCATAAATACCGAAGCAACAACACGCGGCATTGCTAAAAATCTAACGGGCGGTACAGCCATAATTTCAAGTGCATCAATTTGCTCTGTAACTTTCATAGTTCCTAACTCTGCGGCAATAGATGCACCAACTCTTCCGGCAATAACAATTCCAGTAAGGACAGGACCTAATTCTGTGATTATAGCTCGGCTTGTAGTGCCTCCCAAAAGCGACATAGGTGCAATTCCTTTTAGCTGATAAGCCGCCTGCCAGGCAGCAACAGCCCCTGTAAATGCAGCAATTATAAGTACCAGAGGAAGTGACCCAATTCCGATATGCTCCATCTGGTATAAAACATTGCGCTTATTTTTTTTTAAAAACCGAAGACTTTTTATGATACCGATTAACAGCATTGTAACCTGCCCAAGTTCAGTTAGGAAGTATATTACTTTACGACCGATTATTTCAAAAAATCTGCTTATCATTAAATCTTTGATATTTATTTGTTCTCCTAATTTAATTAAAAAATCTATTTGTTAATGAATTAAATTTGCATGTGGATAAACTTTCTTACTTTTGCTTAAAGGTTCCAATAAATAAAAAATTGTGTTAAAATAATCTTTGGAATTCATAATGAGACACATCCGCACCATCTCTTTTGGTACCAAATATCTGCGTGGATTAAGCATTTGAAAAGAATGATATTTACACCATAAAAACAATTGGCCTAAACCATTGATTTATAATTCGTTATAAAGAGAAGTATTTTTCAAATTACACAGGGAGAAGAATTTTACAAAGTATTTTGTAGAGATAAATTTTTTAGCACCATTATTGTTAGAATCAAGAGCATAGGGACAACTCATTGAGAGGGCGAATTCTGAGGATAAGTATAAGGCCGGTTCGTCCGGCCTTTTATTGTTTAAGCTATGGAAGAAAAAACTATTAAAATCATAGAACAAGTTCCAGTAGGAATCATTACATTTTCTGCAGATGGCGAAATTGATTATGTAAATCAAAATTTCAGAAAATTTGGAGTGCTATATCATTTTGAAACTTCAAACCTCCCTGGTAATAATATTCTGCAGAAAGATCTCTTTCCGAATATCAGCATAAAAGATGAATTACATCAACTTCTTAAAGGGCTTCCTTTTGAGAGGGAGATAACACAAATTACTACAAATGACGGCAGTCAAATTGATTTGATAGTAAAGGGCTCTCCTATATTTGAACAAGATAAAATTATCGGTGGAATACTATTAATTGAGGACATAAAAATTCTTATGAAAACAAAAGAAGAATTAGAACTAAAGACGGAATATTTTGAAAAGGCAATTCATTATGTAAATGATGTAATGATTGTTACCAACCCTAAAGGAATTATTCAATTTGCCTCTGGGCACAGCGTTAAAGAAAATAACCACAACTGATAAAAAAATTGTTGGCGGAAGTATTCTTGATATTTTTGATGAAGAAGTTAAATCTCTCATCTCAGATAAAATTGAAAAGGTTAATTTAAACATTGAAGCATCCAGGTTTGGTTTTAATGTTGAACAAGCTAATGAACGATACAGTTTCGAGTGTAAATTAGAACCAATACTAAATAAACGCGGCACATTGCAATTCCTCTTTTTCTTTTTCAATAACATAACAGTTGATGTTTCGGAAAAGAAGCGGCTGGCAGAAAAAGTTGATGAGCTGTCTTATTATAAATCCATAACCAACAATCTTAATAACGCATTATTTGTACTTGATAAAGAAGGGAAAATAATCTTCTGGGATGAACAATCCGAAATGCTTTTTGGATTATCCGGAGAAGATGTTCTGGGAAAATTTTTCGGCAGCACACTTGAATTGTTTGATAAAAGATTTTTTGAAAACATAAAAAAAGATTTAGAGAAGGAAAAAATCTGGAAAGTAAATTTAAATATATTTGGCAAAGAACATAAAAAAGAAATCTTCGAAGCAAAACTCTCTTACCTCGATGATTATCAAAATACAATTGTTGTTCTTTGTTCAAATATAACCCGGAAAGTAAAAGAGGAGGAAAAATTAAAACTTACTGGGGAATCCTATAAAAATTTATTGGAAAACACGAGTGAGTTGATATGTAAAGTTGATAGTAAAGGAAACATTATTTTCACCAATAAAACGTTTTTAGAAGTTCTCGGTTACAACAAGGATGAAATAAAACAAAAACAGTTTAATCATCTCATCCAACAACAATATCTTGACAATAATATCTTCAATGTTAACACCTTCGATAAAACAAAGCGCACAATAATTGAGCTGCCCTTATTTACTAATGATGGTTCTTCGTTTTTAGCTAACGTAACCTTCATACCTAAAAGGGAAGGTGGGAATTCTTTACACTATTTATGCTACATCACAGAAATTCCGGCAGCAGAAAAAGTTGATGAAATTGAGTTGTTATTTCCGCACTTTTTAAAGCTTCGCAGGATGGAATTGCTGTTGAAACAGATGGAAGGATTGTAGTTGCAAACGATTCATTTGCACAAATATTCGGATATGACGGCGGTAAAAAATTAGCAGGAAAAGATCTGCTCGATCTTGTTTCCAACGATGACATTCTTAAAGTAGCCGAATATTTCAGATTAAAAGAACACGGGAAAAGTGCACCGGACAGGTTTGAGTTTTTAGGAAAGAAAAGAGATAACACTTACTTCTATACAGAGTTTTCAATCTCTTCATTTGAAGCGAATGATAAAAAATATATTGTGATGGTTACAAGAGATATTACAGAAAGAAAAAGAGCACAAAAAGTAATACGTGAATCGGAGGAGAAATACAGGAATATTACCGAGAACATCGATGACTTTTTATATACGTTTGAGAGAGTGGGGAATTATTTGAGACCGCTCTTCTATACAGCTGCAGTTGAAAAGATAACCGGTTATGATCAAGCGGACTTCCTTGGCGATTCAAAATTATTTTTGAAGATCATCCACCCGGACGATTTTGCTGATGTAAAGAAAAGACTATCACTTTAATGAAAAGTAATATTCAGAATTCCGGAGAAATGGACTTCAGGATAATTAATAAACAAGGAAATATTGTTTGGGTTAGAAATAAAGTTAATTTCATTAAAAATTCTTCCGGAGAGATTCAAAAAGTTTACGGTTTGGTAAGTGATATAACTCTTAAGAAGCGAGCCGAAGAAGAAATGAAAAAATCAACTGAAGAGCTTATAAAACTTAACGAAACAAAAGACAGATTTCTTAGCATTATTTCACACGATTTACGAACACCGTTCAGTTCGATTTTAGGATTTACAGATTTGTTGGCTAATGATGAAGAATTAACCAATGAAGAGCGCAAACAGTACGTTAAGTATATTCAGGAATCTTCCAAATCAATGTTGTCGCTTGTAAATTCGCTGCTCGATTGGACACGATTGCAAACAGGAAGAGTTAAATTTGAGCCGGAAAGAATTGATCCAAGCTCGCTGATTGAAAAATCAATTCATTCTGTATCCGGCGATGCTTTGCGTAAACGAATAGAAATATATTCAACTGTGAGCAAAGGGAAATTTATTTTTGTAGATAAAAGTCTTATCAACCAGGTTTTTAACAATCTTTTGTCTAATGCAATTAAGTTTACAAACAGCAACGGCAGAATTACTATCTCAGTGAGACCCGCAACAACATTAAGCTTTTTGGAATTTTCAGTTAGAGATACCGGGCAGGGAATTAAAGAAGAAAACCTCGATAAGCTGTTCAGCGTTGACACAAAGTTTACCACAGAAGGAACCGCAGGCGAAAAAGGAAGCGGTTTAGGTCTTTCTCTTGTTAAAGAGATAGTTGAAAAACATGGCGGAATTATCTGGGTTGAAAGCGAAAATGGAAATGGTTCTAATTTTAAATTTACTCTTCCCGTTGCTTCTGCTAATATTTTAATTGTAGATGATAACAGAACCGACGGTTTGCTATATTCAAAGATACTTAAAAACATCACACCCGATTATACTGTTGATTTAGCTTCAAACGGTGTGGAAGCTCTTGAAAAAATAAAGAGCTCTCCTCCTGCTCTTGTAATTACAGACCATTCGATGCCCGAAATGGATGGCTATAATTTGGTAAAACAATTAAAGAAAGAAGGATTATTGGGAAAACCTCCCGTTATAATCTTAAGCACAGAGATGGATAGAAATATTATCGAAGATTATAATGAGCTTGGTGTAGAATATGTATTTCAAAAACCGGTAAACCTTAGAAGTTTTAAGCAAGCTGTTGAAAAATCATTAAGAAAATATATTACCGGAAACAGGGTGATCTACATTGCCCTGTAAATATACCAGTTAGGTAATACTTCTTCTATATAAATAAATTGTTCCGGCGAAATTTTTGGCACAGACGATTTGTTTTTACTGAATATAAATCCAACTTCTATTCTACCAAACCCACCAACAAGAATAAAAATACATTGCGGATAAATTTCATCAGTAAAAATATATTCTAGGTTTAGTTTAGTCATTAAAAAGTCTAGGTCATCTTCACGTTTATTATCAAACGCTCCAACAATATTGTAAAAATCATTAATGTTTTCTGAGAGAAAAAACTTTAGCTGTTCATCAGATCCAATCAATAATTTAAGAATTTTTAATAATGATGATACGGAGTCTGGGAAGGTTTTCAATCTGTGATAGAGAATCCGCGGAACTGTAAATATAACCCGGTAGTTGAAATTTTCTCACAGCTTCAATTTTCCAATTTTCAGAAATGTTACTCACATAGCAATAAAAATTAGCCGTATTGCCATCATCTTTAATAACAATCCCATAAACACCTGTTTGATTATTTAACTCAATTTTTCTAAAGATAACTTCTGCTCTGCCGTTTAATTCTTCGCCAATAGTTGGATAGCTCACATCCTGCATCATTTCGCCGGTAAAATATTTTTCTTTTTCGGGAAATTGAGTTTGTTTGAAAAACATATCTACTAACCATTCGGGGGAGTTTTTAGGATAAACACTTTTCTGAGCAGGAACTGTGACGAATGATATTAAAGAGAGAATAAAACTGAGAAGAAGTAAATTATATTTGTACATCACTCTGTTCTTCATCTTTTTTTCAAAACAATTCCGGTTGATGGATCAAGAACTGCTTTGGAGGATATAACGGTAAGCGGTTCAACACCGGCGCTTCGGGCATCAACTAAAATTTCCCACTCACCTTCCGGAAGGAAAAATTCTTCTGCCATTTCTGTGCTTGCATTGAACAGCACAATAAACTTGTCGCTGTTATAATCTAACATATATCCCATCGCAAAAGGATTATCCTTTACATCAAAAAAGTGATTGTTCGTAATCCGCACGCCGGAATGCTTCATATTTTTTTCTGAGTTCAATTAATCCTTTATAATAATTCAGCAAGTCCTCATTAATTTTTGCGTGATTATAATTGATATAATTTGTCTCATTATCTTTATCGTAACTGTTGTGATCTATCATTCCTTTGTGTTTATCGCTCACACCTAAATCTATGGGAATAACTTTACTGCGAGCAAATTCCTGCCCTTCCGATATCATTGTAATACCGCGTGATGTAAAGAGGAATAATGCAGCAAGCTTATTTAGTTTTAACTGCTGCCCGGTTAGCTTAACGTGTTCGTCTACGTCTCAAATTATCTGATCTTTTTTAACATCACCCAACCTAAACGAATAAAATCTCCGAGAGTGTAACCGTCATGTGATTCTAAATAATTAACAGAATGCTCGGGTAATTTAAAAAGCCCATGTTTATCATTAATAAGAGTTCCACTCACATAACTTTTAATTCTGTCGGGATCATTATTACCATACCATTTTCCGAAAATCCAGCCATTACCATTGAATGGATTTTCTCCTTTAATTCCGTTCCGTATCTGATCATTCCATGCACCCCAGCCGCGTACTGAAAATCCGGATGGGTCATATCCGCCGCCCCACGGTTCGCAAACAAAAATTACTTGCGGATTAATTTTCTGCGCTTCTTGAATTACTTCTTCAATTGTTTCCCAATCAATTAATTTTCCAAGATCAAAACGGAAACCGTCTACGTGATATTCCTTCATCCAGTATAAAATGCTTTCAACAATTAATCTTCGTGACATGGGACGCTCTGTTTTAAAATCGTTGCCGCAGTAACTTTGAGCAATATAATCACCATGTTCATCCAACCGAAAATAATATTGTTTATCAATTTCTTTCAGGTTTCCAAGTTCATATTCCGATATGTGGTTGTAAACCACATCCATTATCACTGCAATTCCTTCTTTGTGGAAAGCTTTTACCATACCTTTAAAATCATTAACTGCATTTGCTTCCTTACCACTCCATTTATTCCATTCGATGTTTCTAACATTTTCGCTGTAATAAGCTTCGGGTGCGAAGTATGCTGCCGTCATGTATCCCCAATGATTTCTTTCGTACGGATTCCATGAATTAAACTTGCTGTTTAAAGAATCTTTAAAGGGAATTTCAATATTTGCGAATTCCTGGGCGGGCAATAATTCAACAGCGTTTACGCCGAGACTCTTTAAGTAATCTATTCCACCACTTTTTCCTTTTTCAATCAGTCCTTTATAAGTCCCTCTTTCTTTTGCTCCGGAAGATCGGTGTTCCGTCATATCGCGAATATGCATTTCGTAAATGATAAGATCACGCCAATCCATTTGGAGCCACTCATCGCCCTCCCAATTGTAATCATCTTCTTTTATAACAATGGCGCGGCGCGGATTAAAGTAAGTGTTAAAAGTTGTAACGGCTTTAGCATACGGATCTAAGCAAATTATATTTTCTATACCAGGAATATCTCTGTGTTTAACTCTATATCCATAAAATGAACCGTATAATTCACCTTCAAGAGACACTTCCCAGACACCGTTTTCATCTTTTCCCATTTCATAAGCTTTTCCGAAAACGTGTTCGGGATTTTCAAACATTATCAGCTTTACATCTTCGGCTGAAGGAGAAAATACACGGAAAAATGTTTTTCCTTCTTTAACAAATGAGCCGAGTTTTTTATCTGAATATAATTGATCGAACTTTTTTTGCTGTGGAGGGTTTACAATTAATTGTTCCACACTATTTTCATTTACAAACAATTTGCTTCCCATAATTGTCAATGTTAGAATAATTATTAATATAACAAAACTTTTAATTTCAATCTTCATACCATTAATAAATAAAAGTTATACAAGATTTTTGAATGATTAAATAGATACGGTATGTAAATTACTACTAAGAGGAATAAATTTCACCATCAACAACAGGTGTAACACAAATTAACGGATGTTCGGGAACATTAAATTTGGAAAAGATTTCCTCGAACAATTGAAAATGCATGCCTCTTTTTTCAAACTTGTGAAATCTTTTATAGCTCATAAATTTTCCTTTTTCGTCAGTCGGTGCATCAAACTTATAAGCTAAATTAAAGTCTTCCTTTGCACGGCTTTTAAGATATTTGATTTTGTTATCATCGCCACCTTCTTTTTCATAAGCTACAGCACGGAATTCATCAACCAATCCGTTATTAATTATTAAGTATATATTCAAGATTATCTCGTTCATCTTTTCCTTTAGAATTATATAGCACTGCAATTGATAAGCAAACAGCATAAATAAATGCGAATTTACACATCACACTTTCAATCATTAAAATAAAATAGTAGCTGCCCGTAAATCTCATTACAAATGCAATAATAACGGGAATACTAATAATAAAATTTCCAAATAAAAGGATCTTAGAAATTTTAAGAATCTTTTTGTCTGTTTCGCGCAAGATTTTTTTTATAAGAATTATAGTGGCAATGATAATCGGTAAATAATAAAAAGCTCCGTACAGATCTCCAAGGGGATATGAATAAGTTGCGTAGAGGACTGTGCAGCTTGTTACCACAAACTTATCAATTACAATAGTGTAATAAATTATGAAAACTATTGCCGGTAAAAAAACAAGATTCAGAAATTTATTTTCATAATTATATAACCTCGAAATAAGGACGATAATTAATGGTGGGAGAAAAATTATATCAACAAATGCAAGGTAAGGCATAAACGAAAATTCCAATCCTATTTGGCACATTAAAAATTCGAGGGACTGGTAAATCATTAATACAAATATTATCAGCATTGCTGTTTTGTTAAACTTATTCTTTTCAGCAAAGATGAATAGATTGATTAGAAGAATTATTTCAACACAGGCAATTAGAAGTGAGCCTATTCCGTTCCAGTTATCCATATGCAGTCCTTATGAATTCTCTTTGTCATTGCGAGAGTAGCGAAGCAATCTGCTAAATTAATTAGATTGCTTCACCCGCTAAAGCGGATTCGCAATGACGGATGAAGTGAAATTACGTTGCCCCTATCTATTGTAACTTGCAAAAATACTGTTGGTTTATGCTTTTGGTCCAATCATTTGTTCCGGTCTTACAACCTCATCAAATTTTTCCTCGGTTAACAAACCAAGCTCTACTGCAACTTCTTTTAATGTTTTACCTTCTGCGTGGGCTTTCTTTGCAATCTTGGCTGCGTTATCGTAACCTATATGAGGATTGAGCGCTGTTACAAGCATTAAGGATTCAGTTAAATGTTTGTTAATATTTTTTTCATTTGCTTCAATTCCAACCACGCAGTTATCCGTAAAACTCTCAGAAGCATCGGAGATTAATCTTATTGATTGAAGAACATTGTAAATAATAACAGGTTTGAATACGTTCAATTCAAAATGCCCTGTTGCACCGCCAATATTAACAGCCACATCATTACCCATAACCTGTGCGCAAACCATTGTCAGGGCTTCGGATTGAGTTGGATTAACTTTACCCGGCATAATTGAGCTTCCGGGTTCGTTTGCTGGAAGATTTAATTCTCCAATTCCGCAGCGTGGACCGGAACCGAGTAATCTTATATCATTGCAATTTTCATTAACGAAACAGCAAGAGTTTTTAACACACCGCTAAACTCAACTAACGCATCGTGTGCGGCAAGACCTTCAAATTTATTTCTGCCTGTGATAAAAGGTAAGCCGGTAATTTCAGCAATGTTTTTTGCTGCTTTAACTGCAAATTCGGGATGAGTATTTAATCCTGTACCAACGGCTGTTCCGCCAAGAGCAATCTCGTATAACCTTGGGAGCGCAGCATCAATTCTTTCAAGTCCGTTTCGTTAATTGTTGAACATAAGCTGAAAATTCCTGTCCAAGTGTTAACGGAGTTGCATCCATCAAGTGGGTTCTTCCAATTT
>PVMK01166936.1_pt1 | contig 10131 bp, 11 predicted proteins | sample 1853481 | NCBI WGS metagenome assembly PVMK01 (sample SAMN08533507, study PRJNA380276) | Marine sediment metagenome, whole genome shotgun sequencing project.
AGATTGTCCCGCTCGAACGGACGGTTGGGGTTGGTCTTCACTTTTCCGCGTATCTTTCGCAGGCGGGATTGTATTTGAGTGTTGGGGGGTTCAGGATGGGGAGCTGACGTGGGGGCGAGTGGGATATTGCGGATCAAGTTCGTGCCGGAGCCGTCGGGGTGGATTGTGTTTGCTGCGGGACTGGGGTTGTTGGGGGTGCTCTACAGGGTGCGACCTCGGAGATACCGAAGTAGCTCAGCTGTGCGTCGGGTGGATTGATTCACGGCAACGGAGAGACGGGAATGAGACTTTGGATCGTGCAGCACGGCGACGCGCTAGCCAAAAACGTGGATCCCGATCGGCCGCTCAGTGAAAGGGGCCGATCCGACGTCGAAAGGCTGGCCTCGCATCTCGCGGGCTGCGGCGTGCGCGTCGAGCGTGTTGTCCACAGCGGAAAGACCCGCGCCCAGCAAACGGCTGACATCCTGGCGGCCGCGCTCCAAGCGCGCGAACGCGTGGAAGCGGTGAAGAATCTCAACCCAATGGATCCACCCGGGCCCTTCACGGCGGAGTGCGCAGCTACCGCTGGAGACCTCCTCGTCGCGGGCCACATGCCCTTCGTGGGCAAACTCGCCTCGCTGCTGGTCGCTGCTCGCGAGGACGCGAACCTCCTGGATTTCGTTCCGGGCACCGCCGCGTGTCTTGAGCGGGCAGACGACGGCACTTGGAGCGTGGTCTGCCTGCTGCGTCCGGGGCTTCTTCCAGGGCGATGCTGAGAAAATCAATCGCACCGCAAGCTCCTCGCCGGCTACCCTGCACGGAGCGCCGCCGGCCCCATGGTTCGGCGAAGCCGTAACTCTGCTTGAGATGGCGTCGAATGAAGAGCGATGACCTAAGAATCACGCGAACGCACCCGCTGATCTCGCCCGCCGTTCTCAGCGAAGAGATCCCGCTCAGCAGTCAGGCAGCGGAGTTCGTCCACGCCAGTCGCCGAAGCGCAGAGGCCATCCTCGACGCTGCAGATTCGCGCATGCTTCTGGTTGTGGGCCCTTGTTCGATACACGATCCGCGTGGCGCGCTCGACTACGCAGCCAAGCTCAAACTGCTTTCCGACGAGGTCGCCGACGCGATCTTGATCGTGATGCGGGTCTACTTCGAGAAACCTCGAACGGTGATGGGCTGGAAAGGATTGATCAACGATCCCGACCTCGCTGGCTCCTATCAAATCAACGGGGGACTGTGCCTGGCGCGCCGGGTACTGGCGGGCCTCGCGGAGGTCGGCCTGCCCGCCGCCACCGAGTTTCTGGACACCACGCTGGGACAGTTCTATGCGGATCTGATCAGCTGGGGAGCGATCGGTGCACGGACGGCCGAGAGCCAGATCCACCGCGAGCTGGCGTCGGGATTGTCGATGCCGGTTGGGATTAAGAACCGAACCGATGGGAACGTTCAGGTGGCGGTAGATGCCATCCTCGCGGCCAGAGAGCGGCACCTCTTTCCTTCCCTGACGAAGGAAGGCGCGCCAGCGATCCTCGAAACCAGTGGCAACCCCTATTGTCACGTCGTCTTGCGAGGGGGCAGCGAGACGGGACCCAACTACGTGGCGCCCGCAGTCGACTTGGCCTTTCAGCTGCTCGAAGCCGCCGGCCTACCGGAAATCGTCATGATCGACTGTAGTCACGGCAACAGCGAGAAGGATCCATTGAAGCAGGTCGAGGTCGTTTCTTGCGTGATCGACCAGCTGCGCAGCGGGCAACACGGCATCCGTGCCCTGATGTTGGAGAGTCACCTAGTGGCCGGCCGGCAGGAGGTCACCGATCGTCCGCTGGTCTACGGACAGAGTGTCACGGATGCCTGTCTTGGATTCGACCAGACCGCAGAGCTGATCCGAAGACTCGCAGAGGCCGTCTGAGTTTCGCGCAAACTCTCTGGCTTCAGGCGGCAACGGCCTCTCCCGGAAACCTCTCTGGAGTATACGAAGGTCGTTCAGTGGCTTGGGCTAGAGGTACAAGGTGGCGAAGAGCATGGCGCACTACGTCGATCTAGTGATATGAGTCATAAATAGAGAGCATTATGTTCTCGCGCTCGTTATCCTCCTGGAAACGGCCGGGGAGGAGACGATGCGCGTCGCACCCGAGATTCATCTCACCCAGCCCCAACGGGCGACCCTTCAGCGATGGTCCCGCGGGCGCAAGGTCGCGGTGCGGCAGGCGCAGCGCGCCAAGATGATTCTGCGGGCGGCGCAGGGGAAGTCGAACCAGGAGATCGCTGCCCTGCTAGGCGTGAAGGTTCACACGGTGGGGCGGTGGCGCAACCGGTTCGCTGAATTGGGCATCGCGGGCCTCGAGAAGGATCTTCCGCGCGCGGGTCGTCCGCGACAACAGCGAGAGAGCATCGAGAGCGAGATCATTCGCAAGACGACGCAGGAGACACCTCACGACGCCACTCACTGGAGTACACGCTCGCTCGCCAAGGAGTTGGGCGTCAGTCAATCGATGGTTCATCGCGTTTGGAAGGCCAACGGCCTCAAGCCGCATCGAGTTCGCACGTTCAAGCTGAGCCGCGATCCGGACTTCGAGACCAAGCTACTCGATGTCGTGGGCCTCTACCTCAACCCGCCCGAGAGGGCGCTGGTCCTTAGTGCGGACGAGAAGAGCCAGATCCAAGCGCTCGATCGGACACAACCCAGTCTGCCGATGATTCCCGGGCGCTGCGGGACGATGACCCATGACTACAAGCGCAACGGCACGACGACGCTGTTTGCTGCAATCGACATGGCCCAAGGCAAGGTCATCGCGTCGTGCATGCCCCGACACCGGCACCAGGAGTGGATCAAGTTCCTCAACCTGATCGACCGGGAGACTCCGGCGGATCTGGACATCCACTTGATTGTCGACAACTACGCCACGCACAAACATCCGAAGGTCAAGGCATGGTTCAAACGACATCGGCGCTTTCATGTCCATTTCATCCCCACCAGCAGTTCTTGGCTCAACGTCATCGAGCGTTTCTTTCGCGATCTGGACGCGAAGCGGCTGCGTCGTGGAGTCTTTCAAAGCGTTTCCGAACTCATTGACGCCGTCATGAGCTACATCGAGAACCACAACGACGACCCGAGTCCCTTCGTCTGGTCCAAGACCGCCGAGCAGATCATCGAAAAAGTCGGGCGAGCCAGACGGGCACTGGATAATGCCCCAACAGCGTGAATCAGATCACTAGAATGGTGTCATTGCTCCTAGAACGGAGGAAGAAAAAACCCCGGTAGCTCAATGGAAAGAGCCCTCTCCCTCTGCGAAGAAACCCCCATATCGGCACTCTTCTCTACATGGTCAACGCCTTCGCGAAGGAGTGGATGCCGGTTCGATTCCGGTCCGGGGTACTCACGGGCGATACGCGAAAACGGCCCGCCGCTCAGATTTCCATCGCCAGCCATCTGCAGGGGCGGTCGATTCCGCTGACGCCAGTCCGCTAATCTTGGTCTAGCCCGTGTCACCGGGGCCAGTGCGTCGGCCCCGTAACGTTCGTCGAACCATCATCACACGCCCCCGGTCTTGCCGGGGTTTTCTGGGAGGTCACCATGAAACACGTCGTCCCGCTGCTTGCCCTGACAGCTCTGTGCCTGGTCCCCATTCCTGCTCGAGCTGACATCACCAGCGGCATTGTCGCCCCGTATCTGCGTATCCAGATCGGCCTTGCCGACGACTCGCTCGCGCCCATTGCCGCGGATGCCGCGCAGATCGTCGCCGCCGCGGACAAGCTCGGCGCCCCGGCCAAGACCTTGTCCACCGCGGCCGCCGAGCTCCAACAGGCCTCGGACCTTGAGGGTGCGCGCGATGCGTTCGGCCGTCTGAGCACGGCGCTGATCGAGTATTCCGAGAGCACCAAGACCGCGCTCGGGCCCGACACCAACGTCGCCTATTGCCCGATGGTCAAGAAATCCTGGATTCAGAAGGGCAACAAGATCGCCAACCCGTACGTCGGCATGAAGGCGAGGTCGTGCGGTAAGATCGTCAAACCGGCGAAGTGACTGAGACGAGGTGACTCGAGGCTGTGTGAGCCGTCAGCGGAGTTTGGACCAATTGGACTTGCACTCAACCGGTCAACGCAACAAATTCATCGAATACGTCTGCTGGGCATCGAAAGTCAAGCGTCTTGCGCGGACGCTGGTTCAATCGAAGTGCAATCCGATTTAGGTCCGCTTGCGTGAAGGCGGACAGATCCGTGCGTTTGGGAAAGTATTGGCGCAGCAGCCGATTCGTGTTTTCGTTCGTTCCTCGTTGCCACGGGCTCCGGGGATCGCAGAAGTAGACCTGCACATCGGTCGCGATCGAAAACTTCTTGTGCGGTGCCAGTGAATCACGGTCTCGGGTTTCACGATGACCAGGGTGGTGGACCATTTTCGCCACAGCTTCGAGAGTCCCGACCCAGAAGGCGCGATCAAACATCCGAAGGCAAGGGCGCTTGGAGGTGCGCTTGTACGTGGCGAGTTGCTGACGCAGGGCGAGATTTTCCAGGATGAGCGTCTCTCGATGGATGAAGAGGCTGCGCAGAAAGCCAACGAGCAGGATCATCCGGGCATTCTAGCGGGCGCGGGAAAGTCGAACGATTTCAGGCTGGACGGGGTTTTCGCGGACTACGGGCATCCCGCGTCTCCTCAATCGGTGGAAGCTTCTACAGCTCTTGTTTTTGACTCGTCGTAAGACAGTGTAATGCATTGATTTGATACGCGAATCATTATGTTGCCATGACGGTGTGATCCCGCGCCCCAGACAGACCAGTCGCTCTGGCCGAGGGGTTAGAAATTGCCGCTTGCACGACAATCCGGACTGGTACGATAAACTGGGCTAGGTCACACTTTGGCATCTTTCTAAACGATAGGCAGGCTCAGAAGATGAGATGTCTTACAAAGGGAAGAAGAAGCTTCTACCTACTTTCATCTGTCATAGTAACGCTAGTGCTGCCACTGGGAGCGCTTTCCTCCTATGCTGATTCCGCGGACGACGGAAAGAGGACCAAACGAGTTTCGAGCCGGCAAAACACCGGTACACTTGCATGTGATAAAGCACGTAAGTCTGCCATGAATCGCGCAAAGCTCGACTGCCGTACAAGCGGCGGTCTTATTGAATCACCTGAATTCTCCAAGTGCGCTTGTAACCCCATGGGCGCAAAAGCATTGTGTTCAGTCACCATAACGTATGAATGTAAATAAGTAAGAGTAAAGCGAAGGATGAAAGAAAATATTGAGCTCGCAAGCAAGGAATGTGTGCCGTGCCGCGGCGGGATCCCTCCGCTCGCAGGGGACGAGCTTCAGACTCTCGGCCAGCAGCTTGGAGACGGCTGGGAGGTGGTCGACGCCCATCATCTGAGCAAGGAATTCACGTTCAAGAATTTCACCGAAGCGTTGGCTTTTGTGAATCGCGTGGGTGACGTTGCCGAGGAGCAAAGCCACCACCCGGACCTCTACCTTGCATGGGGAAAGGTTCGCGTCGAGATCTGGACTCACAAGATCAACGGACTCACGGAAAGCGACTTCATCTTTGCCGCCAAGGCCGATCAGCAGAACCAGCCAACCTGAGTCGTGGAGGCTGCGTTTCATGAACCAGGCTGATTAGATTGACCTACATATGAGTCACCCTCGCGCTGTGAGCCGTCAACCGATTTTGGGCAGATTCTGGAGTCGAACCCGCAGTGCCGGTTAGCCACTCCCGAGACCTCGTTCTTGACACACCTCTCAGTACTGAGTAGGAGCCGGGGGGCTGTTACCGCACACGAAGGGGGGGCCGTAGTCCGCGAAAACCCCGCGTTGTGCCTCGTCATTATTGAATACGACGGCGGAACTGCTGACTTTTTCCGGTCATTGGGGCTGAGGCTATGATCCGCCAGATGCCGTTCATGCTGCCACTGATTCTCTCCGTTGTTGCCGCCGTTTTCAATAATGACGAGGCACAGTCATCCGGGCATTTTATCGGACGCAGGAAAGTCGAATGCTTTCAGGCTGGACGGGGTTTTCGCGGACTACGGGCAGGCTCCGTCGTAGGACAATCCCGCGTCAATCCTCCTCCAAACCAGGCGAGCCTGAACTCGTTGCGCTGACACTCGTCCGGGCGAGCGCGGATCGGTCGAATGCAGTCCGGCCCCTCTCCGCAACCGAGAAGAAGCTGTTGGACGACCTAGAAAAGATGGTCAAAACTCGCGCGAAGCTGAATGACTACCCCGACATGGTAGAGCATCGAAAGTAAGCGGACAGCCGAATCGGGCCTGTTCGTAAAGCGCTTGAGGCTGATCTTCGGCGCTTCGCTGCAAACAAGCTTCCGGGACGGCTAAAGGCACTTCTCTGGGCGACCACGCGGTATGTCGCGACGGCCAGCCGAGGCGAGTTCTGTAGGCTCTCGGCGTTAGTGCATAGCGTGAGACGAGCGAGGAGCGCCCGCGGAGCAGTGTGGCATGCTTACGGTATGCGGCTTCTCCTCCTGTTCGTCGTCCTCCCCGCCGTCGAGCTCGCCCTGCTCATCGAGCTCGGTAGCCGCTTCGGAACGCTCCACACTCTTGCGCTGATCGTCATCACCGGCGTCGTCGGGGCGTCGCTGGTATTCGTTTTCAAGCCGCAGCTTGAAAACGAATAACGATATGCAGGCGGCTCCACGGCGCTGCATTCGCCACCTGGGGCGGAATCTTCCGCGACGATTTCAGTTATCTTTCGGGTGAGAACGATCTGAAGGTCTATTCGTTCTCTAAAAGAGCGGACAGTCTGTTTTGTGGCAACTGTGGCTCGACTGTTCTAGTCGATTTCAAGTCGGAACCCGATAACCTCTACATTACCCTGGGTACTGTCGACGGAGATGTAAAGTGCCCTCCGGGCTTCCATCAATTCGCGGGTTCGAAAGCGCCCTGGTACGAAATCTGTGATGATTTGCCGCAACACGAGAACTGGCCCAACCCCGTTCTGTGCCAAAACTCGGCCCACCATCACGCGGCCCTTCGGTAGTAGTAGTTCAGAATACCACCAAGCCTCTCTCGGCAGTCAACCGTGCCGTCCATATCGGGTCCGTCGATCAGCTTCTCGATCAATTCGTTGTCGAGTCCCTGGTGGTTACGCTCCTGATGGTAGTGCTCCGTGTAGTCCTTCACGGCCCTGCGAAGGTGACGCTCGCCCAATGGGATGATCTTCGCCAGACACTCAGATTTGACGGAAAGAACGAACCGCTCCGCGTATGCATTCAAATCTGGACTCCGCGCCGGAAGTTTCACGGCCTTCACACCAGATGGCTCGAGAGCCTTCCGGAACTCTTCTGTGAATAGCGGGTCGCGGTCGTGGATGAGATAGCGAGTCCCGTTCAAGAACCCTGAATCGGCATCGGTCAAATTGCGCGCGATCTGTTTCATCCATTCTCCATCGGGCTGCTGGACAATTCCGGCAATCTCGATTCTGCGAGTCTGAAGATCTATGACGAAGAGAACGAAGTAACGAACCAGACCAACCCGCGTGAGCACCTCGACGCTGAAGAAATCGGTTGCCGCAATGGCGCCCCAGTGAGCCTTCAGGAAGGTCTTCCAAGACATCGCTTTTCCTCGAAGCGGAGCGGGATCCAACCCGTTTTCCAGGAGAATTCGCTTGATTGTGTTGCGGCCGATCTCGTGGCCCAGGTTGTAGAGTGCGCCGCGAATCCGGGTGTAACCCCAAGTCGGATTCTGACAGGCCATCCGCACGACCAGCTCTTCGATTCGGGCGGCTGTCCTGGGGCGACCAACCTTCCGGTTCTGGCTGCCGTCATACTTCTTCGCGATCAGCCTCCGGTACCACCGAAGCAAGGTGTCTGGTGTCACCAAGGTAGTGATCTCGAAGAGCCCTTTTCGGCCGATCGCCCTGGCCTTCGCTGCCAGACGACGGCGCTGACGATCTGTGAAAAGCAGACGCTTTCCACCCAACTGCTCGCGAAGCGCGCGGTTCTCTTCTTGCAGGTACTCGATCACGTTCTGCTGGCGGCGATTTACCCATCCGGTGAGGATCAACATCAAGAATTCCAGCTGCAGCGTGTTCATGAGGCGGAACCTACGTGAATCCTTGGGCTGGAGCCAGGCAAAGTCGGCTTCCTGCAGGGGCAATCAAGTCCACGGAATCGCTCGCGTTTCAGCTCGGCGGAGTTTCGGCACACGACGCCAAGAAATCATCGAAACCCTCGTTGAACAGACTCCAAACATTGGGATGTTTGATGAAGTCTTCACTATTCTCCCAGATAAAGAGATGGAATTCGCTGCGCCTGTGATTCACGTCTGGAATGCGTTGCGAAAGGTTGACCCCTCTGTGGTTCCTGATGACCGGGACCTAGACAAACTAAGAAAACTAATTCTTTGCCACATCCTTCTCCGGAGACCTTTCGCGTATATTCGATACCCGAAGGAATCCAAGAGTTTACGTTCCCTGATTAGACAGATTCTCACTAAGGAAGAAACACACGATTTGGCAAGAAAGTGAGCGCGGAATAAACAGGAGAGCCACCATGAAGTATCTAGTCTTTCTTCTTTCCTTACTGATTCTGACCTCCTGTTCTCCCCCTGAAGTTCACCCTAACAAACTCGTTGAGAGAAATGGTGTCACCTATCAGGTGAATTCAGACAAACCTTTCACGGGTAGTTCTGTTCGTCTTCAGGATGATGGTGAAGTACGGATGAGAACCCAGTGGAAAGACGGTAAAAAGGACGGTCTTACTGAGACATTCTACGGCAACGGCCAATTGCGAACGAGAGTGAACTTAAAAGACGGTAAAGAAGAAGGTTTTCGTGAGTTGTTCTCGCCTAACGGCGTTTTAATAGAGAGGGCAAACTACAAAGATGGGAAACAAGACGGTCCTACGGAGCGTCTCGGCAGAGACGGCGAAGTGATACGCACAGAAACCTGGAAAGATGGTGTGAAGATAGATTCGAAGAGAGCTTGAATTGGCAAAAAAGTGAGCGCGGAATAAACAAGGAGACTGACGAAATGAACCTATGAAAGGAATTGATAATGGATGAAATAGACAGAGAAGCTCTTCGTTTATGCACCCGAACAGGTCGTAGTCCGCGAAAACCCCGTCCAGCTTGAAATCATTCGACTTTCCCGCGCCCGCTAGAATGCCCGGATGATCCTGCTCGTTGGCTTTCTGCGCAGCCTGTGCCTCGTCAATATTGCATACGGCACCGAAACTGCTGAGTTTTTAGTCTAATGAGGTTGAGGGTATCTTTCACCGGATGCCCTTTAAGCTCCCACTGATTCTCTCCATTGTCGCCGTCGTCTTTAAGGGGCGTGCAGATCTCATCGCCGAGAACATGGCCCTGCGTCATCAACTTTTGTGCTTGAGCGGTCGAAAGCCTCGGCCCAGGCTTCGATGTGTTGACCGTATTTTCTGGGTATTGCTGTCTCGTTTCTGGGGTGGCTGGCGGGAAAACCTGGCCATGGTGAAGCCAGCCACAGTCTTGGCTTGGCATCGTCAGGGCTTCAAGCTCTTCTGGCGATGGAAGAGCAGGAAGCGTGGTGCTGGCCGGCCTCGTATTTCGGTCGAAGTCCGCAAGCTGATTTCTGAGATGGCAGAGATGAACGTGGGTTGGGGCGCTCCTCGAATTCACGGTGAGCTTCTCAAGCTCGGGATCGTGATTTCCGAAATCACCGTTTCGCGCCACATGCCCAAGCGGCCTTCACCGGCGGGTTCGCGGCAACGATGGGCGACGTTTATGCGCAACCATCTGCACGAGACCCTCGCGATTGATTTTGCCGTCGTGCCGACCGTGACCTTTGGCATCGCTTATGTGTTCTATGTCCTGAGCCTTGAGCGGCGACGAGTTCTCCACTTCAATGTGACCCGGCATCCAACAGCAACATGGACAGCTCAACAGGTGGTCGAGGCGTGCGCGTTTGATTTGCCTGGTCGATTTCTGATTCGCGACAATGACAAGATCTATGGGGCCTACTTCCAAGACAGGGTAGATGGGCTTGGGTTAGAGCAGATACGCACAGTTTTTCGCTCTCCGTGGCAGAACGGATTTGCCGAGCGATGGATCGGCAGTCTACGGCGCGACTGTCTGAATCACGTGATTGTGGTCAATGAGCGTCAGCTTCGGCGCGTGGTCCGGTCGTATGTTGACTATTACCACAGGGACCGAACGCATCTGGGGCTCGAA
>PVMK01189442.1_pt2 | contig 10131 bp, 10 predicted proteins | sample 1853481 | NCBI WGS metagenome assembly PVMK01 (sample SAMN08533507, study PRJNA380276) | Marine sediment metagenome, whole genome shotgun sequencing project.
ACCATGGCGGCCAGGGCAACATATGGTTCGGTGGCCAGAGGCCGCAAAAGGATTGGTTCATGAGACAGGCGAATGTTTCTCCTGCATATACGACGCGGTGGAGCAGCATTCCTAAAGTAAAATGAGATGGTTTAGGTGACGGTTAAGAGTGCTAATAAAGTGTTTTGTCTGGCGATGAGTTCCTTTTCTTTTGTGCTAAACTTCCTTTATGTGCGGACGCATCTCTACAGCAAATCTTTCTCCCGACGACATCAGTGAGCTGTTCCACGTCAGTTCTGTTCCTACCTTTTTACAGAGTTACAACGTAGCACCAACCCTCCACATACCAGCTATCAGAGAACAAAACCAAGTTCGCTCACTGGTCAATTTCAGGTGGGGCCTTATCCCTCACTGGGCAAGAGATAAACACATAAAAGGCTCGTCCTTCAATGCCCGAGTAGAGACCCTCACACAAAAGCCCTTCTTTCGAGATTCCATCAAATCCAAAAGATGCATCATTCCTGCAACGGGCTTTTACGAATGGCAGAAGCAGGGTGATATTAAGCAGCCTTACTACATCTATAGAGCAGATAAAGAACCGTTAGCCTTTGCCGGGTTATGGGACGTGTGGGTCGATAAGGTGACTGGTGAAACGATTGAAAGCTGCACCGTCATTACTGTCCCAGCGACACACCAGATGGCTGAGATCCATGAGCGCATGCCTGCTGTCCTTGAGGCGGAGTTCTTTGACACCTGGTTAGACCCAGAGTTTAAGGAGACGCACGTGTTACAGGACATCTTGAGGACACCAAGGGATCTGTTTGAGATGTACCAGGTGTCGAGTTATGTCGGTAATTCTAAGCACGAGGGGGAGAAGTGTATAGAGAGGCTTTAGATCCTAGGCTTTCCTCGTCCCGCGTCCCTCGTCCCACGTGCCGGGCCTAAAGTCGGCATGAATTGCAGCGAGGCAGATGGGCAGACGGTGATGCATGTCTGGGAAAATGGGGTGTTAGCCCGAGGAATTAATCATGCTTACCACTTTGGTTTTGGGGTAAAAATGGGCTTTTAAGCCTTGGTTGATGGTTCATTTTTGTGGGTTTGCGTGGAATAATGATACTTTGGCTTGGTCCGACCCCAGAAGCAAAACCAGAAGCTTACAAAGAGGAGTGTCATGGCCATGAATGAGAAGCAGATCAATGAAGTTCTCGATAACCCGGAGCAGGCTGTCGAGCTCAGTGATGAACAACTTAATGCCGCGACGATGGCCGCGATCAGACTTTATGGCGCTACTGCCGACCCGGACCTGGTTGCAAAGCTGCTGCTATTGTACCGCCACTACTCGACACGGATTCATCCGGCACAGCGTTTTCGCAATTATCAGGAAATCGTTGACCAGGTGATTGCAGGGGAGAACGGCGTTTATGCGTTGATGCCTTTTATCTGCAGTGATCCTGCCCGGCCGGTCGCGTCTACTGCGGCACTCGACTACGCGGTGCTCGCGCCGACCAGCGAAGAGAACGCGACGATTGGTGCGAGTGAACTTCTTGATTTGTACGATCGGGTCACATTGGCCAATGGCCTGGCGGTACTGGGCGGGCTGGTTATGACCGGTGATCGACGCATCCTGGCTCTGCTTAAAGCACACTGCCGGGCTTTGTCTTGTGATGAGATTGAGATTCTTATCAAGTGTCGCGGCACCCTTCTAAGCGCTGCTGTGGTTGAGTTTTACCTCGAATGGCTCGAGGAGCTCGACAGCACGGATGATTCTGATCGCTTCGCTGCCGTGGCCGCTGGTTTAGCTAATTTGGCGATCGGGGCAACCGATGCGACTGTGTACGATATCGAGCGCATTATACCGAGCACGCCAGACGATGCTGTGCGCATCCTTAAGCAATGGCCGCTGTCAGAATATGCGCCGACCCTCGCTGCGCGTTTGCAGGCGGTGTCCCAGCGTGAGGTGGGTGAGCCGATTATTCCGGAAGTTATGGAGATATGGGGTTTGGCGTAGAATCGCAGCCGGAAGAGTTGGTGCCTTTTTTGTCAAATGTCTGGACGCGACCCCCATTCTGTAAATTTGACAAACCCCCGTAATGCGTTAGTAGTTCAGTTACCATGCGAGATGCTCAACGAACCACAGGCAAGCGGGGGTGTGCATGAACGGAATCAAGAAAATCCTGGTGGCGGTGGATGAATCGCAGCGTTCCGGCCCGGTTGTCGAAAAAGCCATTGTCATGGCGCAGTCTTTTGCGGCAAAAATCCTGCTGGTGAATGTCCACCCCAGAGTTCTCGATCTTGGCCAGCCCTATTATCAGCAGCTCCTCAACAAGTACCTCGAACACGCAGAGAACACGGTCGCCCCACACAAGGTGCAGCTCAAGCACCATGAGGTTGCCTTCAACGTATTGATCCTTGAAGGGGACCCCGCCGAAATGATTACCGAAACGGCGCGGATTGAGAAGTGCGATCTAATCGTGATCGGAACGAGAGGCTTGTCGAGTATTCAGGGGCTGGCCCTGGGCAGTGTCAGCAACAAGGTCCTGCATGCCACGCACTGCCAGGTGCTGATGGTGCCATAGCAAGCGAATCTGAACTGTCCCGGTGCTGCTAAGATTCCGCGACCCTCATTCCTCTTCCCGACCTGACCCCATTCTATTGTTTGAGCGGAAAGCGCAAGATGCGGCATAATATGAGAACACCTCTTTGCATAGGAGGGTTTGCCTGTGAACCGTATCGTCATCCATTACAGTGAAATCGCCCTGAAGGGCAAGAACCGCCGCCAGTTCGAAGATGCTTTGCTGCGCCATGTGCGTGCCGCGTTGGGGTCCCTTGGTGCACGAGGTGCGTAAGCAGCAGGGGCGGCTGGTTTGCAAGCCGGCGAACCATGCTGATCCACAGCAGGTGCGGGAGATCCTCGCCTGCATCCCGGGGATCGTCAATTTCTCCCTCGGTCACAGCGCGCCGAAGGATGTCGAGGCGATCGGCGGGCGGGCGGTCAACCTGCTGGCGGAGCGAGAGTTTACGACCTTCGGCGTCAGGACCAAGCGTACCGACAAGGCGTTTCCGATGACTTCGGAGGAGATCAGCCGTGCGGTCGGTGCGTCGATTCTGCGCGGGCTGAAGGGGAAAGAAGGTTGATCTGAGAACTCCTGATCTCTGGCTGTATATCGAACTGACCGGCAAGGAGGCGACGCTCTTCACCGAAAAGCATACCGGCCCGGGCGGCCTGCCGGTCGGCAGTAGCGGCGATGTCATGGTGTCGCTCTCCGGCGGCATCGACAGCCCGGTAGCGGCCTACATGCTTATGAAGCGCGGCTGTCGGGCGATCTTTGCCCACATCCGTAACGAGACCCAGTTTGCCTGCGGCGTGACCGACAAGATCGAAAAGCTGGTCGAGGTGCTGACCCGCTACCAGCTGCGTTCCACCCTCTACCAGGTGCCATTCGGCGACCTGCAGCGTCGCATCATTGCCTTTGTTGCCGCGGACTACCGCATGATCATCTATCGCCGCTGCATGATGCGCATCCTTAACCAGCTTGCTGCCAGGGAAGGGGCCAAGGCGATCGTTACCGGAGATGCGGTTGGCCAGGTGGCTTCACAGACACTGAGCAACCTGCACTGCATCCAGAACGCCTCGCAGCTGCCGGTGCTTTCGCCGCTGGTTGGCATGAACAAGGATGAGACCATTGCCCTTGCCAAACAGATCGGCACCTACGAACATTCGATCGAGCCGTATCCGGACTGTTGTTCATTCATGATTGCCCCGCATCCCGAGACGCGTGGTGTTTTAGAGATGGTGAATCAGTACGAGTCCAATATTGACGGGCTCGAAGAGCTGTTGCTGGAGGCTGTGGAAAGTGCTGAGCGGATGGATTTCTGAGGAGTTGGGGACACTTCGGGAAGTGTCCCAGTAGTGTCCCAATTTATTAGTTGAAAGTGCGCCGCCACACGTAAGAACGCAGGATCGAGATCACTGTGAAAATGCAGGTAACCTGAAATCCTTGCCCTGCCGATATCGCAAAACCGTACATTGGTAAGACCCAGGTTGTGAGAAGCCACGAAATGGCAAACCCGGAGGCCGTGTTCAAAACTGTTTCCATGAATGATTCCCATTGTGTCTGCATAAACACCTTCCTTCTTTGCTTTACTGATTGTGAGATATCTTTGAGCCTTAGTATGTATAGTGTGTGCGACAAAATATGTCGCATCTCCCACGGATTCTTTTGCCAGAGGAGAGAATCTGCTGACGGTTATTTGTGGTCCCCCGAACCTGGTTTTAAGGGTCTGGAACTCGATGCCTGACCCTGCCTTTGCGCCGCAGGCAAGCTCTTAAAGGTTAGATCCTAAGCTTTCCGCCTCCCACGTACCGCGTACCGGTCTTAAAGAGCCTGACCATACTCAACTGATTCTACGGTGGGATGGGGATGTTGATGATCCGCGCGGTGAGGTGAGGGGATGTGTTCCTGGGAAGAGGGGGTATTGATATGGGGTCGGATAATTTAAGGTGGATGGCCCCAAACTCAAATTGCAAAATCGCAAGCCCGGAGTCGATGCCGGTGCCTGGAGCCTCACTGATGACAGAAGGATTCTGGTCTCGGCGGATTTTATCGGGAGTGATGAAGCTGTAGAGAAGATTCGCAGCCTTCATGGTCGTCCACTTAGACCGCCGCAACAGAGGATGCCGTTGGTGTCGACGGAGTATATTTGGTGGCATCGGGAGAAGGAGTTCGGGGGTGTCTTTCGTCATCCGGCTTTATCTCTTTGAGACTTTGCCTGCCGATGGTTTGAGTTAAGTTGGATGTCTCCGGAACCAGTTGGGCTGTCAGATTGACGGAGCGCATGGTCGCTGGCTTGGCTGACATTAAAATAGGTATTATGTACCCCGATTCGCAAAAGCCAACGGCAGGTCTGACCCTTTATCCGATTTACGCCCTGGACAGATTTAGATGACCGGCTTCTGCTGAATCAGGTCAGGTTCACCACACATTCTAAGAATCTCGCTGCGGGTTGCTTCACGCAGGGCGACGGCGGTTTCCCAGGAACCGCTCGAGGCAACATCGAGCGATGCCGCCGTGATCGGTCGGCCGCAATAGAGACTGGCGCTGCCGCGGTGCGGCAGCCAGTCGTCGCCGCGCAGGAGCGAGCGAGTGCCGCGGATAGCGATCGGCACAACCGGAACGCCGGCCTCCGCAGCGGCGATGAAGGCTCCCATGTGAAAGCGCATAAGGCCTGGGTAGCGGGTAAAAGTCCCTTCCGGGAAGAACAGGTAGGTCCGTCCCTTGCGGGCCTTGTTGGCCAGGCCCTAGAGTCTTCGACTCCTTTTTGTGCATCAGAGCGTTCCACGAAATCTGTCTCGATGCGCTGCAGGAACAGGCGGACCGGTGCACTTTCCAACAATTCTCCCTTGGCGACAAAGCTAAACCACCGCGGCAGATAGCCGACCAGCAGGTAGCCGTCCAGGTAGCTGGCGTGGTTGGCCACGAAGAGACAAGGCATCTCAGGCTGCGGCAGGTTCTCCAGTCCATGAACGGTAACCGGGGTGCCGGTTAACCGTGCCAGCAGACGAACCACTGCACGCATCAGCTTCCAGCGCCAGCGGAGTTTCGGCAGCAGGATAACCAACAGCCAGGCGCTCGGACCGAGCAGGTAAAACAGGCTGCGTGCATAGAGCCCGAAGACGGCATCAGTGACGACCCGCCTGGTGCGACGCAAACGCGGCAGGACGCCGGCGAGGGTCAGGCGGGCAACCTGCCACCAGCCCGCCCGGGAGGTTTGGCCGATTCGGCCCTGTTCGTAGATTTCACGGCTGGCCGCACGGCGCACTTTGCCGCTGGACGTCATCAGAACGGTGTGCGGCGGCGCCAGCACGACATCGTCGGGCGGTGCGCCAACCAGGTCCATGACCACCCGGTTGATCTCGGAACGTAATCCCGTCAGCCTCTCCTCATCCCGGAGCCGGGTCTCGGCCAGCACGATCAGCCGTTCGGTGCCGGATTCCGTGTCGGTGCTGCCGAAAGCAGTCACCCGTCCGGTTCTGACCTCGTCGAGCTTGCCGACCGCTTCTTCCAGTTCGTGTGGGTAGATATTGCGGCCGGCGCGGATGATGATGTCTTTGACCCGCCCGGTCAGGTAGACCTCGCCGTTGGCGATATAGGCGAGATCGCCGGAATCAAGCCAATCCTCCCGGAAGAGCTGCGCGGTGGCGGCCGGATTGCGAAAGTAGCCGCTGGTCGAGGAGGGTCCCATGAACTGCAGGTGGCCCTCCTGGCGCTCCGGCAACTCCAGAGACGCAGGGTCGACAATGCGAACCTGGTGATCATTGAGAGGGACTCCGCAGGAGGCAAACTCCAGGGCGTTTTGATCCTTAGCGGTGGCTGGCAGCGCCTGCCCCTTGCGCATGAACGAGTCACGCTGGATGTGGTCGATGAGCGGTCCGCGCGCCAGGGGCGGGAAGGTCAGGCCCACGGAATTTTCCGCCAGGCCGTAAACCGGCATCATCGCTTCAGGTTGAAAACCGTAGGCTTGAAAAGCTTCGCAAAACTTCCGGGTCGTGTCCGGGCTGACCGGCTCGGCACCATTCAGTGCCCCTCGCCAGCTGCTCAGGTCGAGCCCGGCCAGGTGCTTCTCGTTAAGACGCCGCAGGCAGAGTTCGTAGCCGAAGTTGGGAGACGCCGATAAGGTGCCGCGATGGCGATGAATGGCCCAGAGCCAGCGCTGTGGCCGGGCAATGAAAGCGAAGGGTGACATCACCACCAGCAGATTGGCGTAATAGAGGCTGCCGAACCAGGCACCGATCAGGCCCATGTCGTGGTAGAGCGGCAGCCAGCTGACAAACACGTCTTGTGCCGTCACCTCCATGTGGGCGCCCATGGCCCGGATATTTGCCAGCAGGTTGGCATGAGTGAGGACCACGCCCTTGGGGTTGCCGGTACTGCCTGAAGTGTACTGCAGAAAGGCCGTATCGAGTGGACCGATGACCGGACGCTCCAGCTGTCCCTGGGTTGCGGTCAACTCAGCGGTGGTGACGATATGCCGGAGAGCCTCCACCCGGGATTTGAGCATTTGCGCGAGGGGCTTGGCTTCCTTCTGGGTGATCAGGATCACGGCCCGGCAGTTGTTGAGAATGCCCACATGCCGATAGAGATGGTCGCGGATCAGCGAAGCGCGGGGGGCAGGGTAGATCGGCACCGGAATGCCGCCGGCCAGCTGGATGCCGAAGAAACTGTAGAAGTATTCGTGCCCGGCATGCAGCATGATGACAACCGGGTCGCCGGGTTGCAGATCCAGGTGCTGCAGGCCGACGGCAACCTGCTGTGCCCCGGACCAGAGTTGTGCGTAGGTGATGACCGGGCCGTCTCCCTGGTCCTCGTAGAGTTGGATGTGCGGTCGCCCGGGGTGGGTGTCGACATGCCACTGCAGGGCATCAAGCAGGGTTGCTGCGGCAGCTGGTATTGTCGTTACCTCGTCGAGTGTGAGCCGCGAAAGCTCCTGAACGCTTGGCAACTCAACCGCCGTACCGGCGCCGAGGACCGCCCGCAGCAGGTCACGCGGTGTCTCCGCCTCTGCTAAAATTCGTTCCGGCAGGGTGACTTCGAGACGGTTTTCGATGCGGGAAAAGAGTTCAACGCGGGCCAGGCTGTCGAGTCCCAGATCATGATCCAGCGTGCTGTCGAGCCGCACCCCTTCCAGGTCATGCAATTGCCGGTGGATTTCGCCGGCCAGCTCCCTGACGATATCCAGCAGAGCATTCGCTGTTGTTTTCGCATCTTTTGCCGGTTGTGATACCAAGAGGATTGATCCTTTTCCCGTTAATCATTCACCCCCTGTGTTCGTTATTTTAGGATCCGTAAAGTGCTATTGCGTCTCCAGATAATTCAGCGGTACGACGTACCACAGCACTGCCAGGTAATGGCAAAAGCTGCCGGCGATGACAAAGACGTGCCAGATGGCGTGGTTATAGGGGATGCGGTCGATCGCGTAGAAGAGGATGCCGCCCGTATAGCACAAGCCGCCGGCCAGCAGCCAGAGGACGCCCTTGGTCGGGACCAAGGTCAGCAGCCCCTCGAGGTCAACCACGATCAGCCAGCCGAGTGCGATATAGAAGACCGGGGCGAGAAACGCCAGGCGGTGGGTCATGAACACTTTGAAGATGGCCCCGGCGGTGGCGAGGCCCCAGACCACGCCAAACAGAATCCAGCCGCTGTTCTCGCGCAGCGATACCAGGGTAAAGGGGGTGTAAGATGCGGCAATCACCAGGTAGATGCCGACGTGGTCAAGCACCCGGAAGATATAACGTGCTTTGGGGCTGCGAATCGTATGATAGATGGTTGATACGATATAGAAGAGACTGAGTGAACCACAAAAGATGGCTGAGCTGACGATGCGATAGGGGTCGCCTGTGCGGGAAGCCGCAGTCACCAGAATCACCAGACCGACCAAGCTCAGCACAGCTGCTGCGCTGTGGGTCAGGCGATTTGCCAGCTCTTCTTCCTCGCTGTAGGTAATCAGGTGATAGTGTTCCGACATGGAGCGCCTCCACCGTTTTCAAGTCCTGTTTTTATGATAACAAAAAAACTGAAATATTCATGCTTATGTCCTTGTATCTTGGCGGTAAAATGAACTCGTTTGCTTGCCCTTGCGTTGCTTCAGTCGTCGGGCCCGCGATGATGCCGCTTGAGGCTGCTGAACCATTGCAATAAATTGACCACCTGGCCCCACAACTCCTCACGCAGTTTTTGGTACCAGGGTCTTCTCCGCCAGAGTTCGTAATCGAATTCCTCGCAGTGGGCGAAATCGGCCTCGAACAGGCGTGCCATTTTGCTGATCAGTACCGGGTCTTTCACCTCCTGGTTGGCTTCGAGGTTCCAGCGGTAGTTCCAACGGTCGGCATTACAGGAGCCGATGCTGAGCCAGTCATCGCAGAGCAGCACCTTGGCGTGGAGAAAGCGGGGCTGATACTCAAAGACCCGGATACCGTTTCTCATCAGCCGCTCGTAGTAGCGGCTTGACATGTGCCGCACGCCGGGCACGTCGGTGTGCGGGACCAGGGCAGCATCAGGCGCACGTCGGTGCCGTGCCGGGCGCTGTAACGCAGGGCGCGGCGCAGCTTCCACGGGCGGCACGAAGTAGGCCGTGGCCAGCCACACACGCTCTTTCGCCCTGCGGATATAGTTGACATAGGAGCGTACGATTTCTGAGGGTCTCATGGCGTGGCCATGCACCACTACGCGCCCGGCAGGGCCGCCCGCAAACAGCGGCGTCTCGGCGGGTGCTGCAATCTCCAGGGGCGTATCGGCCCAGCGTTGCCACGATTCGCTAAACAAGACCTCCCAGTCGGCCACGTTCGGCCCGCTGACCTCGATCATGGCCTCGTGCCAGAAGCCGTTGGGAGCTTCGGCGGGGTCAAAGGCGTCGGTGATGCCGGCGCCGCCGGAGTAGGCGACCAGGCCGTCGACAACCAGCAGCTTGCGATGGTTGCGAAACAGGTTGCGGTGCATTCTTAAGGTTTTTAAGGGGTTGTAAAAGCAAAGCTGGATGCTCGCCTCGACCAGGCGCTGGCGGTCCTGCTTGCGCAGCCATAGCGAGCCGAAGGCGTCGAGCAGCAGGTAAACCTGCACACCCCGTTGGCCGGCCTCGATCAGCGCGTCGATGAAGCGGTCGGCGATCCGGCCCGACTCGAAGAGATACATTTCCAACAGCACATAACGTTCGGCCAGAGCGATGCGGTTGAGCATGGCGGTATAGAATTCGCGGCCGTCAACCAACAGCTGGAAGCGATGACCGCTGCGCCAGGGGAAACGGTATTTATCGTGCGATTTGCGGTTGGGTGGTTTGCATTCGTTTTTTGCCAACTCCCTAACGCTGGTCAGATACGTGGCTGACGCATGCTTCGCTGAGGTTTCCCTAATGGTATCGTACATAAATAGAAATGGCAGCTGTTGCGCTTCTTAAGGGAAAATGATGGGTAGAGCAGGGGGGAGTCGTCTGATATTTTGAATGCCGTTCGAGCTGCGTTTTGCCGTCGGACAGTTTTGTTCTTTAAGGGGCTGGCCCCCAGATGCCTAACCCTGTCGTGGCGGCGCAGGTAAGTAGCCTTCGGGTTTTGAGTGGGTCAATTAAGTAGGGTGTCCCCCGAATCCCTGCAACCTTTGTTGT
>PVMK01171563.1_pt1 | contig 10130 bp, 9 predicted proteins | sample 1853481 | NCBI WGS metagenome assembly PVMK01 (sample SAMN08533507, study PRJNA380276) | Marine sediment metagenome, whole genome shotgun sequencing project.
CTGGTGCACAATCACCCGTCGGGCGACCCGACGCCCTCGCAGGCCGACATCGAGATGACCCGCGAGATCGTGGCGGCGGGAGAAAAGCTCGGCATCTCCGTGCACGACCATGTGGTGATCGGCAAATCCGGCGAGACCAGCTTCAAGACCGCCGGGCTGCTGTAGGTGGCGCCCGTCCATCACCGCCCGCGCCCCACCGACACCCACACACACACCTGTGGGCCCGGGTCAAAGACAGATGCCCTGATCCCGGGCTTTTAACCATAAGTCTTAACCCTTTAGGGCTAGCGTTCGTAACTAAGTCGCCTCATAATCATCGTTCAAGGTGCCGTTTAGGCTCCTGTCATTCGCGCATTCCCTGTCATTCGCACATTCTAATGACGTTCCTTATTTCAAGTGTCACTTTCAATCGGGCGAGTATTTCATGCAAATCGACGCGAAAATCACCGAAGGCTATGTGATTCTCTGCCATAGCAAAGCCGAAGAGCACGTTTTCATCGTGCGCAACCTGGGCCCCGCCGTGGAATGTCCGAAATGCGGCAGCACGGCGCTATCGGGCGACCTCGCAACGGATTTCGTTCGCCGCAGACGCAACGGAGCAAACGGCGAAGATCAGGCCGCCGCACTCTGAAGCGAGCGGAACATTCGATTTTAGGTGTCGCCGCCGGCGCGCGCCGGGGACAGGCGGAAGGATGTCCTGCGCCCTTGTGGCGTCCTCAAAATATCCAAGAAATCACCAGAAATATGCCCGACCACAGGATCAGGTTGCTGAGCACCACGATGAGCAACCCGAGGCGAGGCGACCATTTGTCGTCGCCCAGCGCATCTGGTCGCGTTTCGAGGCGATCTTCTTCTTCGCTCGGAATCGGAAATTCCGACACGCTCATGGCTTTCTCCCGGACCGGTTCGCCGGGCGTCAGCTAGTCATGGGCGCGGCGGGAATATCCCTGACGCGGTGATTCTTCATGGGGCAGAAACTCCCTGCAGCAGTCTGCCTGGACTTAGAACACTCACGACCGCAGTTTGGTTGTTGAAGGCTTTGGCGGTCGATTTGCGCTATTTCAATGATCTTGTGAGACTTTTAGTACGTTTGCAACAAATAATGTCATGGGTGTTGTCTTATCATTCGCCTTGGTTGCGCGGCCCCTCTCCTCCCGCGCGACGGCCGTTAGTGACCCTGGCTGTCTGGCTTCTTTGATCGTCTGCAAGAACGTGAGCCCGGCGGGGCGCGAGTTCAGGCCCCCTGGCGTCGGCAGATCATCCGAGGAACGGTTGCTCGCGCGGCAGATCGGCCGCCTCTTCCTGCGGCTCTCCGAGCCGGCGCGCCGCCCGGTGGCCGGCATAAACCGCCGCCGCAACGGTCCCGGGCGCCGCACAATCGCCGATGCGGCTGACGGAGTGAATGCCGTTCTCCGCGAGCCGGTCCGGATCATCCGCGAGCTCGAAATAAAGGCCGTCCGAGGACGCCCGTGAGGTGACCGAGAGGAGTGATCTCGCCGGCCGCGTCATCGTCCGGCCGGAAAAGACGCAGGCGAGCCGAACCTCGGTTCCGTCGAAGCCCTCGAGCCCATGGTTGGTGACGATATCCACCCCGGCTTCGATGAGCGCGGCAATGGTAAACTCCTGCTCGCCGGTGTAGCGGCTCCAGTGCCCTACCCGACCCTCGTTGGTGGCCAGGGTGACCTCGCGGCCCGCCGCGCGCAACTTGAGCGCCAAGACGGAGCCCATGTAGTAATTGTCATCGTCGTAGACGAGGACCGGGCCCTCGGGCACATGCCCATCCATGACGTCGTCGGGCGTGACGACACCTGCCATGTCGGATCCCGCGAAGGCCGTGGTGCGCTGCCGGCCGAGGCCATCGCGCCGCCAGCGCGCGCCGGTCGCCACGATCACGTGCCGAAAGCCGAAGTCGAGCACCTGCTGGGCGCTCAACTCACTCTCCAGATAGACCTCCACGTTGGCGAGCTTATTGAGTTGTCCGAGGCGCCAATCTCGCACCCGCGCCCATTCGGCCAGGCCCGGCAAGCGGCTTTCGCGGCTCACCCGGCCGCCCAGCTCCGCGGTCGCCTCGGCCAGGGTCACCGCGTAGCCGCGTTGACCCAGGGCGCGGGCCGCCTCCAATCCGGCCGGTCCGCCGCCCACCACCAGCACCGTCTCGTCGGCATGGCGCGGCGCGATCTTCTCCGGGTGCCAGGCGAGGCGCCATTCCTCGCCCATGGCCGGGTTCTGGGTGCAGCGGATCGGCACGCCGCGAGCATCGTGGGCGTAGCAGATGTTGCAGCCGATGCACTCGCGGATGTCCTCGGGCCGCCCCTGCTCGATCTTCCTGGGCAGGAAGGGATCGGCGATCGACGGTCGCGCCGCGCCGATAAAATCGAGGATCCCCTTGTTGACCTGACGGACCATGGTGTCCGGCGAGGTGAAGCGCCCGACGCCCACCACCGGCTTGGCGCTCACCGTCTTGACGAAGGCGACGGTCTCCTCCTGGGCCGCCTCCCGGACGAAGCGCGAGCTGCCCATCTCGCGCCAATAGTCGGAGACGGTCACGTCCCAGAGGTCCGGCAGGTCGGCCAGAAGGGCGATTGCCTCGCGCGATTCCTCCGCCCTAAGGCCGTCGTCGGTGCCCGCCTCGGAGATGTTGAAGCGCAGCGCCACGGCCGCGCGATCGCCCACCGCCTCCCGGGTCTCGGCGATCAGCTCGCGGACGATGCGCACCCGGTTCTCGAGCGATCCGCCGTATTCGTCGCTGCGCTGGTTGAGCTCGGGGGAAAGAAACTCGGAGAGCAGATAGCCGTGGGCAGCATAAACATAGACGATATCGAAGCCGGCCTCGACCGCGCGGCCCGCCGCCGCCCGTTGCCAGCGCCTGAGATCGCGGATGTCCTCCTTATCCATCGGCCTTGACGCCACCGGGTCGCCGGCGGAATGGGCCATCGGCCGGCTGCCGACGCCGAGGCTCGGCAGGCGGCTCCAAAGGTTCGCGGTCAAGCCGCCGCCGTGCCACAGCTCGACGCCGGCCAGCGCCCCCTGGGCGTGTACCGCCTCGGTCATCAGCGCGTGGGCGCGCACGTCCCCCTCGTCCCACAGGGCGGCGTACTGATAGGGCTGATTGTCCGAACTGGGATGCATCGAGCAATACTCTGTGCAGACCACGCCCCAGCCGCCCTCCGCCTTGACGCCGCGGAGCGCCGCAAGGCTTCGCGGGAAACGCCAACCCATGCCCGTGCAATGGGGCACCTGATAGAATCGGTTGGGCGCCGTCACCGGGCCGATCTTCACCGGCTCGAACAGCACGTCGTAGCGGGGATCACGCATGGCAGAAGCTCGCTCTCAGCAAACCACCTTGATTGGACCGCCCGCCGTGTCCAGTCAAGCCCCGCCCACCCTTGACAATCCAGGGTCCCAGGCGTTCGTTAGCCGCCCATTCGAACCCAAGAATCGCCGAGAGCCGGGCATGATTCCCCGCTACAGCCGCCCCGAAATGACCAAGATCTGGGAGCCGGAGAACCGCTTCCGCATCTGGTTCGAGATCGAGGCCCATGCCTGCGACGCCCAGGCCGCGCTGGGCGTGATTCCCAAGGCGGCGGCCAAGGCGGTCTGGGAACGCGGCCGTTTCGAGGTCGCGCGCATCGAGGAAATCGAGGCCACCACCAAGCACGACGTCATCGCCTTCCTCACCAACCTAGCCGAGCACGTGGGCGAGGAAGCGCGTTTCGTGCACCAGGGCATGACCTCCTCGGACGTGCTGGATACTTGCCTGGCGGTGCAGTTGGCCCAGGCGGCCGACCTGCTGCTGGCCGACCTCGACCGCTTGCTCACCGCGCTCGAGGCGCGGGCGCGGGAGCACAAGGACACGCCCTGCCTCGGCCGCAGCCACGGCATCCATGCCGAGCCGACCACCTTCGGCCTGAAGCTGGCCGGTCACTACGCCGCCTTCGCCCGCAACCGCGGGCGCCTGGAGGCGGCGCGGCGAGAGGTCGCGACCTGCGCCATCTCCGGCGCCGTCGGCACCTTCGCCAACATCGATCCGGCGGTGGAGGCCCACGTGGCGGAGCAGCTGGGCCTCGCCGTCGAGCCGGTCTCGACCCAGGTCATCCCGCGCGACCGGCACGCCGCTTTTTTCGCCGCTCTCGGTATCATTGCCTCTTCCGTCGAGGCGCTCGCCATCGAATTCCGGCACCTGCAGCGCAGCGAGGTGCGCGAGGCCGAAGAATACTTTGCGCCCGGCCAGAAGGGGTCCTCGGCCATGCCCCACAAGCGCAACCCGATCCTGACGGAGAACCTGACCGGCCTCGCCCGGGTGGTGCGGGCCGCCGTCGCACCGGCGCTGGAGAACGTCGCCCTGTGGCACGAGCGCGATATCTCCCACTCCTCGGTGGAACGGGTGTTCGCGCCGGACGCCACCATCGCCCTCGACTTCGCGCTTCACCGCCTCGCCGGCGTGGTCGAGAAGCTGCTGGTCTATCCCGAGGCCATGGCCCGCAACCTGGACCAGCTGGGCGGCCTGATCCATTCCCAGCGGGTGCTGCTGGCGCTCACCCAGGCCGGGGTCAGCCGCGAGGAGGCCTACCGCATCGTGCAGGACAAGGCGATGGCCGTCTGGGACGGCCAAGGCGACTTCCTGGCGCTGCTGCAAGCCGACCCTGAGGTCCGGGCCAAGCTCTCGTCCGAGGCTCTGGGGGCCTGCTTCGACTTGGGCTACCACCTGAAGCACGTGGATACCATCTTCGCACGGGTGTTCGGGGAGCCGGGCGCCCAGCCCGGCTAATGTTCCAAACCCACCCCTGAGCTCGCGGGTCATGACAGACGACGCCCGATTTGCCGACCTGATTCCCTGCTACAACGAAGAGATGACGATCGCCCACGTGGTGTCGGATGCGCCGGCCATGATGGACGGCTCTTAAATTCCTTCAAGTCTTTGCTGCGATGTTATCTTTGGTCAAGATTCGATTCGGATAGCCTCAATCACGCATCGCAAAGTTTCAGACCCGAGCTGAACCCGACCAGGCGGAAACGAACTTCCGATGACACCAACCTAGCCAAGTCGTGCCAACCTCTGCACCAGATAATGTGAGATTCTGGCTTGTCGTCGCCTTGGTGACCGTTGCCGCGACCGCTCTGCTTTTTGCCCCCTATGTGATGGGGGAAATAAATTTTTATCACGACAGTCTAGCACACGCCTCGGTCATGGGGCTGTTCTACGATCGTCTCTACAGCGGCGACAGTATCCTTTGGTCGGCCGCGCTCAATGGCGGGCAACCCCTGTGGGCCAGTCTCGAAATCACGCCAACGTTCGATCCGGTCGCCTTGATTGTCTATTCCCTAGCATTCGCCTTCGAATGGAGTTGGCTGACGCCCTACCAAGTTGCGTCTTTCATTTGGATCTTTTGTTTCGCGCTTGGAGCGGCGGGCTGCACACAGCTCTTGACCGATAACAGATGGTCGGCCCTTCTCACCTTCATCATCCTCTTGGTCGGGCCCATGTTTCTTGCCGCGCCGGCGGCGAGCAACGGCTTCGTTCTGCCGTTTCGATATTCTTCTCTGGTCATCTACCTTTACTTCCGCCTGCGCCAGAACGTCACGACACCCAGGCTGGTGTGGTTCACGACGACCCTCGCTTTCTCGCTTGCCGGCTACCAGTCCGTTTATCCCTTTATCTTCTATATCTGCCTTGGCCTCTTGGAGCTTCTATTCGGAGGCCGGGCTTACCTCTCTTGGATTGCAAGCCTCTTGGCCCCTCGCAGGCTCTGGCCCTGGCTTATTCCAGCTCTTGCCGTACTGCCAAGTCTGGTTTGGTTCGATTACACTAAGTCGTTGGTGCCGATACCCTTGAACTATGGAATTTGGCACGCCTTTTTCTTCCACGAAGAGTTCTTCGCCTGGGACGTTTTTCTCGTCTATTTCCAGACCATGACGTCCGGCAGGCAGCGCATGTTTTGGCATGGCAGCGGTTTCCTCGGCCTCATCGCTTTGCCTCTTCTCTTTCTGGCCTTACGGACGAATATTATCAACGGCGCCAAGGCCCTGCGCGCGACCGTCGCCAGGAAACCGGGCCCGGAGCACTCTCAAACAGGATTGGTCATAAGTGCTTGGCTGCTGGTCTTGATCATCCTGACAACGGGCGCTTTTGGTCTCCGCGAACTCGTGGAGGAGGAAAAAGGCCTGTTGGGTGTCCGCAATCTCGGATTTCTCCTAACCGGCGTCATATTTTTGCTTGCCGTGATGGTGGGCCAAGGGCTGGGCCACCTGAAAGATGAACGCCACATCCTAACTGGCGTTACCTTCGACACCGTGATTTTTGCCCTATGCGTCTGGATCTCCGCGCAATGGATCGGTCACACGGATTCGATCACAACGCCTCTCGTCATTATCGTCGGACTGTTTCTATTTGTTTCCCTGGTTATCCGCGCCCTCAACAGATGGATGGCCGCTGAGCCATTTGCCGCATTGATCACTGTTCTAGTGCTCGCCGAAATCCTGCCGTTCAGCCTAATCGTGATGCCTTCGCTGGAGCATGCCGTGGCCAAACTGGGGCCCAAGAATTTGAACATTGATTATTTGGTGCCGCCGCCGAGGTTCGGCGCTGGGCAAGAGCAACTGCCATCCCACAGAATTTACGAGTTCCCGGCGCTCGATTACATGCCCGGACTTGTCGCAGGGCCCGCGATGTATCGAGTTGCCTCCGGAATGACACCAGCCGTCACCGTCATTGAGGTGCCGTTCGAAGACGACGTCTACTACTTCACACAGCTATTCCGCCTGCGGAACTACGATAGAGCCTTGAACAGCGGTCTGGACCGAGGCCAGCTGGAAAAGATACTCGGCGTCACACGGCCCATCCTCGAGATCGTCCGACGCCGGGATTTTGAGGAAAGCTCCGATGGTTTGCGGCTCGTTACCGGCGCCGTGCCGGATGCCCGGCGCGGCGCGGAAACGGTGACTCTCGACCGGCCTCCGCCAGACGACAGCGGTTCGCCCGCCCCCGGTCAGATCCTGCGGACGGACTACGCCGGAGATCGCGTCTCGGTCGACCTCCGTGTCGCGGAGGACTCCGTTCTCGTCTACCGCGACAACTTTGCGCCGGACTGGTCAGTGACCGTCGATGGCACGTCGGCCGAGCTGATGGTCGTCGATGGCCTAAACAAGGCCGTCGCCGTTTCACCCGGCAAGCATTCCGTCGAGTTCCGCTATAGGCCTTGGGCCTATCTGGTCGCTTTTGCGCTTCGCGCCCTGGCGATGCTCGCCGGGGCCGCTGCGTGTGCCTGGCTCGCCGTCCGCGCGCTCGCCAAGCCGAGGGCCACATGAAAACCCCGCCGGATGGCGGGGTTTCGAAAAATTGGATGGTCGGTTCGTCGCCTAGTCCTGCATGACCTGCTCTTTGGCCGTGGCGAAACACTCCTCCATCTTGTGGCGCAGTCGGTGTTCCGACATCTCGATCCCGGCGTCCTGCATGTCGCCCAGAATCTTGCGCACCAGGTCCGCATCGCCCGGCTCTTCGAAATCCGCCGAGACTACTTCCTTGGCATAGGCCTCGGCGTCGTCCTTGCTCAAGAGCTCCGCCGCCCAAAGGCCCAACAGCTTGTTGCGCCGGACCTCGACCCGGAATTGCAGTTCCTGATCGTGCTTGTACTTGTTCTCGAAGGCTTTCTCGCGCTTGTCGAAGGTGGTCATAGTGCGGTCCTCTGCATGGCCGGGAACGTTGCCTTCCGCACCCGGGAATGATATCGCGGACCCTGTTATAGCCGCTCGCCGCCGCGAGGAAAACCGGCCGCGGACGACACGGCGAGAGGCTGAACCCGCACGGACAAGCCATATGTGCACCCTCGTCATACTGCGCCGGCCCGGCCACGACTGGCCGCTGGTCCTGGCCGCCAACCGCGACGAGATGATCGACCGTCCCTGGCAGCCGCCGGCGCGTCATTGGCCCGACCGGCCGCGGGTCCTCGCCGGCCTCGACGAATTGGCCGGTGGCACCTGGCTCGGCCTCAACGACGAGGGCGTCGTCGCGGCGGTGCTCAACCGGCGCGGCTCGCTTGGCCCCGAGGGCGGCAAGCGCAGCCGCGGCGAGTTGGTGCTGGAGGCCCTCGACCACGCCGAGGCCGAGGCCGCCGCCACCGCCCTGCTGCATCTCGATCCGCGGGCCTATCGCACCTTCAACCTGGTGATCGCCGACGCCGACAATTGCTATTGGCTGAGGAACCGTGGCATAGACGGACCGGGACGGATCGAGATCGACGCGCCCTTGGCCGGGCTTTCCATGCTGACCGCCGGGGATCTCGACGACCGGACAAGCCCGCGCATCCGCACCCACCTGCCCAGGTTTCAAGAAGCCGAGGCGCCCATCCCAGACCCGGAAAGCGGCGGCGACTGGACGGCCTGGCAGAAAATTTTGGGGAGTCGCCATTACGACACCGAGGATGGCCCCTTCGCCGCCATGAGCCTCGTCACCGATATGGGATTCGGCACGGTCTCGTCTTCGCTCATCGCCCTGCCGGCACGGCCGGCGCAATTCGGGCAACAGCCGGTACGGCCGGTTTGGCTGTTCGCACCTGATCGTCCGGATATCGCTGAATATCAATTAATTAACATAGTTTCTTGATGTAATACTTAGACAAATTTGGTCGCCGATCAATCTTCCCCAGATACATTGTGGGCACCCTGGGCAGTTACTATATGATGCCAGGTGAGCCGCCGGACAGCGGGGCATTGGTCCCGCACGACCCCTTTTGCGAGCCGCGCGCCAAACCCAGGGTGACAAGATGAGACGCAGACGCATCTATGAAGGCAAGGCCAAGGTCCTATTCGAAGGCCCGCAGCCCGGCACCCTGGTGCAATACTTCAAGGACGATGCCAGCGCCGACAACAATCGCAAACAGGGCGTGATCACCGGCAAGGGGGTGCTCAACAACCGCATCTCGGAATACCTCATGGTGCGGCTCGCCGAGATCGGCGTGCCGACCCATTTCATGCGCCGGCTCAACATGCGCGAGCAGTTGGTGCGCGAGCTCGAGATCATCCCGATCGAGGTTGCCGTGCGCAATGTCGCCGCCGGCTCGTTCTGCACCCGCTTTCGGCCTCGAGGAGGGCGCGCCGCTGCCGCGCTCGGTGGTCGAGTTCTATCTGAAGAACGACGAGTTGGGCTCCCCGCTGGTCTCCGAGGAGCACATCACCGCCTTCGGCTGGGCGGCCACCCAGGAAATCGACGACATGATGCAGCTCGCCCTCAGGACCAACGATTTCCTCTGCGGCCTCTTCCGATGGCGTCGGCCTGCGCCTGGTGGACTTCCGCCTCGAGTTCGGCCGTCTCTGGGAGGACGAGGAGGTGCGGATCGTGCTGGCCGACGAGATCAGCCCGGATTCCTGCCGGCTCTGGGACCTCGACACCGACGAAAAGCTGGACAAGGACCGCTTCGACCACGATCTCGGCAACGTCGAGGAGGCCTATCAGGAAGTGGCCCGCCGGCTCGGCGTGCTGCCCGAGGCGGGGCCCGTCGACATCAAGGGCCCCAAGCTGATGCAATAGGGGGCGGGTGGCGTTTCGCCTGGGAGGCGCGGAGCCACAACGATGACATCGGCACTGGCAACCGCCTGTCGGCCGGCCGCGCGCGCCGCGCCCTTGTCGATGGCCGCCGTCGTCGGGCCCATCCTGACGCTGATCAACCAGGGCGATGCCTTGGTGTCCGACGTGCCCTTCAGTTTTCTGGAAGGCCGGGCTCACCTTCATCGTGCCCTATCTGGTCGCCACCGTCAGCGCCGTCGCCACCCATCGCGCCGGGCACGCGGCAAAGAGACGCCGCAGCCTTGTCACGCCGACGGCGCGCCGCTAGGTTCGCCCCATCCTGCGCCGCCATCTTCGACGGCCGCCCCGGCGCAGCGATCTCAAGGCCCATCGGGAAGCTCACCCATGAAAGCGCGTGTCCACGTCACCCTGAAACCGGGGGTTCTCGACCCCCAGGGCAAGGCCATCGCCGGCGCCCTCGCCTCGCTCGGATTCGACGACGTGGGCGAAGTCCGCCAAGGCAAGGTGATCGACCTGGAGATCGCCGGGCGCCGACCAAGCCGAAGCCCGCAGCCGGGTCGAGGCCATGTGCCGGAAGCTGCTGGCCAACGCGGTGATCGAGGACTACGCC
>PVMK01122789.1_pt1 | contig 10129 bp, 11 predicted proteins | sample 1853481 | NCBI WGS metagenome assembly PVMK01 (sample SAMN08533507, study PRJNA380276) | Marine sediment metagenome, whole genome shotgun sequencing project.
GAATAAAGGTTGAGGAAAGTTGCATGATGGGAGCGTTTATTTTTGTGATTTTTTCATGCCCCCGGAACTGATGTTCACTTATACCTTCTGAAGCACGCGGATAAACATAGATGTGATAATTCTCGAGGATCATTCATAATTCTTCCATTTGTGAAAGTTCTTCAGATTGTCCTCGCCCATGATAAGACAGAAATCCGGATCCGGATATACTTCTTCAAGATGCGCTAAGGTATTCACGGTATAATTAGGCTGTGGGAGGTCAAATTCGATATTGCTGGCCTTTAACTTAGGGTAGTCTTCCACAGCAATACGCACCATTGCCAAACGGTGGTGGTTATCGAGCAAGGTTTTCTTCTTTTTAAGGGGATTATGTGGTGTTACAACCAGCCAAACTTCATCCAGATCACTGAACTCCACCATATAATTTGCAATCGTCAAATGTCCGATATGGATGGGATTGAAGGTGCCAAAATAAAGACCTATTTTAATCGGTTTTGCCATGTATCGTTCTTCCCTTTTATCCTATTTTGAAATATAGTCGGCTACAAGTTTCTCGGCCTCTAAAAGTGCTTTATCCAACTCATCATTCTCGATAATAAAATCGAATTGTGGTGCAGTTGCCATTTCGATCGAGGCTTTCGCAATACGAATATTTATCTTTTCCTCATTTTCAGATTTACGTTTTTTCAAACGGATCTTAAGTTCGTCCACACTGGGAGGTTTCACAAAAACGGCTAGGGTCCTTTCCGGAAATTTCTTTTTTATTCTCAATCCTCCTACTACGTCAATATCGAAGATCACATGTTTTCCTTTTGCCCAGATTCGTTCTACCTCACTTTTCAAAGTTCCATAGAAATTGTCACGATATACTTCTTCCCATTCCAGAAAATCATTGTTTTTTATGTGCTGCTTGAATTGTTCGGTGGTGATGAAATAATAGTCTTCTCCATCTTTTTCATGATCCCTGGCTGAACGGGATGCAGCCGAAATGGAAAAATCTAAATTCAACACTTCTTGTTTCAACAAGTGCCTAACAATAGTGGTTTTACCACTTCCCGATGGCGCTGAAAAAACGATTAATTTTCCTTCCTCCATTACAACACGTTTAAGGCTTGCTCCTTGATCTTCTCCAACTCATCCTTCATTTGTACGACCAGCTGTTGCATGGGAGCAAAGTTGGCTTTACTGCCGATGGTGTTGATCTCACGGCCTAATTCCTGAGAGATAAAACCCAATTTTTTCCCGTTGGAATCTTTATGTGAAAGTGTTTCGGTAAAATAATCCAGGTGGGTTCTTAAACGAACTGTTTCTTCGGTGATATCGTATTTTTCAAGGTAGTAAATGAGTTCCTGCTCAAAACGGTTTTCATCCACAGTTTCTTTTAATTCTGAAATGGCCTTGCGAAGTCTTTCTTTGACATTGTCAATACGCTGAGGGTCTAACTCGATGACTTGTGCTAACAGGGATGAAATATTATCTATCCGATGTTCAAAATCTTTTTCCAAAGCCTTTCCTTCATCGCTCCGATAATTATTGATGGCAACAAGTGCATCATCGAGCGCTTCAAGAATCTTATTGAACTCGCTCTCATCAATCTCTTCGCGCTCCGTTTTCAAGGCATCGGGCATACGAACGGCCATTTTAAGTAATTCGGTAGTATCTCCGTCCACTACGCTTTTCAACTGATCGATATACTGTTTTACAATGGTCTCATTTATCTGAGTATTGGTTGTTTCACCGGTAATTTCAACAAATAGACTGAAGTCAACTTTCCCTCGAATCAATGACTTTGATATTCGATTGCGAAGCAACAATTCCTTTTCACGGTAAGCACCGGGCACTCTTGCATTAAGGTCGAGGTTTTTGCTGTTGAGCGATTTTATTTCAACAGTTACTTTCTTGGAAGGCAGTTGTAAAATACTTTTGCCATAACCGGTCATCGACTGGATCATATATTTTGTTTATGCCTGTAAAGGTAATGAATTAGTTCAGAGTTCGGAAGAATCCTATAGGTCAGTAAACCAGAATTCATAGCCTATTGATCCAACTTTTTGATCTTAATATTTCGATACCAAACCCTATCCCCATGATCCTGCAAGCCTATATGTCCTGTTTGATGTTTGCCAAATCCTTTCCAGTCTTTAAATTTGGATTTTGCAACCATGGCATCCCAATCATCACCATGAACCGGGAAAGTAAAGAGTTCTCTTCCGTTCATGGTCACTTTACCCAGATTTGTTTTGTGATTTACTTCTATAATGCAGTGATTCCATTCTCCTACCAGGTTAGTAACACCTTTTGGTGGAGCGATCATGTCATACAATGATCCTGCTGAATGCAAGCCTCCGGGATATTTGCCATCGGGATGCTTTTCGTCATCCACAACCTGGACCTCTGGTCCAGTATCATGGGCTTCTTTGAAGGCGGCATCTTCATACACCCCCCAAAAAATACCGCTATTCCCTGCTTCTGAAATTTTCCATTCAAGTGATAAAATAAAATTGGTGTATTTCTCTCTTGTAATAATGTTTTTCCCGCCTCTTTTACCAGGGGTAAATGCCATAGCGCCGTCTTCGATAACCCACTCCGAATACATTTCTTCATTCAAATAGCCCCGCCAATGTTCAAATGAAGAACCATTGAAAAGAGTTATCCAATCCTGTCCAGGTTTTTCTTGTATATTTTCATTCTTCATTTCTCTACAGGCAATACCTATTAAAAGTATAATTATTAAACCTACTATTTTTTTCATTTATTAATCAAGTTCTTTAATCTTAATATTCTTAAAATGTACTTCATTATCATGATCCTGAAAACCGATACGGCCCGGACCTGCACTAGCAAATTCAGCTAGATCTTTAAATTTACTTTTAGATATCAAATCTTTCCAGGCGTTTGAATGAACGTCGTACGCCAAGACTTTACTACCGTTTAGCCAATGCTCTATTTTACCCTTATTTTTTATAATTTTAATTTTATTCCATTCTCCCTGCGGTTTTACCCGAACAGGATCAGATCCAATTAAATCGTATAGATCGCCAGCTCTGTGCTTTACGATTAGCCCATCCTTATGTTTTTGATTGTCCATAATCTGCATTTCCGGGCTGGTCTTCCAAACTTCATCATATATTTCGTCTTCCTGAACCGTATAAAAAATACCATTATTACCTGCTTCGGAAATCCACCATTCCAGGGTTAATTCAAAATTCTCAAAAGATCTATCAGATACTATATCCTCTCCCCCGTCTAAGACCTTATTTGTAGGGCCCAACTCTATTTTCCTTCCTGCAACGAAAAATTCGAAACGATCCCTTCCTTCAAAAACCAGCATTCCATCTTTCGCTTTCCATTTGCTTCCTATCATTCCCGGTTTATTATAGGTATGCCACCCATTGGTAGTTTTACCATCAAAAAGAAGTTCCCAACCATCCTTTTTCTCTATTTCCGATAGTACATTATCCTGAATGCTATCGGATTCTACTTCAGTCCCCATCCAATTATCAACACTAAAGGCATCTAAATTATTAAAGGCTGTATCAGGAACCACTTCGTATGTTTGGCCGTCTTCAGACCATTCCAATACTAAATAAGGGTCTTTGAATGCAGGATAATATTCATATTCAAAGATGATAGCGCCTTTTTCGAGATACATCTCTCCCAAATTACTCTCGGTGGAATGCACCACCTCATTCTTTACTAAGTCTTTATTATTGAGCTTAAATACTATCTTTCCGGCACTGGTGAGTTTAAAATAGTAGATCTTAGTTTCGGGAATTTCGAGACTTCCCATCGCGAATAAACTAAAATCTTTCTTTGTACCCCAAAATTGATCTGTATTCACCAAATTAACATTCTTCAAAAGATGTTCTTCCTTAAGAACATTGGGATCAATATCTTCAGGGATCATAGTATTTTTAACATCGATAAAAACAGCCTCATATCTTCCTAAATCATTACCGTTTGCTTCAAGATGATCAGTGTCATTTTTATGTTCCTTACACCCCAATGCGACCATCAGTATCAGTGCTAATAATTTAATTCTTTTCATAATAATTAATCTACAGTCCTAGTATTTTTTTAAGTTTTTCTTTATCTATTTCAGCGCCTGCAAAATCATCGAATCTTTTCTGGGTTGCTTCAATAATATGATCGCTGATAAATTTTGCCCCTTCACGAGCACCTTGTTCCGGACTTTTTATACAGCATTCCCATTCCATCACCGCCCAAACATCACAGCCGTATTCGGTGAGTTTTGTAAAGATGGTTTTAAAGTCAACCTGGCCATCTCCCAGGGAGCGATAACGGCCAGCACGATCTCTCCAATCGCTATATCCTCCAAAAGCACCTTTTTTCCCCGTGGGATTGAATTCGCTGTCTTTTACATGAAAGGCTTTTATAAATTCATGGTAATGATCGATATAGCTTATATAATCCAACTGTTGTAATACAAAATGACTTGGGTCGTATAAAATATTCACGGCTTTATGATTTCCTGTAGCTTCCAAAAATCGCTCAAAGGTCACCCCGTCATGCAAGTCTTCACCAGGATGTATTTCGAAGCACACGGCAACACCATTATCTTCAAATTCATTCAATAAGGGCAACCATCGTTTGGCGAGTTCGGCAAAGCCCATTTCTACCAATCCGGCCGGGCGCTGAGGCCATGGGTGCATAGTATGCCAAAGCAATGCACCGCTAAAGGTCGCATGTGCCTTCAAGCCCAAATGTTTACTCGCTTTTGCTGCACTTATCATTTGCTTCCTTGCCCATTCGGTTCTCTTTTTGGGATCGTTCTTACAATCATCGGGCGCAAAATTATCGAACATAATATCGTATGCGGGATGCACCGCGACCAATTGCCCTTGTAAATGTGTGGAAAGCTCGGTGATCTCAAGACCGTAGCTATTGATCTTGCCTTTCAATTCATCACAATAGTCCTTGCTTTCGCCGGCTAAGGTAAGATCCATCAAGCGGGATTCGATAGTGGGTATTTGGATCCCTTTGTACCCCAGATCAGAAGCCCATTGGCACAAGCCATCCAATGAATTGAAAGGGGCCTTATCGTCAATGAATTGAGCCAGAAATACCGCAGGTCCTTTTATTGTTTTCATAGTAATTATAAAACTTTATAACGATTTCCAAACATTCCCATCACGGTGTGATTCCACCGCTGTTTCAATAAAATGCATTCCGCGAACGCCATCACGCATGGTAGGGAATTCGGCCGGGTCGAAGGACTGTCCACGAATCGCTTTGGCGATTCCTTTATAGATATTCCCCATAGCATCAAAAATACCTTCGGGGTGGCCCGGAGGGAGTTTGGTGCCATCCAATGATAATTCGCTGTTATAGGAATGCCCCGGTTTTAATACACGTAGGGGCTGACCATCTTCGAGTAAATATAGATAATTGGGATTTTCCTGTTCCCATTTCAAGCCCGCTTTTTTTCCATAAACGGCTAGAGTGAAATTGTTTTCTTCACCGGTTGCGATCTGGCTCGCACATAGCACCCCTTTTACGGGCTTTTCAAATCGTAACAATACGGTGCCGTCGATATCCATTTGGTTATCGTCATATAAATGGTTGAGGTCTGCCAGGATGGAATCAACATCCATTCCGTTACATATTCGATCATTTGGTAAGCATGAACGCCAATATCTCCCATGCAACAACTTATTCCCGATTTTTCGGGATCCAATCGCCAGGTGGAGCTGCGTTTTTCCTTATCGTGAATGATAGGGTTGATCCACCCCTGATAGTATTGTGCGTCTACTTTTTGTACTTCGCCAATGACCCCTTCGGCGATCATCTTTTTCATCTGGCGTATCATAGGATAGCCAGTGTATGTGTGCGTTAAAGCGAATAAACATTTTTTTTCCTTCTGAATGTCTTCCAGTTGCAATGCCTCATCATAGGTCATGGTCATCGGTTTTTCACAGATCACATTGTAACCCGCCTCCATGAGTTGTTTCGCCATTGGGAAATGAAGAAAATTAGGAGTTATGATGGAGACTACCTGGATTCGCTCACTTTCGGGAAGTTTTGATTCTTCAGAGATCATCTCATCTAAATCGGCATAGATCCTATGAGTTGGAATCCCAATTTCCTCAGCAAAAGCGATACTTATATTCTTGTCGGGGTTAAAAGCAGCAGCAGTAAGTTCATAGGCATCGAACATACCGGCAGCTACCCGGTGAAGTATACCAATTAACGAATCACCTCCACCACCGAGAACACCCCATCTTATTTTGTTGCTCATATTATTCGGTGTATTCTATTTTTTCATTTTTAAATAAAAGTGCAAAGATCACGAGTACGGCAGCCGCGAAAATCGCCGGGAAGATCCAGATAGAACCCCAGGCGTGACCTCCTTCAGTTAATACATTGGCATCGGTAATTTTACCTGCCACATAGAAACCGATCAACATACCAAGGCCATAGGTTGCAAGTGTAATTAGGCCTTGCGCAGCACTTTTTACTTTCTCTCCCGCCTTACTATCGGTATAGATCTGTCCCGAAACGAAAAAGAAATCGTAGCAAATACCGTGGAGTATGATACCCATAAGAACCATAAAGAATAATTCTCCCGTATCACCATACGAAAATAGCACATATCGTAGTCCCCATGCGAGCATTCCCAGCATAATCGTATTCTTGAAACCAAATTTTTTAAAGAAGAAAGGGAGCAGAAGCATAAAGAGCACTTCGGATATTTGACCTACCGATGCCCAGGCGGTTGAATTCTCCAATCCGCTTTCGGTTAAAAACGGACTCAAATTTTGATAGTAAAATGCCAGGGGAATACAAATCAATATGGAAGAAATAAAGAATATTAAAAAGTTTCGATCTTTCAGTAATTTTAGGGCATCCAGCCCTAGAATGCTTGAGATGCTCACTTTCTCACCTTTTGAACTACTAGGTGGTGTCTTGGGGAGCATAAAACTGAAAATTCCAGAACCCCAGAGGCAATTGCCGTCATTAAAAAGGTATTTGATAGCATTCCCTCATCAATTCCATCCATCGAGTCCCACGCAAATGCGAAACTTATGAGCAGACCGGCTACGATCCAGCCTACAGTTCCCCAGACACGGATGAATGGAAATTGTTTGGCAGGATCTTTAAGTTGGTTGAACGAGACCGAATTAACCAACGCTAGCGTAGGCATATAGGCGATCATATATCCTAAAACGTATGGATAAAATACATTGAATTCAGTCGCTTGTGACATTTGGTACATTAAAAATGCACCTATCAAATGGAGAACACCCAGGATACGTTCCGCATTAAAAAACCGATCGGCGATCAATCCAATGATAAATGGGGCAATAATTGCACCCCATGATTGAGTGGAGTAGGCCATACCGGTTTCGGCACCGGTCGCCGTAAGATTATTGCCTAAAAAAGTCCCCATGGTAACAAACCAACCGCCCCAAATAAAAAATTCGAGGAACATCATAAAGGATAGTTTAATGTATGTTGTCGATTTCATAACGTGAGGATCTATTTGGCAGCAGCGAGTGCTTTGATTACTAATGCTTTTGTGAGTAATATACCTTCAGTTGGGTCATCCGAAACTTTATCTTCATGCTCGATACCAATATACCCTGAGAAATTGGCATCTTTAATAATTTGCATCATTCTGTAATAATCGATTTCCGTCTCGTCACCATTTTCATCAAATAGGTGAGATTTTGCGGAAACGCCACCTGCATAAGGCATTAATTCCGCAATACCCTTATATGGATCGTATTCTTCTACGCATGGAGCTGGGCCCCACCTCGAACCTCCTTCGCGTTTCACGCAAAAATTTGCGAAATCAGGAAGTGTTCCACAATTAGGCATGTTCACCTCTTTAATCACGGCTACTAATTTCCCGGCGTCACAGGATAATTCCGCATGGTTTTCCACCAGTATATTGATGTTTTTTGTGGCCGCGTATTCTGAAAGATTCTTGAGCGATATAACAGATGCCTTATGCCATTCCACTGGTTCAGTAATACCAAACAGATTGACCCGCAGGGAAGGAGCACCTATATATTCGGCAGCATCTACCCAGATCTTATGCATCTCAATAGCTTCTTTTCTTTTTTCGGCAGAAGGATCCACTAACTCACCTGCACGGTCGATCATTATAAGCACATTCTCCATCCCGGTGGCATCACTCTTTTCCTTCCAGGCCTTTGCCAGATTCATTACCCATTCTCGGTATGGAATCGTTTCATCTATTTCGTACAACTGATCTACATATTCCAAACCGGTGAACCCAAGTTTTTTGGCAATTTCAGCAAAATCCATGGGATCCATAGTGCCTCTACTTATTGGAAGGTGGATCGACCACTGAGCCAGCGATAATTTATAAGAAGGATCTATAACTGTTTCTGTTTCGATTTCTACTTCATTCATTGAAGTCTCTTCACCTTTTTCCGAAGCATTTTTACAAGAAAACAGGAAGGCACAAAAAAGGATTAGGGGTACAATTTTATACATGATAAAAGGATTAGTTGCTAATTATTGGATACGGCTCGGCTAAAGAAATATCGTTCTAAGTTAGGCTTTTTTTAAATTTTAAAAAAAAGTTCAATGCTTTGATTGTGAATATCTCAATCGAAAACGTTTTCGGGTGATGAACTTTCATTTTAAGGAAGGATTTTTGTTAAATCGAAAAAAATAATGGACATTAGAGGTTGACAAAATATACATTCAATTTTCACATTGAAATTTCAATATTCGAGATTACTCATTTCAAAAATTAATTCAAAATTAAACAATGGCAAATCCTAGTGAACAATACGATGCCATCGTGGTAGGTTCTGGAATCAGCGGCGGTTGGGCGGCTAAAGAACTTTGCGAAAATGGTCTAAAAACTCTGATCCTGGAACGAGGCCGTATGATAGAACATATTAAGGATTATCATACAATGAATATGGATCCGTGGGATTTTAAGTTTAAAGGACAGCTCCCAGTAGAAGAGCAAGAAAAGCAACTCAAACAGGCGCGGTCTGGATATACTACAAGTGAAGCCACGAGGCATTTTTTTGTCAACGACCTGGAGCATCCTTATAATGAAACAAAACGGTTCGACTGGTTGCGGGGGTATCACCTTGGAGGTCGCTCGCTTGTATGGGGACGTCACAGTTATCGCTGGAGTGATATCGATTTTGAAGCTAATAAAAAGGAGGGAATTGCCGTAGATTGGCCGGTACGCTATAAAGATATTGAGCCATGGTATAGTAAAGTAGAAAAGTTTATTGGAGTAAGTGGTGAAGCTCTCGGTCTACCTCATTTGCCGGATAGTGAGTTTTGCCCTCCCATGGAAATGAACTGTGCCGAAACTGATCTGAAGGAAAGCATGGCCAAAAATTACGATGATGGCCGTGTATTAACAATGGGCCGAGTGGCTCATATTACGGGGACAGGAACATTTGAGGGACGATCCAACTGCCAATTCCGTGATCGTTGCATGCGGGGATGTCCGTTTGGCGGTTATTTCAGTAGTAATTCCTCTACTTTACCTGCCGCAGAGAGAACAGGTAATTTGACCATTCGTCCTCATTCTATTGTAAGCCAAGTAATTTATGATGAGAAAACAGGAATGGCGAGTGGCGTGGAAGTAATAGATGCAGAGACGAAAGAAAAAATGATCTTTAGCTCAAAGGTTATTTTCTTATGTGCCTCTGCCATTTCGAGCGCTAGTATCTTAATGCAATCTAAAAGCGACCGCTTCCCAAATGGAATGGGTAATGACAGTGGAGAGCTGGGCCACAATATTATGGACCATCATTTTAAAGCCGGTGCCTGGGCAAACGTAGATGGTTTTGAAGATAAACATTACAAAGGACGACGTCCCGGAGGAATTTACCTTCCCAGATTTAGAAATATTGGAGGTGAGACAGATCAGAAATCCTTTAAGAGGGGCTATGGCTATCAGGGAGGTGCCAGTAGAAGCCGATACAATGAAATAGTAGCCGAGTTGGCTTATGGAAAAGACCTTAAAGAGTCCATTACAAAACCGGGGAATTGGAGAATGTTATTGTTGGGCTTTGGAGAATGCTTACCCTATCACGAAAATAAAATGACCCTCGATTATGATAATCTTGATAGTTGGGGATTGCCCACAGTTACCTTTGAT
>PVMK01126773.1_pt1 | contig 10127 bp, 7 predicted proteins | sample 1853481 | NCBI WGS metagenome assembly PVMK01 (sample SAMN08533507, study PRJNA380276) | Marine sediment metagenome, whole genome shotgun sequencing project.
CCAGTTCCGTTAAATCCGCCATCGCCAGCTGCAAATAATGTCCAGTCAGATGCACCGTTGTCACCGCCGTTTGCATTTACGACTTGTTTGACTAGTGTTAATTCATTGGCTACATCATCAGTGTTTATGATCGTACAAGTTGCAGATTCTCCTTCAGATAGCTCTATGGTGTTATCTCCTGGAGTTCCGCCAACACATGACCATGCACTTGCAGAGTATCCTTGAATTGTTGACTCAGATAGTGTGTATACTGTGTTTGATTTGACGTTGTTTGGTCCTAGTGTTGCTATGGAGTCATCTCCGTTTGAAGTACCAAATCCGCTAAATCCGCCATCGCCAGATGCAAATAATGTCCAGTCAGATGCATCGTTGTTACCACCTTGAGTGTTGCTGACTTGTTTGACTAGCGTTAATTGATTAGCTACATCATCAGTGTTTGTAATAGTACAAGTTGCAGATTCTCCTTCAGATAATTCAATGGTGTTATCTAATTGAGTTCCGCCATCACATGACCATGCACTTGCAGTGTATCCTGGAATTGTTGATTCAGATAGTGTGTATACTTGGTTTGATCTGACGTTGTTTGGTCCCTTGGTTGCTATGGTGTTATTGCCGTTTGGAGTACCAGTTCCGTTAAATCCGCCATCGCCAGATGCAAATAATGTCCAGTCAGATGCACCGTTGTTACCACCGTTTGCATTTACGACTTGTTTGATTAGTGTAAGGGATGGTGCATCGTCATCATTTGCTATGATACATGTAATGTCAGTAGATGCTCGAAGATTGACAATATCTGCACATTCTGGACTAGAACCTGCTGCAAAATCTGAAATTCTAGTATAACCAGGTAGTCCTATTTCACCGATTGTTACATTAGTGTTTGGTGGAATTGAAATGGTTGTTCCAGATGTTAAAGTTTTGTTAGTGCCAACAATTAGATCAAAGTCTTCTGGTACTGCTGTACCACCGTTGTCGTTGATTACTAGTTTTTCTATTGTTACAGTTGGATCAGCAAGAGCTATAATAATGCCAGAAGCAAAATTAACATGGCCACATCCTGAATTTCCATTATACTCTTCACATCTAACTTGGGCTGATTGTCCACTCACGGCACCTGCAGTATTTATCCAATCTCGGGGGCTAGCAATATGTTGTCCATATGCTAGTATGACATGTGAACTATCTGTTTCAAATGTAATTGAAATACTAGCTTGTGGAGAATTGGAGGCCTCACCAGATGGATCGCCTTCATCAACATATGTAACATTAGTGATTTGTATCATAGATGTTTCAGGAGCAAACATGGAAATCTGTTGCACCTCAGTTGCATTTAGATTACTCCAAGAAGTAGTTGGTTGTTCTTCATTCATTGGGTTTGTATCAATATCTGTGAATTCTGTTGGTTCTGGAGTGGCAAATTCAGCAAGTTCCCAACCTGCACATGTACCATCTGAGGTGTCATTATGTGGAACTAGACATGGATGAGGATCATCAGTAAAATCATATGAAGTAATATAATCAAATACGTGGTTGATTACTCCGCCTTGTTCTTTTGTTAGGTCCCATCCAATTATTAATTCATGTTCAATAATTGTAGTGTCTAAACCTGTAATGTCAATTCTAATTGGAATTGAGAAACCTTCTACATACTCAGCATCACTATGGATGTTTGAACCCTTCCACTCATCTGCTGTATCACAGGGATTAGTGTCAGGGGTAAAGTCATTCAAACAAGCTTCTTGTTCTACTTGAGTTGGAGCTGCTGCAAAAGCATTTGTGGTAAAACCTAAAACCAGTACAGTAGATAGTACGAAAAGTACCAATGCAAAGTTTTTACTATTGTATTTCATCTCGCTATGTATCACGATATTACACCTGAGTAGTATTAAGGATAGTTTTGTGTCACACGATCTACTTACACATTTAGGATTTAATTTAGGCATGTTTAGAGAGTTGTTATTTTAGATTGTGACATCTCACACAACACACATTACTTTTCAAATTTTAAATAAAACCACAATTGAATTCTGAAAATAAATTACAGTAAAAAATTTAGAGTAAATAAAAAAATTTAAAAGTAAAAAATTCTTTTTTGAAAAAAATTACAAATACATTATGGATAGGATTTTAGAACTGCAGCATAGCTTGCAAATCTATGATTCTCTGGTGAAACTAATTTTTGATGATACTTTGAAATTGTTTTTCCAGTTGCTCCATGTAGTCCTAGTGGACCTGAAACATAGTTTGCATGGTCTCCCCAAAACAAAACCTCATCATTCGGACTGTAATAGTTTACAATCTTTCCCCTGATCACTCTTTGAAGTAATGGTCCGTATTTTTTATATTATGTAACATTATTAGGAATTGATGCACCAAAAAAATGAGCACTCTCAATTATTCCAGTATTTTGAAATTTAAAGAGTCTCTGCACAGTGCTCAAAATTACCTGAGAACCCAAAGAGTGACCCATCAATCTGATCTTAGTTTTAGGGCTAATGGATTTGAAATCTTCAATAAATATAGCAAGATTTCGACCGTTCTTCCTTGCGATCATTTGCCCTACGCCTAGCGCATGTTTTGCAAAAGCCATCAAATGACCCCCAGTTGTGTTTGAATCATAGCTAAACCCAACAACAGGATAATGGTATCCTAGTCTCCGAAGTTTGTTTTTTGCAATGATTACTTTTTCAACGGCTCCTGCATTATCATTACCTAGCCCATGAATCATTATGGTAAATTCTTTAGAACCAATTAGTTTCTCAAAGTCTTTTTTTGGATAAAGATGGTATGGATTTTTTTTTATAGTTGTTCCATTAGTAAGATCATAGTATCCTCTAGTTGAAATTCTTGAAACGGGTCTGGTCATTGTGATTCAGATGGTCCAAGTAGTTTTTTGTATTTTTCAATATCGTCTGATTCAACCTTTGAAAACAAGGGAGAGACCTCACCCAAGTTATGCCCTGACATTATCTCAAGAGAAGATAGAGAATCCCACTTGTTTGCATTTACTTTTCCGTCAAGTCCAAGTTGAGTCCAAATTTTTTGAGAAGATTCGGGAATAAATGGAAAGAGTGCAATGGACATACTGCGTGCAGCATTTACTGACAAGTATACACAACTTGAAGTCCCAGGTCCTTTTTTCCATGGTTCTTTGTGTTGAAAGTATTGGTTGAAGAAGGAGGAAAACTCCATAATTTTTTTCAGGGCCCTGTCCAAATGGTTTTGCTCAAGTAATGTTCCAACCTCTCCCGAAAGATTTTTGATTTTATTTTCAGCTTCCGAGTCTTTCTCATCAAATTCTTCAGGTTCTGGAATAATTCCCTCAAATGCTTTTTTTGTAAATCCCAAAGCACGATTTACAAAGTTTCCTAAATTACCAATCAACTCTGAGTTTATTCTTGTAGTAAATTCATCCCAATCAAAATTCAAGTCATCTTGAGAATATGGATTAATTGCTACTAGGTAATATCGCAGATAGTCAGCTGGATAGTATTGCAAAAATTCCTTTAGTCCAATATACCAATTCCTGCTCTTTGAGATTTTCTTTGATTGAAGGGTAAGGTGTCCCCTTGTGGGAATATAGTCAGGTAATTTGTACTCCTCATCAATCCCCAACCGCATTGCAGGTAAAAACAAAAAATGATGGTACACAATGTCTTTACCAATAAAGTGATAGATATCAGCAGAATTCCAAAATTCTTTACCATCAAGACCTTTGTCATTAAGAAATTTAATGGCACTTGAAATGTACGCCAAGTGATTGTCAAACCAACCATAGAATACTTGCCCTTTAGCTTCCTCCAGTGGAACTGGAACTCCCCAGGAAATGTTTCGGGTAATATCCCAATCAATTAGACCAGATTTTATCCAGTTTTGAACATATTTTTTTACATCCTTTTGCAGGTGTTTATTTTCATCAAGCCATTTTGATAGCGAATCACCAAAATTTTTCAATCTGAAAAAGTAGTGATTTGTTTTTTCCTTAGTTGGAGGTTGGCCACAAATGGAGCACTTTGGGTCCGAGATCTCCTCTGGAACTCTGCCACAACTCTCACAAAGATCAGAGTATTGGTCTTCTGCTTTACAGTAAGGACAAATTCCTTTAACATATCTGTCAGGAAGGAATTTCTTATCATTGTTGCAGTAAAATTGTATAATCTCTTTTTGGTAAATGTGTCCAGCAGCATTGAGTTTATCAAAAACATCTTGAACAAATTTTATATTTTCAGGAGAGCTAGTCTGATAAAAAAAATCAAAGTCAATTCCAAATGCAGTAAAGTCCTCATAGTCTCGCTTATTCCAGTATGCCACATACTCTGAAGTGCTTTTGCCTTCCTTTTCTGATTGAATCAATATAGGAGTGCCAAAATCATCAGTTGCACAAATATAGTATGCCTCCACACCCTTTAGTTTTAGAAACCTAGTTGTAACATCAGCAGGCAAATATGTGGATGCAACATGACCTAGGTGAATCTCACCATTTGCATATGGTAATGCACTTGTAATAATTGCTTTATCTCTCATTTGCAATAATCTGGACTGTATTAGAGGTTAAGAAGTTTTACCAGCTATTCATGTATTTTACTTGTTCCGGGGTTAATTTGTCAATTTTTACATCCATCGCCTTGAGCGCATCAACTGCTACTTGTCTGTCGATTTCTTCAGGTACATTGATGATTTTGTTTCCAATCTTCTTGTGATTATTGAGAATGTACAAGATAGATAAAATTTGGTTTGAAAATGATTGCGCCATTACTTCTGGAGGATGTCCTTCTGCTGCTACGAGATTTGCCAGTCTGCCTTCACCAATTAGATAAACGTGTTTTCCATTACTCAAGGTGCATTCATCCAGATTTGGTCTTGCTTGTTTTACTGATTTTGATTTTTTAAGCAAGAATTTAGCATCGATTTCTACATCAAAGTGACCAACATTTCCCATTATTGCCCCGTCTTTCATTAGCAAAATGTGCTCTTTTCTAATTACACTAGTCATTCCAGTGCAAGTGATGAAAATATCACCCACCCTGCACGCTTGAGCCATTGGCATTACCTCAAAGCCATCCATGTGGGCTTCTAGTGCCTTTACAGGATCAACTTCAGTTATGATTATTTTGGAACCCATTCCATGAAACCGTGATGCGACACCTCGTCCGACCCAACCATAACCAACTACTACAACACGTTTTGATGCCAAAAGTAAATTCATTGCTCGAAGGTAACCATCAATGGTGCTTTGTCCTGTGCCGTATCGATTATCAAACATGTGTTTCGTGTAAGCTTCATTTACCAAAATTACAGGATAACGAAGTTTTCCTTGTTTCTCTACTGCTCTGATTCTTGTAACTCCAGCAGTTGTCTCTTCTGTTGCACCAAGAATTTTCATGCCTTTGTATTTTTTATCAAAGTGAGCTTTTACATTCATGTCTGAGCCATCATCAGTTAAGATCGTTGGCTTGTGGTTTAGTACTTGTTGTATACACCAATCATACTCTTTTACTGATTGACCATGCCATGCATAAACATGAATCCCTTGTGAAGCTAAAAATGCAGATACATTGTCCTGAGTAGTTAGTGGATTTCCACCACAGCATGCAACTGTTGCGCCGAGTTCTTTTGCACCCATAAGAAGAACTGCCGTCTCCTTTGTGATATGCAGACAAAATCCAAGAGTTATCCCTTTGAGAGGTTTTGATTTTTTCAATCTGGTTATAGTGTTGTTGAGTATTTGCATGTGAGATTTTGCCCACTCGTAAGAAAGTTTTCCCTCTTTGATGAGTTTTGGAGAAGTTTTTACTTTGCTCAATGCCAAATGGCCTCAAAGTCAGTATAAAATCCTATCATGCGAATCTAAATAAATAACAAAATTTGGTAATGTAATTAATGGCATGGAAGAAAATAGCTGAAAAAAGTGAAATATCCTTAGGAAAAGGCAAGGCCTTTAAGATCGACGGAAAACAAATAGCAATTTTCAATCAAGATGGCTATCATGCTTTAGATGACATTTGCGTTCATCAAGATGGATCTATTGCCTCAGGTAAGATTGATGGAGATATAGTAGAATGCCCCCTTCATTTTTGGCATTACAATTTCAAGACGGGGGAGCTAAAGGACTACATTAAAGATGTCAAACTTCAGACATACCCAGTTCAAATCAAAGATGACGGAATTTACGTAGATGTGTAGAACTTTTGATCTAAATTAAAATTCTAATTACTAATTATGGTCTAGTATATTTTTTGGTGCTGAATAGCACAGACATTTAGTAAATCTAGTTAAGGAATTAGCTACACAACTTTTATTCATAGAATCAATGTCAAAAATCAAATGAATCAAGAGATTATCGATGAAATTGAAAATCAGAATTATGAAGAAATAACTAATCAATTAGATAAATTTCTAGCTGAGCAGATTGAAAAAAGTAAAGTAAATGGAATAATTTTCGGATTGAGTGGTGGGATTGACTCTGCTGTTTTAGCTTATCTCTGTAAAAGATCTTTAAAAGAAAAAACACTTGCATTAATTATGCCAGATACTGAAATTACTCCAAAGTATGAAACAGAGGATGCATTGAAAATGATTGCTCTAACTGGAATTGAATACAAACTAATTGATATCAAACCAATTGTAAAAGAATACTCTATGTATCTTGAACCAAATGATTGGGCAAAAGGAAATTTGAGAGCACGAATTAGAACTAACATTCTATACTATTATGCCAATGCAAAAAAGTACCTTGTTTTAGGATCAAGTGACAAAAGTGAGCACCTTATTGGATACTTTACAAAGTTTGGAGACGGTGGTGCAGACATTGTTCCCATCATCTCACTATACAAACTTCAAGTAAGAAAATTTGCAGAGTTTTTGGGTGTCCCAAAAAACGTAATTGAGAAAAAAAGTAGCGCTCACCTTTGGAAGGAACACGAGGCCGAGAAGGAGATTGGGGTGTCTTTTGAAGAAATTGATTCAATATTGTATTGTCTATTTGATAAAAAATTATCAATTGAGGAAACCGCAGGTAAAACACAGATTGAAAAACCAACAGTTGAAAAAATATACAACCTTTACCTAAAGAGTGAACATAAACGACTACCAGCCCAACAACCACCAAGAGATTAAAAATGAAATTACAAGATACGCTAACTAATTCTGAAAAGACCCTTGATGTATCAAGTAAAGTAAGGATTTACCTCTGCGGGGTCACCGTATATGACGAGTCACATATCGGACATGCAAGGACCATTATTGTTTTTGATGTGTTGAGGAGGTATTTAGAAAATATAGGGATTGAGGTTAATTTTATTCAAAATTTCACGGATATAGATGACAAGATAATTAATCGTGCAAAATTAGAAAATGTAACAGCTGCTGAAATTAGCTCCAAATACATTGAACATTATTTTAGTGATTTTGATGGGTTAAATGTAAAGAGGGCAACAAACTATCCAAAGGCTACTGAACACATTAAAGACATTTTAGACTTTATTGAAAAATTAATCAACAAGGGCATAGCATATGCTTCAAAAAATGGAGTGTATTTTTCAGTTTCAAAATTTCCCAATTATGGAAAACTATCCAAAAAGAAAATTGATGAACTGCAATCAGGTGCGAGAATTGAAATTGATGAATCAAAAAAGGATCCATTGGACTTTGCATTGTGGAAATTCTCAGATGTAGAACCAACATGGGATAGTCCATGGGGAAAAGGAAGACCAGGTTGGCACATTGAATGCTCTGCTATGAGCATAAAGTATCTAGGAAAAAATTTTGATATTCATGGAGGAGGTAGAGACTTGATTTTTCCTCATCATGAAAATGAGATTGCGCAATCTGAATCCTTTGTAGATAATCAATTTGCCAAAATTTGGATGCATGTTGGGATGGTTACTATAAATGGTGAAAAAATGTCAAAGTCCATTGGAAATGTCAAATCAATAAAGCATGTTTTGGATAATTGGGGGGCAAATATTGCAAGACTGTTTTGCCTGTCAGGCCATTATTCAAAGCCAATCGACTATTCAGAGGAGCTTTTAAAGGAAAATCTGACTAAATGGAGGCAAGTAGAGACCTGTTATTATGAATTAATCCATGTGGATAACGATAACAGAGATTCGGACATCTTGCCATTTGTTCAAAATAGAAAAATGGATTTTGACAAGTCCCTAGACGAAGATTTGAACACCCACCTAGCATTATCGGCATTTTTTTCTCTTGTAAAAAATACAAATCAATTAGCTGCAGATGAGAAGCTTGCGAAAAACCAAGCTCAAACTATTCTAGTTGAATTTCAAAGAATGCTTCAAATTTTGGGATTGGATATTCCAGAAATTACTCCAGAACAAAAAAACAAAGTTGATCAAATGATAGAGACTAGAGAAAAACTCAGAAAAGAAAAACAGTTTGAAGAGGCAGACAAAATTCGCAATCATCTAAATGAAATGAATATAGAGTTAATTGATCATACGCAAAAAAACAATTTGGATGAGAAAAGAAAAAATCAAAGCAGACGTTTGAGAAAACTAGCTTTAGCTAACCAACTAAAATTTTGTGCCCAAAAAAATTAGTCTTATCTAATTAGTTGCATCTAATTTTCACATTGTTTAATTATCGAGAAAATTAAATTTTTACATGAATGTATGGAATAAATTTTGGAATTGGTATGAAAACAAAATCTTGGGAAGTATAATATTAATTGCAATTATACAATTTATACAAATTCCTCATATGGTTTGGAATGCAGATTTGATGTTAGAGGTAGGTGTTGTTTCTAGAGTTCATCCTGTAATCGATTGGCTTTTGTATGGGGTTGATTTGATTGAAATAGTTTCAATTGTTAATGTTGGAATGATCATGTATAGTCTAATTAAGAAAAGACTGGCAAACTCTCAAAAAGTAGCTGCTAATATTTCAAACGTAGAATAACAGTTCCTTTTTCTTTTGCTTGCCAAGTAACTCTGTGGAAAGTATTTTAAAATATATTCTGCCTTTAGGTTTTTTTAATTAAAAGTCATTACCATCGCGTTTGTATGTATTTTTTGTCTAAAAGATCTTTGGCTGTCTGTTCCTCAATGAGCATTTGTTGCTTCATCTTTTCGTCTATTCTTTCATCTCGTTCGAGGAAGATATATGCAAAGCTTTCAGGTAATTCTGAGATTAACTCACTGGAATCAAACACGCCAGATGCTCTTTTTTGCTCATATGCAATTATTCCTGCAAATCCTGAATGCATTCTGGTGTATGCAGTTCCAGTGTCTTGGAATCTCTCAAATGACTGGTCAATCTGCTTAAATGAACCAAATCTGTTCATCTCAAACAGTCTTCCGTCTTCTGCTAACCAATATGAGCTGTACTTTTCAGTTTGTGTTACCAGGATTAATCCTTCATTTTTTATGGTCGATGGAATCAAGGAGGTAGTCATTGGATTAAGGGACTCGCCTAAAATATCAAATCCGTCGTTAAGGTAAGTTGTATGGTCTCGTAGCTCAAAGTCCATTGCCTTTATGGCCATTACTTTGTCCTTGAGTGGTTCTAAGAATATTGCAGACATCAGTGTTCTATCACATTTTTCTTCAAGGTCAGTATCTATGCATTTTATTTTTTGGTGAATAACACTTAGACTAGCTACATCGATTACATCTGATTCTTGAATTACTTTCACATCTTCAATTTCACCATTATTATTGTACCAAACCTCAACTCTCATCTCTGCCAAATGGCCCATGCCAATTTCTGGCACACCAAAGAGGAATTCTTGAACTTTTAATACTTTGCTGGCATAAACTGTTGCCGCAAATGTATTAACAGTTCCAATGTTTATTGATTTTTGATTAAATGCGGTATGATGATTGTCAATAATAATAAATGATTCGCCGTTGAATGAAAATCCGTTATCTACCATCATGGTTTCGCGGGTTTCATGGTTTATTCCAAATGTTGGTCTTGTATCCCAATGATTCATTCCACCATTTGGTATATCATTCTCGTTGTTTCCGCCATCATCAAAGGTATTGGTAACTGTACAGACTGTATTCTGTGTTAGTGAAAATGCCTCATCTAGATTTGTTGGGCAATTATCACCTGTAATGGATGTAAAGCCATAGTTTGGTTGTTGTGTCTCACCAAGGAATAGA
>PVMK01124730.1_pt1 | contig 10124 bp, 11 predicted proteins | sample 1853481 | NCBI WGS metagenome assembly PVMK01 (sample SAMN08533507, study PRJNA380276) | Marine sediment metagenome, whole genome shotgun sequencing project.
TCCTCGCGGTCTGCGGACTGCCGTTGGAACTCGATCCAGAGCTCACGGCGCGAAGGATTCTCGAGGCCGCAGGTTCGGACAAGAAGGCCCGTGAAGGGACTCTGCGCTGGTCGGTCCCCGCGAAGATCGGGGAAGCGGCGCGCACGGCTGACGGGGGTTGGACGCACGCGATCGACGCCTCCACGTGCGAGTCCGAGCTCGGGGCGGCTTTACGAACCGCCTCCGACGTGCCAGATTCTCCGGCGTGATGGACGACCAGAACCGACGCGAGGGTCAGCGCCCTTTCTCTCCGGGAGGGCGCATCTGTTAGTGACACCCGAACTTCCGGGCATCGCCGCCGCCTTTCTGCAGCAGCGGGAGCGCCGCCCGGCCGAGATCTTCCTTCGCTTCCGCGACCTGGAGTGGACCTGGGCCGATACCGCGGCCCAGGCGCATTCGCTCGCCTGTGCACTGCAGGAGCTTGGTGTCGAGAGCGGGGACCGGATCGGGCTCAACATGCCGAACTGGCCGGAGTTCGTTCTGTCGGTAATCGCGGCCGCCGAGCTCGGGGCCACGATCGTCCCGCTGAATCCCGCGTATTCGCCGCACGAGCTGCAATTCGTGCTGCGCAATACGGAGTGTTCGGTTGTCATAACTGCCGAGCGATTCGGCGGCGTCGACTATCTCGAGCTGTTCGAGGGCATGCTATCCGGGTTACCGGGGCTCCAGTACCTGGTCACGGTCGGTGAGGAGGACCTGTGGTACGACGACCGGATCTTCCAGTTCGAAGACCTGGTCTCGGCGGGGCGCGGGCGCATCTGTACGCCGGTCCCGGTCGGAGAGGAGGACCCCGCGGCAATTCTGTACACGGCGGGTGTGTCGCAGAAGCAGAAGGGGGTCGTGCTGTCACACCAGAGCCTCCTCAGTACGGCGGTGGCCACGGCCGGCAGCCTCGGCCTGACGGATACCGATACCACCCTGTGCGCGGTCCCGCTGTTCACCATATTCGGCTTGGGGTCCGCTCTGCTGACGGCCGTCGTATCCGGCTCTTCGCTCGTCCTGCAGGAAGAGTTCAGTGCGAGCCGCCTGATCGACCTGGTGGAGCGCCATCGACCGACGGTGCTGCACGGGGTTCCGACCATGTTCGTGCTCCTGCGGAGGGAGCTGCAGAACAGGCCGGCGGACCTTTCGTCACTTCGTACCGGTATCATCGCCGGTGCACCCGTACAGCCGGACCTCGTGCGGGCGCTGAGGGACGAGATCGTGCCGGATCTCGAGATCGCCTACGGGCTCACCGAGACATCTCCGACCGTGTCCATGACCCGGGCCGGTGACGGAGAGGCGCGATCGGATTCGGTCGGTCGGCCGATCGAAGGGGTCGAGGTCCGGATCCTGGGTGACGGGGATCGACCCGTGGACCCGGGAGACACGGGCGAGATCGCGGTGCACGGGCCGAACGTAATGCTGGGGTACTTCCGGCAGCCCGCCGCCACCCGATCCGTGCTCACCTCCGATGGTTTCCTGAGAACCGGGGACCTGGGAACGCTCGACGAGGAGGGGTTCCTCCGGATCGTGGGGCGCCGGAGTGATGTGATCCTTCGCGGGGGATACAGTGTCCATCCGTGCGAGATCGAGGATCACCTCCGGTCGCTCCCGGCCGTGAGCGAGGCGGTCGTGATCGGTTTGCCGAACGAGGTGCTCGGCGAACTGGTTTGCGCCTGCGTGGTTCCGGTCGAGGGTGCGCTCGTGACCGAAGACGAGATCCGCGAGCTGTGCAGGCCGGCGCTGTCGGACTTCAAGCTGCCCGATGTGGTGCAGCTGTTCGAAGCACTGCCCGAAGCTGGGACCGGTCGAGCCCGAAGACTCGAGCTCGTCCGTCTGATGAAGATGCACCTCGCCGCTCGAGGCCGGACACCGGCCGACGGGCGGCCCGATTAAGAAGGAGAGTCTCGTCGCATCGTCCCCTCCGGCAGAGCCGGAGGCGAGATCGACGGGCCTCTCGCCCGCTCCAACGAGCGGTCCTGTAAATTCTGGAAGTAGAACGAGAGGCATGAACGAACTGCATGTACACGCGCCGCACAGGCGCCCGGGAGCCGAGGAGACAACCTCCAACGCGGCTTTATTGATCGATTTCGACAACGTTACCATGGGGACCCGGTCCAACCTGGGCCTGGAGCTCCGCAGGTTGCTCAACTCAGACATTATCAAGGGCAAGGTCGCTGTCCAGCGCGCGTATGCTGACTGGCGACGCTACCCCCAGTACATCGTGTCCCTCTCCGAGGCCTCGATCGACCTGATCTTTGCGCCGGCATACGGGTCGTCGAAGAAGAACGCGACGGATATTCGCCTGGCGATCGACGCGCTGGAGCTCGTGTTCATCCGCCCCGAGATCGGCACGTATATCCTGCTGTCCGGCGACTCGGATTTCTCGAGCCTCGTTCTGAAGCTGAAGGAGTACGGCAAGTACGTGATCGGGGTCGGGATGCAGGAGTCGAGCTCCGATCTGCTCGTGCAGAACTGCGACGAGTACTACAGCTACAACAGCATTTCGGGTCATCACGTCCGCGGCGGACGGCCGACGGCAAAACACGACCCTGGGTGCTCGCGGCCCGATCGATTCTGAAGATGGTGGAGCGCAAGGACGTCATGCGCTCCGACCGGTTCAAGCAGGTCATGCTCGAACTCGATCAGTCGTTCGACGAGAAAGAGATCGGGTTCAGCAAGTTCAATCGATTCCTCACCGAGGCGGCATCGAGGGGCATCCTGTCGCTGGAGAAGGCCGCCAACGGGCAGTACGAAGTCGCTCTCGGCTCTCGGGCGAAGGCGATCTCGTCCGGCGACGGTACCCCGGAAGTCTCGCCGGCAGTCCAACGCCGACTCCGTCTCCGGAGAAGCGCCCCCGGTCGCGTTCCGCACCCGCCGCACGCAGGAGCGGAGACCTCGTCGAGCGTAGCGCCGCCAGCGGAGAAGGAAGCGCCGACGGTCGATGAGGATCGCCTGCGTGGCGCCTACGGGCTCCTGTCCAGCGTGACGGCGGAACTCGCCCGTCCGGGCGCGCCAGTCCGGGACTCCGAGGTGAAGCGTCGGATGCTCGAGCAGGAAAGGAAGTTCGACGAGGCAGCGCTCGGGTTCAGCAAGTTCAGCCGGTTCCTGCGCCAGGCGCATGACGAAGGAATCATCGACCTCGAACGGGGCCCGGAGGGAAATTACCTCATTTCCCCGATCGGTGGCGCAGCCGGTGCTCCCGCGCAGACGTCGGGGAAGGGCACACCGGCAAAGGCGACGGACGCAGTCGGAGACTCCGAGGCGAAGTCGGGCGGAACCCGTCGTGGGAGGTCGGAGCGCTCCGACCGGGGAGCCAGGCCGGATCGAGACCGTGATCGGGGCAAGAAGCCGGACTCACGCCCGGAGAAGACGGTGGAGGTCGTGGCAGAGACAGGGCAAGTCGCGCCTGAGACGGTGGAGGTCGTGGCAGAGAAGCTCGAGAGCACCACCCCGGTTCCTCCCGAACCCACTTCCGGGGCCACCCCGAGCCCACTCGTCCCATCGGGATGGGCCGGTTCCGCCGTGGCTCGCGAGGTCGCCCGGCGCCGTCGGCCAGCCGGACGACCGCGCCGGGCCCGGTGGAGGCGGAAGCGCCGAAGGTGGAGGCGGAAACCGCGCCCGCGGTCCCGGTCCCGTCGAGCGATGAAGCCTCTCCGGTGAAGGACCCGAGCGCTGCACCGGGCGACCAGCCGCGCAGGTCCGTTTCGGGCCGCCAGCGTGGACGAGGAGGCAGCAGTCAGGCCCGCCCGGCTGCAAGGCGGGACTCGCCGCCGGCCACGACGCCCGAGGACTCGCAGTCGGCTGGAACGTCGGAACCCTCACAGTTCCGGGAGCAGATCGAGGCGATGTCGCGGAACTACCGGGTGTCGGGCGTCGGACCGCCGATGTGCTGTTCCGGGAGTTTGGTGATCGAACATACCAGGTGATCGACGAGCAGCCGGAGCGGATCCGTGCGGTGCTTCCCGAGCATCGGGCGAAGGCCGTGCTCGCGGGGAGGGAGGCCGAGCGGACAGCGGAGTCCCGGGACGGCTGATCAGGACCGCCTCGATCCGATGCGGCACAGGGGCGATCACGGAGCCCGCGGCGGTGACCCGGCGCGGGCTCTTCCCATGGAGTTCTATGCACGCCCGGCGATCGAGCTCGCTCCCGATCTTCTCGGACGTGTTCTGGTACGACTCTCCGCTGACGGTCTGACGTCCGGTCGGATCGTCGAGACCGAGGCCTACCCGGGTCCGGGGGATCCGGCCTCACACGCTGCCGCGCGGATCGGTCGAACGCGGCGCAACGATCCCCTTTTTGGTCCTCCGGGAACCGTGTACATGCACTGCAACTACGGCGTTCACTGGTGTCTGAACGCAGTCGCCGCAGAGGAGGAGAAGCCGGAAGGCGTCCTGATCCGGGCCGTGGAGCCGCTGGTGGGGCGTGAGCTGATGCTCCGGCGCAGGGGACGGTCCGAGCTGACGAACGGTCCGGGCCGACTCGGGCAGGCATTCGATCTCGGCCCGGAACTGCAGCGACACCCGCTCGACCGTGCCCCGATGTGGATCGAATCCGGACACCCGGTCGATCCGGCGGACAGGATCTGCACCACACGTATCGGTATCCGCCGGGCGGCGGACCGGCGGTGGCGCTGGTATGACGCGAGGAGCTCATGGGTATCGCGACGCTGAACAACGGCGGGATCAGCGCTGCGCATCGATCCCGAGCATCCCTGCCGCCTGAACAGGCTCTGAGCGGCCTCAGGCGCCCCGTGGCCATTCTCGACGTCGATCCCGACTGTCCGGTCGTCCGGACGGCCCGCGGCCTCCTGGAGGCGGCCGACGGATGCTCCGGTGAGCTCGCCCGGGGTCCGCTCGACCGGATTTCCGCCGGGCTCGCCGCACCCGGATTTGACGAGCCGGCGTTGCGCGCGTTTCTTGGGGCGAACTGGCTTCGGACGCTCGAAGCCGTGCTCCCCTGACCGGAGGCCACGATCCACTACGGAGCGCTGTCGCTTCTTCCGCCGTTGCTGGCCATCGGGCTCGCGATCAAGACCCGCCAGGTGTATCTGTCGCTCGCGGCTGGAATCTGGCTGGGGTGGACGGTCCTGTCCGGCTGGAATCCGCTCGCAGGTACCGCTGCCTCGGTGGACGCGATCGTCGATACGGTGACAGTGCCCGGCAATACCCGGGTCCTGCTGTTCACGTTCGCCATCGGTGCCCTGATCGCGCTGGTCGAAGCGAACGGTGGGGTCAGGGGGTTCGTGGAGTGGGTAGAACGGCGCCGCTGGGTCACGAACGGCCGGCGGGCGCAGATGCTCGCGTGGACGATCGGCGTGGTGATCTTCATCGAGTCGAACATTACCGTGCTCGTCGCCGGCTCGATCTGCCGACCCCTGTTCGACCGGTTCCGGGTGTCCCGCGAAAAGCTCGCCTACCTGATCGACTCGACATCCGCCCCGGTGTGCATCCTGATCCCGTTCAACGCCTGGGGAGCCTATATCCTGAGCCTGCTCCTGGGACTGGGGGTGGAGAACGCCGTCCCCGTGCTCATCGCCACGATCCCGCTCAATTTTTATGCGCTGTCGGCGCTGGCGATCGCCGGCGTGAGTGCATGGCGTGGCCTCGACATCGGTCCGATGGCGGCGGCGCAGGAGCGAACCGCGGCGGGGAAACTGCATTGGGATCATGCGATCGCGATCGCCGATCCAGAGGAGATCGCGCCGCCGCCGAAGGAGGGGATCCCGCTCAGGCCCGTGAACATGGTCCTTCCGATCGCCTCGATGGTGCTGATGATGCCGGTCGCGATGCTGATCACGGGCGGTGGCGATCTGATGGCGGGATCCGGCTCCATCTCGGTCCTGTGGGCGGTCCTGACCGGGATCGGCGTGGCGTCGGTCCTGTCATTGGGGCAGAAGCTGCTGAGTCTCGAGGAGCTCGGGGCGGTCGGAGTGCGCGGAGCAGGCGGACTGACGGGAATGGCGCTGGTCCTGTTGCTCGCACTGACGCTGGGGGCCGTTACGCAGGAACTGGGTACGGGCGATTACGTGGCGGGAATCGTGGGAGGCCGGGTCCCGCTGTTTCTCCTCATCCCGCTCGTGTTTCTCGTTGCGGCCGGAATCGCCTTCGCGACCGGAAGCAGCTGGGGCACTTTCGCGATCATGCTTCCGATCGCCGTCCCGATCGGAGTGGCTCTCGGGCTTCCGGTCACCCCGTTCGTCGCCGCCGCCATCTCCGGGGGAGTATTCGGTGATCACTGCAGCCCGATCAGCGATACGACGATCGTCTCTTCTCTCGCGTCTGCCTCGGATCACATCGAGCACGTACGGACCCAGATTCCGTATGCCCTGGCCGCGGGCGCCGTGGCGACGATCGGCTACGCGCTCGTGGGTGTGTGGCTTTCTCTCTAGGCAGAAGACGAATTCGTTGCTGCGGATGTGGGACTGCCGTATGTTTCTGAGTGGAAAGGTCGAGGATAAGTGATTGAGCCAACACTTGGGTTTGATCGCTTCTGATCTTGCGACGGACGTCACGCCCCGCGAGGGGAAGACGGAAAATCGGAAGGAAGAGCGAAAGGTTCCGAAAGGGCCTCAATCGACCCCCTCACCTTACCACTTGGGGCGATCCGCATGGATCGCCCCTTTTTTTCCCTGCAGCTCTGGACCGGGAGTCGAGATGCCGACAGCACGCGTCACCCGCCGCGTTCATTTCAGCGCCGGGCACCGGCTCCACAATCCGTCGTTCGACGAAGAGCGGAACCGGGAAACGTACGGGCTGTGCAACAGGCCGAACGGTCACGGGCACAACTACGATCTCGAGGTGACGGTCGAGGGGGAGATCGACCCGGAGACGGGGTTCGTGATGGACCTCAAGCGGCTCAAGGCCCTGCTCGGCCGGTCAGTGCTCGCCGACCTCGACCACGCCAACCTCAACCTGGACGTGCCGTGGCTGGACGGTATCATCCCGACGACCGAGAACCTGGCCGTGGCGATCTGGGGCCAGCTCGACGGAGATCTCGGACCGGTCCGCCTGGTGAGCATCAGGCTGTGGGAGACCGATCGGAACATGGTGGAATACAGGGGCGAACAGGAGCCGGGAGGAACGAATGACTGAGCAGGAACGGGTGCCGGGCGCGATCGACCTGAGCGGGGTTCCATACGAGGACCTCGTGCGCGAGCAGCTGCGACGGCTGGGCGAGGACCCATCGCGCCCCGGGCTGATCGACACTCCCGGACGGATCGAGAAGTCGTTGAAATGGCTCACGCAGGGCTACCGGTCCACCGCGGAGGAGGCGATCGGCACCGGGATCTTCGTCGAGTCCCACGACAACATGATTCTCGTGAAGGACATCGAGCTCTACTCCCTGTGCGAGCACCACATGCTGCCGTTCTTCGGAAAGGCGCATGTGGCGTATATCCCCGACGGGAGGCTCCTGGGCCTGAGCAAGATCCCGCGGGTCGTGGAAGTGTTCGCGCGGCGGCTGCAGGTGCAGGAGAGACTCACCGATCAGATCGCCGATGCACTCCAGGAGGCGTTGCAGCCGGACGGGGTCGGCGTGGTGATCGAGGCGAACCACCTGTGCATGATGATGCGAGGCGTCGAGAAACAGCACAGCAAGACGATCACTTCGGCGCTCCGGGGACGCTTCCGGGCCGATATCAGGACGCGTGAAGAGTTCCTGCGACTGGTATCCGCCTCTCACTCGCTCTACTGAGCGTTCGGGACCGCCATGCTACTGGACCTGTCCGAGGCGCTGGCCTGTCCCGCGTGCGGGCCGCCGCAGGGGGTCATCGTGCTCGTCGAGCGCATGGAGGATCGCCGGGTGATCGACGGCCGGCTCGACTGTCCGATGTGTGAGGCCCGGTTTCCGCTGCGGGACGGCGTGGTGGACTTCGGAGTTGCGCCGGACCCCGATCGATCGGTCCCCGCGGTCGACCCCGAAGATGCCGTCACCGCGGCGGCGCTGCTCGGAATCCGGCACGGTCGGGGCCTGCTCGTGGTCGATTCCGGTCTCGGGGCCGCGGCGGCGCGGATCGGCTCCCTGTGCGGCGGGTGTGAGGTCGTGCGGCTCGAACCCCGGGGGCTTCCGGCCGACTATTCCCCGGCATCGGAGCGGGAATCGGTCCCCGGGCAGGGGGCAGTGACGCCGCTGCTCGGCGGCCCGACCGGGATGATCCCGTTGCTGTCCGGGAAAGCGATCGGCGTCGCGCTCGAGGGGGGTGAGAAGCTTCTCCTCGCCGAAGCGGCCCGGGTGCTCATCCCCGGGGGGCGTGTCGCCGTGATCAGGCCCGTGCCCGAAGCCGCGTCGGTTCTGGAGCACCCTCCGTTCGAGTTGCTCGCTGCCGATCCGCGGGCGATCGTGGCCCGGAAAATCTGATCCACGTTTCCAGAGCGGTCCCGCGGTCGGCGCTCGTTGCGACCGGTAGACTCGCTTCCTAGTTTCTCCCTCATACGATGCAGGGCCCTGAATCCACACCCACAGGCCGACGGGACGAGGGAATGCGCCTACAGACGCGAGCATTCGCGGCCGCCAGCGGGCTGCTCACCGGAGCCGTGGTATTCCTGTGGACCCTGCTGCTGATTCCGGCCGGCGCCGCGGGCTCGGCTCCGATATTGCCGCGCGCCATGCTGTTCGGCTGGAAAGTCAGCGTGGCTGGTGCCTTCATCGGTGCGATGTGGGCCTTCGCGTGGGGATTTCTGCTCGGTGCCGCGTTCGCCTTCGTCTACAACATCGTACTCGTTCCGCCGGCGCCGCCTCCGTTCGACTGGAGTGACGAACCCGACGAGGAGGGCTGAACGGTGCCCTGGTGGAGTTTTCTCATGGGGAGTCGGGAGCGGGACGAAGGTAAGCCCGACTATTACCAGGAAGGCCTGGACCTCGCCGGGCAGGAGCGGTTCCACGAGGCGCTGACTTCGCTGCGGCTCGCCCTTCGCGAGCGACCTGGAGATGTGGCGACCCTGGAGCAGATAGCCGTCGTATACACCCGGATGGGAATGACCGACGAGGCCATCAAGATGTACCAGCGGGCGCTGGAGAAGAAGCCGCGCAGTGCGGGCGCTCACTACGGTATCGCCTTCCTGTACCTGAATCTCGGACTCGTGACCGAGACCGCGTTCCACCTGGATGAGTTTCTCCGCGTCGGAGAGGCGATCCCCGACTCCGATGAGCATGTCGAGCATGCCCGGGCGACCCTGGCCGAACTGCGGGCCCGCGCCGACGAGACGACGCTTGAGGACTGAAGCACACACCGATCCCGTCACATCACCCTCCGGGCGGCCGCTCGCTTCCGGAACTCTCGTCGACGTGTACTTCGACGGAGCCGCGCGAAGTGCGCAAGAGATCGCCATGCTCCGGCGCCGTCCCGACGGAGGGTGGCGGGAGTACACGCGCCGCGAGGTCACGGACAGGGTGCGTGCGATCTCGCTCGGGCTTCAGGCGATTGGAGTCGAGCGTGGAGACAGGGTCGCGATCCTGGCCCACACAGGGATGGGTTGGGCCCAGGCCGACTGGGCATCGCTTCTGTCGGGCGCCGTCGTCGTTACGGTGTACCCCACGCTCCCGCCTGACCAGGTCGAATACATCCTGCGCGACTCGGGCGCCCGACTGGTATTCGCCGGAGATGCGGAGCTGCTCGCGAAGCTGCTGGAAGTCAGGGGCGCCGTCCCGGAGGTGACCGCCGCAGTCGTATTCGAGCCGGTCGCGACCAGGATCGATGGACTCGAGATCCTGTCTCTCGATGACCTGGCGGCGAGAGGAGACGCTGCCGTGAACCTGGCGGGCAGCTGGGAGAGCCGGGCCCGGAAGGCGCTTCCGTCGGATCTCGCCACGCTGATCTATACGTCGGGCACCACCGGTCGGCCGAAGGGTGTGATGCTGACACACGCCAACCTGCACGCCAACACCTACCAGGCGATGGCGTGTCTGTCGATCGGTCCCACGGATCGTGTTCTCGGCTGGCTGCCGCTGTCTCACGCGTTCGAGCGCACGGTCGGGCACTTCCTGATGTGGGCGGCGGGAGCGCAGATCGCGCACTCGGAAGGCGCGGACTTCGTCGCCCGTGACATGATGGAAGTCCATCCGACGATCATGATCGGCGTACCCCGGCTGTTCGAGAAGTTCTA
>PVMK01133905.1_pt1 | contig 10124 bp, 7 predicted proteins | sample 1853481 | NCBI WGS metagenome assembly PVMK01 (sample SAMN08533507, study PRJNA380276) | Marine sediment metagenome, whole genome shotgun sequencing project.
TCAGCCTGGGCAGCAGACAACCCGTCGGCCAAAGCAGCAGGTTTTCCAGGCCTGCCGAAAAGCTACTCTGTCCGCCGCATACACCAGCTTGAAAAAGCAATTGAAAAAGCGCGCAGCACAAAAAGTACCAACTGGCCCAAATTTAGAATAAGAACAAAATCGGTTTACAACAAACCCGGCTTTAAAAATCTGGTTAAGGCTTTAAAAGAAGAATGTATTAAGATTGCAAAAAATCTCAACATGAACCCCACAGACATTGCAAATAATGCTGCCATAGAACTACTGGCCAGCGAAAGACCCTCCACTTTAAAAGAAGTTAACCAGTGCGGACATATCATGAAATGGCAGGCAAAACTTCTTTACCCCTGTATACAAAAGATATTTAAGTAAAACATTTTCCTTCTTATATCCGATTGTTCTTCTGACAAACAATCAAACATATTTTGAAAGCATTGATTAACCAAACAAAACATCAGTACCTCACCATAAATCACTTATATCCCAATAAGCAGCGGGAAATGTGCTTTAAACTTTTCTTATACTTTGACAGAAAATATTTTAAAAGTTATAAGCAGTAGTAGTCAAGACTTAAGTAAAAAACCTAAAATATAATTTGAAGCCGTGCTATACATATCACAAACATCCTGGTAACAACGAAAGGAAGAAAATAAAATGAACAGGTTCAAAGAATTCGTAAAAAGCACAGTTTTAGGAGGAGTACTGGTTGTCCTGCCGCTGGCAATATTCTTTTTCGCCCTGACCTGGATATTTGGATTAGTACGAACGGCAATAAGCCCTCTCACAAACATTGTAATGCAAAAGTCACCTCTTCAGGGCATAGTCGCAGACATTCTGGTAGTTGCACTGCTGATTGCTGTTTGTTTTTCAGTGGGTGTCATCGTTAGAACAAAACTTGGCAAGTGGTTGTATCTTCTTCTTGAATCAAATGTCTTCCTTAAGGTTCCAGGATATTCGCTTATTAAAGAGACCGTATCCCAGTTTTTAGGAAACAAAAAATCCCCATTCTCCTCTGTTGCTCTTGTCCAGATATTCGGAAATGAAACACTTGTCTCGGGTTTTATTACTGATGAGCACAAAGACGGAACACGCACCGTTTTCGTACCCACAGGCCCCAACCCGACTTCCGGTAACATTTACCACCTTCCCAAGGATCTAGTTCACCCGGTAGACGTTTCTGTGGAGGACACTATGCGCTCAATAATTAGTTGCGGTGCAGGCTCGTCAACGCTTATTTCAAAAAGAAAAGAACAGATAACTGAAACAGATCAGCAGTAACAGCTCAGATCAAACCTTGTGCTATTCAAACAAAACGCACCCTCACAGCATGCGGAAGATTTATCATAACATTCCGGAAAATAAAACCATCACCAGGCAGGCTAAAAACAAAGTTTCAAAAACTAAAAGCGGATTTTTGGGAAACATGAACGAGTAACCACCATCTTCAAGATCCTTTTCAAACCAGTGAACTCTGCGATGCAGTCCTTGTATCGAAACGATAAACGGGATTTTTTTGGCTAGCCCCCGATTGGAGTTATAAAGAGTTGCAACCAGGTCAGGAAGAATACCAAAAAATGCTGCTAAAATAAAAAGCAGTGGACTTTTAAATTTCAGAATTGAAATCAAGAGAATAACAGGACCAGGGATAACTTCAATAATTGTAGGAAGAGTTTTTTTAAAAATCGTTTCAGGAGTTGCAATATAGCCATGGGGAATAAGATCAAGGGCAAAGTGTAAAAGCAGCGATCCCCCGCTTAGAATCATCAACTGTGAAAATGTCCCGGTATCAGAGTTAATTGTATAAGCTGTTAAAAGACAGGATGCAGCTATGTGAGTTGTGGGCAACATTGGTTTACCGGATAGTAGATAATATCAAACAGCTACGTTTATAAAATGAGTTCAAATTAAAGTCAAGCCGCCCGCCCGCTTCGCTCAAGGCAAAGAGAACGCAGAGAAAAGAAGGTGTTAAAAACAAAGCGCGGTTCTTTGCCTTACTCCAGTAATCCTACTGCTTCAAGCTTAAACTCTCGTTTAAAATAGGCTCTTTTTCTCATTGGACACTCCTTACACTTTTATTGTATACTTTTTGAAGTGTTCGTCAAACCGGGAAGATTCAGCTTAGATCTAACTGTTTTCCCTGGCACCTTCGACACAAAAACAAAAGATAAAACATGTAAATTATACAGTTATAATCATAAAAATCCTCTCATGTCAAAAAGAAGAGAATGCAACAAAGCAAGAAATGTTGATATTTATCTTTTAAGACGCTATACAGATAGTAACCTTAAACACACATAGGCAATTAATACAATATTAAAAACTATAGCAGTGTCAGCACAGCAATTACCGGAAAATCAAAGCAGCTGAAAAACAAAAACTCAGGAATAAAGTTGCAAAGATAGGCACCAGTCTAAACGTCAGCCAATAGCAAGCTTGACCCCTTTTGTCTTTTAAATGGAGGACAGGGATATATGCAAAATAAATTTTTCGACAATATAATCGAACAATATAGAGATAAATTAGCTTCTCAAATTGTTGATGCTGTAAAACAAACCTCCACTATTAAGGAGTTTGATAAAAAAGAATTAAATTTAAAAATTATTGAACTACTCTACAACACCATAAAAACCAAAAGTCTGCCAGAGTCCAAATATGTGACAATCCTCATTTCAGATATCCGCGGATTTACTGCTATGTCTGAAAACTACTCTCCATCATCTATTATTGAACAGCTCAATAGATACCTTACCATTATGAATGAAATCATAATTATACAATACGGAGGAACAATCGATAAATTCATGGGAGACTCCGTCATGGCGCTATTTGGAGTTTCAGAAAGTAAGAGTGATGATATTGAAAGAGCACTTAACTGCGCACTTGATATGCAAATGGCAATGGATAAGATAAACGAAACGAATAAATCAATGGGCCTACCAAATCTATTTATGGGCATTGGAATTAATTCCGGGAAAGTTATAGCAGGCAAAATCGGTTCAGAACTTCATAGCGAGTACACAGTAATTGGTGATGAAGTAAACCTTGCTTCAAGAATTTCAGCATACAGCATGAAAGGCCAAATATTAATCAGCAACAATGTCTTCAATAAAACAAAAGATTTTATTGAAACCGGAGAGCCTACAGACGTTTTTGTTAAAGGCAAGAAAAACCTTGTTAGAATTTTTGAACTTCTTGCAGTAAAAAAACCTGTTTTAAGATTTGTCCCCCGCAGAGAAGCTCGGAGAAGTCCTCGAATTGAAGTGAAATTGCCATTCATATATCAAAAATTATCCGGAAAAAACATCCTGCCTGAAAATTACAAAGGAACCATACTTAACATTAGTTACAACGGAATATTTGCAATTATTGAAGAACCCATAGATGTTTTCTCTGAAATAAAGTTTCCCTTCATAATGACTGGGAGCGACATCTATGCAAAAATACTGAAATGTTCTGAAGTTGGGGGACAATACAAAGCAAACATAGAGTTTACCTCCATCAAACCAGATGCCAGAGAAGCCATTAAAAGCTTTATCGGGAGAATTATCCAGGGCGCCTAAGAATAACAGAATCCACCAGGGTGGATTAAAAACGTAAAAAACTGCGCGAGTCTCAGCCCAAGCGTTAATTCCATATCTATACAAAAACAATACTACTCAATCTCTATATTACCAATCAGCTGCTCAATCTCAAGATGGGTTATCCTGGCCTCGTACCGGGCAACAATAAGCGAGACATTTGCCCGCACCATGTTTACCTGTGCATCACGAAAATTAAGCGAATCAGAAGCACCGATTGCATAACGTTCCTTTTGCAGTTCTAAATTCTGCCCGGCTGTAACCACATTCTCATCTTCAAGCTGTACCTTTTTTACCCTCTGATTAAAAGTAGTATTTTTTTCACTGACCAGACCGGCCAGCTGATTGCTGATGCTTTTCACTGCCAGAGAGCTGTTTTTCTTTTCAATAACCGCATTCTGATAGTTAATGCTGTCAACATTTCCGTTAAAAAGATTAAAGGTAAGAGCCAGCCCGACACTGGCATCAATTGTTTCATTGCGTCTCCGCGCAGCACCCGAAACATCATCACCAAAAAGAGCCCGGTCATTATAACCGTAATTTGCATTCAGGTTCAGTCTCGGCCAGAAAGAGGATTCTGCTATTTTAACCCCTTCTTCCGAAACCTTCAGGCTCTGTTTTGCGGCAAGCAGAAAACTGTTTCGTTTTTCAGCCAATCTAAGAAGCTCTTCAAAAGAAATATTCAAGGGCAAAACTTTGATCTCTTTTTTGACCGTAACCTCCTCAAGCGGCTCTCTGCTCAGAAGAACATTAAGCTCTTTTTTTGCAATAGCAACCCTTAGCTCCTGATCAAGAAGCACGGCCTGATCATTATTAAAATTAACCCGCGCGTTTAAAAGATCAGTTGAAGAAACACCTCCAAGGTCCCTGCGGACTTTTTCTCTGTCCAACCGGGTCCGGGAAATATCTCTGGTGGTGAGCGCCACATCAAGCAACTGTTCCTGCTGCACCAGGTCAAAATAAGCAATCATTATTTCCACAACCGTATTTTCAATGCTGTTACGGGCTTCATATTCACCCAGTTTTGCCAGCTCATCATACTGTGCTTATTGGCAAACATAAAAAACCCGTCGAAAAGCGTCCAGTTCAGGCCCAGCTGTGAACCATAGGTCCGGGTGTCCGCGTTGCCAAAACTTGTTGGGGCACTGGTCTCATCATTTGAGGTGTCATAGCGAAAATCACCAAGGGTATCGACTTTCGGCAGAAAACCGGCTATGCCTTTACCCTTGTTGTTGCCTGATATTTCAGCTGTGTTTTTTGCGATCTGAATGTCATAGTTATTTTTGAGCCCAATCTTTATGGCGTCCTCAACCGTCATCTGATCCTGTGCAGAAACGATCAGTGGAAAAAGTAGAAACATCAGTAAATATAAAACAATAAATTTATTCTTCATCATATTTCCCAGTAAATATTTTGCCATGTTTTTTAAATTCGTTAATAACCATTGGTTTCACCGCAATGGCGAAGCACGCAAAGAATTGCGTTTGTTTTTTTACCCAGTTTTTCTCTGCGATCTCTGTGCCTCTAGCGCAGCGGGCAGTGAGAATAATGCTTTACAGTCCGCATTCCCCACTCTTCACTCCGCATTCCGCTACAGCTCCACCACAGCCTCTTTTAATTCTTTCACTGCAGGCTCAACACTTTCAGGAGTAAGCAGTTCTGAAGTAAAAAAGCCTGCCCAAACCATCCGTACCCGGTTAAGCACAAGAAGACCTGCGGGCAAAATAAGCAGCAGAATAAACGTTCCGAAAAGAAGACCAAAAGCAACCGAGACCGCCATGGGAATTAAGAACTGCGCCTGCCTGCTTTTTTCAATCAGAATCGGCGCGAGCCCTATTGATGTGGTCAGTGTGGTAAGCAGGATCGGGCGAAGCCTTGAGATACCCGCATTATAAACCGCATCAAAAAATTTCTGTCCAAGCCTCAGATTTCTGTTCACCTGATCAACCAGCACAATGCTGTCATTTACCACAATACCGGTCAGCGCGATAATGCCGTAAAGCGACAGCATGTTAAGCTGTATCCCCCTGATTCCATGGCCCCAGATAGCGCCCATAATCCCCAGAGGAATAAGCGTTATAACCAGCCCTGCCTGGGCAACAGATCTGAAAACCAGAACAATCATAATAAACATCACTACCATAGCAATCGGAAATACGGTTATCACAGAAGTTGTTATCTTTTTCTGCTCCCGGGACTGCCCTTCAAATAGTGCCTGCACGTTATTGACTTTGGATAATATTTTGGGAACAACCTCTGTCTGAATCTCATTTAAGATAGGCGGCAGATCAACATCCTCAGATGACAGGGAAGCCTCAACCGTTATTTCACGCCGGCGATTTAAATGATTTATCCGGGTCACACCTCGCCGCACTTTATAATAAGCCAGTTCACTGAATGGATATTCACCCTGGGGAGTACGTATTCTCATCTGATCAAGAAGTGTAAGTGAAGCCCTGTCTTTATCACTATATCTTACCCACACCCGTATTTCATCTCTTCCGCGCTGAATTCGCTGGATCTGCTGACCAAAAAATCCCTGTCGTACCTGGCCGATCACATCCTGCAGTTTAAGTCCCATGGCATCTGCACGGGGTTTCAGTCTGATATCTATTTCCCGTCTTCCTTCCTGTTCCGTATCAACCACGTCTTTTAGCGCGTCAAATTCCTTGAGTTCTGCAACAAGAAGGTCACGGGCTTTTCTAAGCTGGTCCGGCTCTGTTCCAAGCAGACTTATGGAAACCGGCTTGCCGAACATACTGACCCGGCCAAAGGTAATGTTTTGCGCTTCAGGTATTGGCCCGACTACATCACGTATGCGATTGGAAATAATCTCTGTGTCCATCATCCGGGCTTCACCGTCAAGGAGCTGGAGCTTAAGTTTCCCCACATGGCTGCCCTGCTCTTTTAAATCATTACTGCCGATTACCCTTTTTATACCCAGAATAAGATCTTTTTTGTCCGGTCTTTCTTTTTTCATCTCTTCATTTACCTGCCAGCAGGCTTTTTCAATCTTTGCAAGAATTTCATCAACATCTTTTTCCTGACTTCCCGCAACAAGGGTTAAATTGACAGGGAGCGTATCTCCGTCAATGATCGGGAAAAAAGTAAGACCGATAAAACCGCCCCTGACAAGTCCTATGGTCAACAGAACAAAAGCGGTCGGCGCTACAACCGTAATCCATTTATGGTTCATTGCCGAGCGCAGAAGAGGCGCATAAATTTTATGAGTTAAGGTATGGATAAACCTTTCGATCTTTTTGCGAATCTTTGAATCTTTCTGATGAGACTGTAAGCCCTTGGAATGAGCCAAATGTGCAGGGAGTATAAAAAAGGCCTCCACAAGTGAAAACAGAAGCGCTGAAATAACCACCAGCGCCATATGCCAGATGAATTTACCCATAACCCCATCCAGAAAAAAGAAAGGGGTAAAGGCGACAATGGTTGTAAATACAGATGTAAACACCGGCGGCAGCATCTCAAACGCTCCGTCAATAGCTGCATTCAGAGGCGGTTTTCCCCTTTCATAATGAGCAAAAATATTTTCACCCACCACAATGGCGTCATCAACCAGGATGCCCACCACAATTATCATACCGAAAAGAGATATTACATTAATGGTAATCCCCACAAAAGCAATTAAAATAAACATTCCGGCAAAGGAAAACGGCAGCCCCACAGACACCCAGAATGAAAAACGAAGATTTAAAAAGAAACTCAGTAAAAGCAACACCAGAATAAGCCCCAGTATACCATTTCTCATAAGCAGGTTTATTCGCTGTAAAAGCGGAATGGTTCGGTCATCAAGAATACTCGCATGGATTACACTGTTTTTCTGATTAAATTCTTTTACATATGTTTTTACTTTTTCGGCAATCGCAAGAATATCCTCATGGCCTGTCTTTTCAATCTTCAGGATCACAGCGCCCTTACCGTTAAAACTGACCCGGTTCGGCACATCCTCCCATTTTTCCTTAATGTTTGCTATGTCCCGAAGATAAACAATCGTTCCATCAGCAGTCCCTCTAACCACAATACTGTGGAGCTGTTTGGCAAAATACTTTCTTCCCCAGGTTCGGATCAATACCTCTTCATCCTTTGTCTCCAGCTTTCCTCCGGAAATATTAATATTTGCGGCAGCTACAGCTGCGGAGATTTCATCAAAGGTCATTTCATATCTGCGCATATCTTCTTCTGTTACTTCGATAGAGAACTCAATGTTCGGCAGGCCGCCTATATTCACCTGTGACATCTCCGGAGAATCCAGAAAATCATCCCGAATCTGCTCTGCAACATATTTGAGATTAAACAGATCTGTATCACCGTAAAGAACAACGGACATGGCATGGGAGCGGTACTTCCTTTCATAAACAACCGGTTTTTCACTTCCCTTTGGAAACGATCCTATTTTATCCACCGCGTTTTTTACATCCTGCAAAACTTTATCAATATCCTTTCCTCTCAGGACCTCGACAATAACCGTTCCAAAATTCTCACGTGAAACAGAAGTTACCCGGTCAACCCCCTCAATCCCTTCCAGATTTTCTTCGATCTTTAAAACAACCCCTTCCTCCACTTCTTCGGGAGAGGCTCCAATATATTCAACTTCTACATTAATATAATCCGGCGGTATTTCAGGAAAGAATGAATATTTCATTTGGCTCCAGGAAATAATTCCGAACCCCACAATCGTGAACATTAAAACATTTGCCCAGATTGGATAACGAACAAAAAATGCGAGAACCCTTTTCATCAGAGCGCCTTCCCGTTAGAAGATAGTTTAACCTGTGCCGCCATACCCGAAGCAACACCCTGGAGCATTTCAGTAACCATCATTTCACCCTCTTTTACACCGTCTTTCACAATAACATAGTCTAATTCCCTGCGCGCAACATCCACCCTGCGATAATCAAACACGCCATCTGCAATCACATATACATAGGTGTCTTCGTATACAGCCTTGCGCGGCACAATAACAGCATTTTCAATAATGCGCCCAGGCATTTCAGCTTTCATAAAAACACCGTTAATCAGTTTTTCATCCCTTTCCTGAACCGCTATATAGACATACGCGGTCTGGGTCTTTAAATCTATAGTCTTTCCTATTCTTTCTATCCTGCCTGTCCATTGGCCGGCTATCTCAGATGAAGTTAAGACAACCGGTTCATTACGGTCTATCCATGAAATATCCTCCGCAGACACAGGAACTTCCATCTCAAGGCTTTCAAGATTAATTATCCGTCCCAGGCGGGTACCCGGCCGGACACTCGAACCGATTCTCAGATCAGTTGAGATAACAGAACCGTCAAATGAAGCATAAAATGAATATTTGTCCAGCTTGATCTCCAGATTTTTTATATTGAAATAGATCTTGTAAACATTAAAGCGGGAAAGGTAGAGCTTGATCTTCTGGTTAGCTGCAACCGGAAGGTCAGGGATATTTCTGTCAAAACTGACCTTATTAAAATAGTCCTCCCATTTTTTGTAATGTTCCGGGAAGTCCACCCTTATTTCAGGAAGTACCGATGCAAGGGCATTTAACAAATCGCTTTTTCTGCTTTTTATATCAAAACGCATCTGCCGGTCATCAACCTTTATGAGTAAATCTCCTTTTTTAAATGACTGGCCGGGTCTAAAATTAAGGCTTCCCTGCTCAAGGATACCGTTTACCTCACTGGTCATAACAACCGGCTGAGACGATTTCAGCCGTCCGTAGGCAACAACCCGAGACTGGATATCTTTTAATTTGACCTTTTCTGCCGCTGCGATCTTTATCTTGACTTCATGCGGTTTCTTGGGCGGGTCCTCCTTAAAACTTGAGAAAAAAATAAGCGCGCAAAAACCAATAACTACAATAAGCACTGGTATTATAAATGATGTTAGCCGTTTCATCCCTCTCTCCCATCTTCTATCCCTCTTCGCATCTGCTTAAGTGCTGACAGGGAAAACTCTGTTATATGGTCTGCAAGTTCATCTAAACCCTTTTTCATCAAATGTCTGTTCCGGTAAGAGCCGCCGAACCACAGGATTTGCAAAACGATAATACAGACACTGCCCCACAATACTCAGAGTGCATTTCTCAACTTTTTCTTTTGGCACGTCTTCTCCCAGCATCTCCTGTACAATATCCCGTAAAAAGAGAAAACTGACGTATCATCTCTCTCAATAATAGTATTAAAAGCCCCGGTGGCGTTCCATCATCTCATGGGCAACAATCCTGAAATCCCACTCCGGGCCGGTTCTGATCAAGGATATTCTCGTAGAAGAGTTTTCACAAAAAGCTCGAATACGTTTCTCCGGATCAGCTGTCCCTGGCAAGATCAAGAAATTTCATCCATTCTTTCTCCACTGCCAGCTCTGTTTGCGTATCTCCCAAACCGCCTCATACAGTTTTCTCTTTGCTGCCGAGTGATAGTTTACGCTGCCACGTTCACGTCTGCCCGTTTGCAGATATCCCGAACCGTTGTATTTTTAAATCCCTTTTCAGCAAACACTTCACAGGCCGCAGTTAAAAGCTTTTGCCGTGTC
>PVMK01183555.1_pt1 | contig 10124 bp, 6 predicted proteins | sample 1853481 | NCBI WGS metagenome assembly PVMK01 (sample SAMN08533507, study PRJNA380276) | Marine sediment metagenome, whole genome shotgun sequencing project.
AAGTAGGGGCGCAGCGGGTGCGTGTTTCGTAACGGGGAAGCAGCTGGAAGCACGGTCGCAGTTCGTTCCGATGAATCCAGACTGGCCAGGTCCGTGCAAACCGTTTGACGACGTGACATAAGAAAACCCCGCGACGGTTGCAACGTCCGGGGCATGGGTCAGCAAGCATGGACGAACCGCCGACCAAAGCGAAGCATAGGCCGAAACGGGCCAAGCCGCCCGAAGAACTGCGCGCTCGTGGTCTCAACTGGCCGCCGACTACTTGTCCGCGTTCTACCGCGAGCGGACCGAAGAAAACCTCGAGATGTGGCAGTTGCTGTCAGCCATTTACAGCTCGCCGGACCGAAGAAGGAAGCTCGCTCAACAGGAAGGGCAGCTAGCCGGGCAAGCGGCGCGGACAGATCCGAAACACCCTGACAAGTTTTGGCGGAAGGTATGGGTGCGCTTGATTCCGGACCTCGTTGCGGCCGGCGACGATGACTCAGCAGTGGCTCGTTTACTAATCGGTGTTCTGCCTGCCTGGCTGCAGGCTAAGTGTCCCGACTATCCGACGAGTGAGGCCGAACTTGAAAGAGCGGTGGCCGCGGTCGTGAAAGACGACAGCTTCACGGCGGAGCTCACCAAGGGTCGCAACCAAGGCCCGTGGAACCCGTTGCTCGTGGCCCGCGCTGTCCTTCGGGGATGCGGCATGAGCAAGGACGACGCCAAGAGCCTTCTTCGACACAGCCAATGGGAAGAATGGGTCGGCACATTTCTCGACGCTGAGCACGGCGCAACCTAGGCGTGCAAAATAGGTCCAGAAATAGGTCCAGGTCCCTTAAATGAAAAAACCGGGAGAGCAGTTTCTCCCGGGTTTTCCGGCGCGGCGGACGAGACTCGAACTCGCGGCCTCCGGCGTGACAGGCCGGCGTTATAACCAACTTAACTACCGCCGCATCCACCTCCGGGCATAGCCCTTCGGGACCGGCCTTGTAGCTTGGGGGGTGGGGGCTGTCAAAGCCAACTCTTGGCTGTCCTTTGCCTCGGAGAAGTTGGCCTCGCCCGTGTCCCCGCCCGCCGGACCGTCAGGCGGCTCGGGTCTTCCATGCGGGGCGCTTTGTGCGCTCCCGGCACAGCTCTTCGACAGCGCGAGGCACGACCTCGGACGCCGGGGGCATTGCGCGTGTGCGGGCGGCGAGCTCGTCCCGTGGCTTGTCGAACTCGGATTCGAAGCGTTGGACGAGCTCCGGGGTGCATTGCTCGAAGCTCGCGGCAATTCCAATGCCGGCGGCCTCCACGAGGTGCGCGTTCATTTCGTGCTCGCCGTCGTCCCCACGATGAAGCGCGAGCATTGGGATGCCCAGCATGGCGCACTCGCCGGGCAGATGGTTGCCGGCCGAACCTACCACTGCGCGGCACCGCCCGAGTGCGTCGGCGAACGCCTGCACATTCGGGGCGTGCACCTCGACCCCTTTCGGCACTTTGCCGGGGTTTCCGAAGAGGAGCACGCGGTGGCCGCGACGGGTCAGCTGTTCGAGCGCGGCCGTTCCGTTGCCGTCGCGGAAGTACGCCAGCACGAAGTCTTCGCGGGTCGACGCCAAGGGTATCTCGGTGCGCAGATCCGGACGCGCGACGTAGGTGCCGGGTGTGCGGGGCCTCACCGGAGCGAAGTGAACCGCCACCCTTCGGGCAGCCGGCCAGGACGAGCTCGCCACGTTGACGACCTCGCGAACGCGCTTGCGGAAGGGCAGCGCCGCATCGAGATGCGTGTGGCGGAAGATCAGGCCGTGCCCGACCGCCACCACCGGGATCCCCAGCGACTTCGCCGCGTTGACCGACGGACCGTCGCTGTCGCTGAGTACGAGGTCTGGAGACCAGCGCCTGAGCCGCTCCCGGTCGCCCCGAAAGCGGAGCCTAAACGCCCGGATCATTCCTCGCCCGGGCATGCAGGCCAGTAGTGGCTCGGCACAGGGGACGTCACTCAGCACGTCCCAGGCCTCGCCCGCGCAGAACAGCCGGACTTCGTGCAGCTCCTGCAACCCGCCGAGAACGGCCCGGGTCCGGATGGCGTGGCCCTTGCCTCGGCCGTGTACGAAATATGCGATGCGAAGCATGTTGGCTGATCAGACGTATGGGCTTGTAGCGCTTCCGTGACGCCTCGAAAGCTCAGGAACCCCAATTGACGACAAAACTACAAAATTCCCATCTCGAAGGTACGGGCCGCAAGATTGGCCCGGTTTTCGCAGTGTAGAGACCCGGAGCGGGAGAATGTCTCCGAAAACCCATCGATGGGGCCCAAAAACACAGCGAATTGCGCTGTGGGAAGGGGCCCGTGTAGTGCGCTGTAGTCATTGGACAACAGCTTTCTTCACAGGGTGTGAATCTGACTCACGGTTGACAGTCTCACGATCGAAACACACGGAGGGCCTTGCATGTATTCGCACGAGCGACGATGGCTACGCCGATTGGCGATTCTAAACGACTACGTACGGATTCCCTACGCCAATGGGTCGTCCTACGCATCGCAGTTTCTCTATCGGGAGATGTCCGCGCGCGGCCACGAGGTCACGATCGTCGGCCCCGACGATCCGGACGCCCAGCCGAGTGAGCTTCCCCCGCGGCACATCTCGCTGCCCAGCATTCCCCTTCGCAACCACCCTGGTTTTCACCTGGCGATGCCGTCCAAGTCGTCCCTCCAGGCCCTGAAGGACGCCAACTTCGACATGCTGCTTGCCCAGAGCCCGAGCGGCCTGCTCTACGCGGGTGGCTGGCTTCGTCAGCAGCACGGGGTCCCGCTCGTCTGCGTCAACACCGTCCACATGCCGAGCGTCTACAACGTCGTGCTTCCGGACGCGCTCAACCACATCTCGTCCGTCCACCGCCTCTTCGAAGAGAAGGTGATGCCATGGGTCGAGTCGAACACGACCGACGCCTACAACGCCGGTGACGCGCTGGTGTGCCTGAGCCCCGGCCTCAAGCGCTACTGGGAGGAGCGTGGCGTCGAGGTTCCGATTCACGTCATTCCGCGCGCGATCGAGAAGCGCATCTTCGACCAGACCGGTCAGGACGATCCGTTCTCGGCCGAGGCGGCGCCAGGTGCGCGGCTCCTCGTCGTGTGCCGCCACGCGCGTGAGAAAGAAGTCGACCGCCTCCTACGGATTTTCGCAGAGTACGTGTACCCTCGGGTCGAGGGCGCGACGCTCACGCTCGTCGGCGACGGGCCCGAGAGCGAGTCGCTCAGGGAGCTCGCCAAAGAGCTCGGCATCGACCATCGCACCTTCTTCGTGGGCGAGCAGGGCCTACAGCAAATGCCCGCTTGGTTTCGCCACTCGGACCTCTTCGTCTACACCTCGCTTTCGGAGACGTACGGCCAAGTCATCAGCGAGGCGCTTTGGTGCGGCCTCCCGGTCGTCGCGATGGACGACGGCATGGGCGTCGCGGGACAGGTCACCGATGGCGGGGACGGCTTCCTGGTCGATCCCAATGCCGAAGATGCGGACCGTCAGTTTGGCGGGCACGTCGAGATGTTGCTGACCAAGGCGGCGCTTCGCGATCAAATGTCGGAGCAGGCCACGCGAAACGCCAAAGACCGTTCCGACCCCGAGGTTTGCATCCGGCGCTACCTCGAGGTGTTCGAGGTCGCCAAGGACCACGCCGCGCGCAACCCGGGCGGCTCGCCACTCGTTGCGTATCGGAGCCTTGCCCGCTGGGCGGGGATGCACTCCACATTGGCGGCGATGGGCCTCATGCGAAAGCCCGTCGAGCTCAACCGCAATCACGCAGCCACCGGCACCTGGACACTCTCGGAAGCGTCCTAGCTCTTCCCCTATTCGGCGGTGAGCAGCTCGACGTCCGCGTCCGACGGCACCGTTGGTGGTGGGGGCGGCATCGTGGGGCGCCCGCGCAGCCGCGAGAACACATTGCTTGCCCCGCGCCGTGCGTCTTCGAGGATGAGATAGCTGCAGGGTACGATGAGCAGCATGATCATCGTGGCGGCCAAGACGCCGAAGCCGAGCGACACCGCCATCGGGACCAGGAAGCGAGCCTGCACCGAGGTCTCGACGATCATGGGCGCGAGACCAAAGAACGTCGTGAGGGAGGTCAGCAGGATAGGGCGGAAGCGTCGCGCGCCCCCTGCGACGACCGCTTCCCAGATTCCCATCCCCTCCTCGCGGTAGCGATTGATCGACACGATCAGAATCAGCGAGTCGTTCACCACGACGCCCGAGAGCGCGATCAGGCCCATCATGCTCATCAGGCTGAGCGAGAAGCCCATGACGACGTGGCCCCAGACCGCGCCCACCATGCCAAACGGAATCGCCGACATCACGAGGATAGGCTGCGTGTAGCTGCGGAATGCGACCGCGAGCATCGAGAACATGACGATCATGGCCAACATGAATCCGAGCCCGAGCGCGCCCATCGTTTCGGCTTGGCGCTCTTGCTCGCCGCCGAAGCTGTATGAGAGTCCAGGGATGTCTGCGAGCAGTTGCGCGAGCTCGCGCTGCCGGATTTGCGCGTTGATCTCGTTGGCGTTCGCATCCTCATCGGCCACATCGGCGGTGACACTGATGTTGCGGCGGCCGTCGGTGCGCTTGATGATCGTGTAGGCCTGTCCTCTGGTGACCACGGCGGCTTGCGACAAGGGCATCTCCCCGCCCGTGGGGGTGCGCACGATCAGTTGCTCCACGTTGTAGAGCGAGCGTCGGTCTTCGAGTGGGAGCCGGACATAGACGCGAACCTCGTCCCGGCCACGCTGTTGGCGGACAGCCTCAGCCCCGAAGAATGCCGCGCGAACCTGCCGTGCAAGTTCGAACTCGGTCAGGCCCTGGGCCAAGGCGGCGTCGGTCAGGCGGAAATCCAGTTGCTCTTTTCCTTTGCTGACACCGCTATCGATGTCGCGGAGACCGCTGTAGGAGCCGATCTCGGTGGCCAATCGTTGCGCCGCCGCCTCGAGCGTCGGCACGTCATCGTGGATCAACTGAATGTCGATGGGGCTGCCCGGCTCCACGCCGACTTCATACGCAAACGTGAGCGCGTCTGCGCCAGGGACCTCGCCAATCCCGTCCCGCCATTGTTGAACAAACTCCTGGGTGGTGAGGGCGCGCTCGCCGGCCTCGATGAGGTACACCATGACCGTCGCGTAGTGACTACCGTCGGTCGAGAGGGCACCCTCCGGACCGGCTTCCAGCATGCTCATCGCCCCGACTTCCTCGTAGAGCCCTCGCGAGATGGTCGATGCGTCTACTTTGGCGTCTTCTACGTCGATGATCGACTGAGCGATGTTCGCGATTCGGTCTGCGATCCGCGTCGTCTCGGACACGGGTGTGCCGACTGGCATCTTCAAATGCGCGGTGATCATGTCGCCTTCGACCTTGGGGAGGAAGGTGAACGGAATCCGTCCGGCGACGTAACCGAGAGTGCCGACTACGAGGGCCACGCCAATCGCAATCGTGAAGTACCGCCACCGCAACGCTCGATTCAAGAACGGAACGTACGTGTGTTGAATGTGGTGCTGCAGCCGGTGCGCCATGTTCAGCTTGGCCAAGCCACGCATGATCCACAGGTAGGGTGACAGCACGATTCGGAGCCAGGCGGGCATCGGGTGCGAAAGGTGGGCGGGAAGGATCAGGAGCGACTCGACGAGCGAGATCATCAAGACGGCGATGACGACGATTGGGATGACGCGGAAGAACTTCCCCATCGGCCCAGGTACGAAGAGCATGGGAGCGAACGCGACGCAGCTAGTGAGAATCGCGAAGACGACCGGTTGGGCGACTTCTCGTGCTCCCTCGATGGCGGCCTCTAGGCGCCCTTTGCCATCCATGCGTTGCTTGTAGATCGACTCGCCGATGACGATGGCGTCATCGACGACCATACCGAGCGTGATGATGAACGCGAAGAGCGAGATCATGTTGATCGACACGTCGCTCGCCGGGAAGAAGAGCAGGGACCCCGCGAAAGAGATTGGGATGCCGAGCGTCACCCAGAATGCCAGGCGTGCCTCGAGAAAGAGGCCCAGGGTCAACAGGACCAGGACGAGGCCGATGCGCGCGTTGCCGATCAGCAGGTCGAGCCGGCCTTCGTACATCTCGGCAGTGTCAAACCAGGGTGCTGCGTAGAGGCCTTCCGGCAAGGTCCCCTGGAGCTCCTCAACGTGTTGCTTGGCGGCGGCGGAGACGGTGAGGGGGGTCTCGTCACCGACACGATACACGTTGAGCATGACGGCGCGTTTGCCATTGTAGGTTGCTTCCTTGTCGATCTCTCGAAAGCCATCCCGCACGGTCGCCACGTCACGAACACGCACCTGAGAGCCATCTGGATGGCTCAGAAGGATGATGTTGCCGAACTCATTCCCGCTATCGCGCCGTTCGGTTGTGCGCAGAAGGACCTCGCCCGCCTGCGTCTTCACGCCTCCGCCGGGCAGCTCCACCGACGCCGCGCGCACGCGTGCCGCGACTTGATCGAGGGTCAACCCGTGTTTTCGGAGCTGAGCTTGAGGGACCTCGATGCTGATCTCGAGAGGGCGAATCCCAGAGAGCTCGACATAGGTGATGCGCGGGTCTTGCAACAGAGTGCGGCGGCTGTTTTCCGCCACTGCTCGCAACGTCGCTTCGTCGACGTCTCCGTAGAGAACTAACGAGATGACTTGCTGCCGGTTTGAAACGACGCTGACCGTCGGGCGCTCCACGTCCTCGGGAAAGGAAGTAATTCGATCGATGGCGCTCTTTACGTCGTTTAGCGCGCGGTCCGTGTCGGCGCCGAGCAACAGCTCGACGAGGGTGCTCGCCTGTCCCTCCGTGGCGGAGGACGTGACCTTCTTGACTCCGTCGATGCCCCGAACCGCTTCTTCGACGGCGAGCACGACGGCTTGCTCGACTTCCGCCGGGCTCGCGCCTGGGTACGTGATGCCGACCGAGACCATGTCGAGCTCGACCTCGGGAAACACCTCCTGCTTGATGCCGGAAGCGAGGGTCACGAGGCCCCCGACGATCAAGATGAGCATGAGGACGTTCGACGCGACGGGATTCTGGGCCATCCAGGCCACGGGGCCGCGCTGTTTGTCGGGATCGAAGTCGTCGGAGGTGCTCATGGCGCGGCTTGTGCGGCGGGCTCGCTCGGATCGGTCGGCGCGGCCTGCGGCACGGGTTGCGCCGTGCGCAAAAGCATGTTCGGGACCGGCGTCGAGATGCGACTGGTGACGACACGCTCTTCGGGCCCGAGGCCGCCTGTCACCAGAACGGCATCCGGCTCGGTCCACACGATTTGAACCTCGCGGATTTCGAGCAGGTTGTCGTCGTTCATCACGTATACATTGCGCCCGTTTCTAAGAGCGACTCTCGGCAGGCGAATCGCGTTGTCGATGGGCTGCGCCCCGATCGAGACGTCCACGAACGAACCGAGAAGCAAGGGGAGGTCACCGCGCTGGCCCAGAGGGTTTTCGATGTTGAGCAAAACGCGCGCCATCGCGCCCCCGGGGTCGAGGTCCGGGAGCTGACGAATCACTTCCCCAGGACGCTCGATGGTTTCCTGGCCGACTCGTTGCATGATCTTGGCTTGGGAGCCGGGCTCGTCCGCGGTGGGAACCCGCGCGCTTCTCAGCGCGCTCACAGGGACCGACACCTGCACGTGGTAGTTGTCGGTGCCGACGAGGCGAGCGACCGAGGTCTGCGGATTGATCAACTGACCCGGGTCGACGCTTTCCGTTACCACCATCGCGTTGAACGGCGCGCGAAGCGTGGTGCGTGTCAGATCGAGCTGGGCTTTTTTGAGCGAGCTTTGCGCGGCTTTGAGGGCGAGCCTGGCGGATTCCAACTGCGGCTCGCGCTGTGCGAGAGCGCGTTGCTCGTCCGAAACGTCCATCTCGCCGAAAGAGCTCCACTCGCGCTTCGCAACCTCGCCTCGACGCGCTTCGATGGCAAGGTCGAGCTTGGCTCGGTTTACTTTGGAGCGATGTGCTTCGACCGTGAGCTGGTAGTCGCGCGGGTCGATGCGAAGGATCGGCTGGTCCGCTTTGAAGCGACCACCGGGCACGAGCTCCGAGCTCTGCCAAATGACGCGCCCGCCGAGCTCTGGCTGCAGCACGACTTCCATTGCAGGCACCACGGTGCCCTTGGCGTGCAGGTCCACGTCGTGCCGGCTGCTGCTGAGTCGGATGATCTCGACCAAAGTGCCCTCGAGAGGCTTCTCGGTGCGCGGAGGCTCTTCCTTGGTGGCGACCAAGCCGAAGGCCACGGCGGGTTGCGGCCACGATCACCCCGATCGACAGTGCCCACTTCAAGCGGCGCTCGCTTCGTTTAGTCATTCTCAGGCTCTCCAAATTCTTCGGGCCACGCGCCGCCAAGGGCTCGATAGAGCTGGACACGATAGGAAACCAGTCGTCGCCGCGACGACACGAGCTGCAGCTCGGATATCTGTCGGGTCGCTAACGCAGTGAGAACCGGCAAGAAGTCGCTGAGACCAGCTCGGTAACGATCCCGTGTCGCCTCGAGGGTGATGTTTGCCAGCCGGAACTCGTCTTCGAGGTACTGGATACGAAGCCGCTCTTGGCGCTCGAGGACGAGTGAGCTCTCGACTTCGAATAGGGCCGTGATGATGATCTCCGAGTACGCCTGTAGGAGCTGGTCCAGAACGGCTCGTTGGGCCCTGATCTGTGACCGACCAGCCATGCCGTCGAACAACGGAACGGTTAAGTTGGCACCCGTGTCCCAGTTGAAGCCTTTTGCAGTGATGGGATCCGACGTCTCACCCGGAACGCCGCCGAAGGCGCCCGTAGAGGTAATCTTGGATCGCAGCCATCTGTACTTAGGGGTGAAACCGATTGTCAGTTGAGGCAGGCGCGCGCCAACGGCGGCCGCGACCCGGCGATCCTCGGCCTCCACGCGGGTCTGGACGGCTCGGATGTCCGGACGGGCATCCAGCAGAGAGGCGGGGACTTCGATGGTCGGCGTCGGCCCGATGTCGGGGAGTGTCTTCCCGTCAACGGGGAACTCTCGGCCTGGTGCTTCGCCCAGCAAGACGGAAAGCCGCTGGTCGGTGAGCAGGGTTCGCGCATCGGACAGTGCGAGGAGGGCACGCTGACTCGCCACCCGTTGCCTCTGCTGGTGGACATCGACCGCAGAGTTGAGGCCTTCTCGATAACGGAGCTCGACCAGTTCGAGAAACTTCAGATCGGTGTCTAGCTGGTCGGTGACCACACCGACTTCGACGCGTGAGTTGATCGAGTCAAACCAGGCTTCGGCCACCTCGGCCGAGATCAGAATGGCCAGCGCCTCTTGGTCGAGTCGTGCGGCCTTCGCGTCGAGCTTGGCACCTTGGTGCTCGCGCGCGCGCCGCGCGAACAGGTCGACCTCGTACGAGACAGGGAGCGACCCGCTCGCGTCTAGTGAAGTGGTTTCAGCAAACGGCGTGATGGTTTTGTTCGCGGAGAACGAACCCGCCGCACCGATGTGCGGCATGCGCGCCGCGCGAACCTGCTGGGCTATGTACCGCGCCTGCTGCACCCTTGCCCACCCGGCGCGCACGCTCTGATTGCGCCGGAGCGCCTCTTCGATGAGTGCCGTCAGCGTCGGGTCGCCCATCCGACGCCACCAGCGCACATCGCGAACTCTCTGCGGCCCAGTCTTGGCCTGGGGCAAGGCGTCGGCCTCGACTTGGGTCGGCGGCGGCACCTCGGACCCCTCCGAATAACTGTCTGGCACCTCGACGGGAGGCGGGACGTCGGTCTCCTTGGTGTAGTTGCACCCGACGGCCAACACCGAAGCCAGCAGGATTAGAACCGTGCCTCGCATCATGAAGCTCCTCCGCTCGAAAGTGCCCGGACCACCCCATCGAGGTGCAGGGGCACGAGTTGGTCAAGATCGACAGGCACGGGAATCCGTTGCGCCATGGCTTCTTTGTTGAGCCCGACCATCACCACACCGAGGAAGCTCGTCCAAAGCTGGATGGCTTGGGGGAGGGGGTCGATGTCGGCCCGGATGCTGCCGTCGGTTTGCCCCCGCTGCAGTGACGCGACCACCAGCGAGAGCATGTGGCCCACTCGGCCGCGGTAGATTTGAAAGGCCTCGGTCGAATCATCCATCCGCTCGCCAGCGCCCAACCACTCGATCGCGAACCGAAAGTGGTGCGGGTTTTCTTCCGTGAAG
>PVMK01122738.1_pt1 | contig 10123 bp, 10 predicted proteins | sample 1853481 | NCBI WGS metagenome assembly PVMK01 (sample SAMN08533507, study PRJNA380276) | Marine sediment metagenome, whole genome shotgun sequencing project.
GTTGACTCTGTTTTGGGTGTTGACTCTGTTTTGGGTGTTGACTCTGTTTTGGGTGTTGACTCTGTTTTGGGTGTTTCATCTGTTTTGGGTGTTGACTCTTGCTTTAACATTACATTTGTTTTTATATTAAATCCAGAATTTTTGGGAGATTCCTCTAAAAGTGTGAATAGATCGTTTTGTTGCTTGCTGGTACTCTCAGACTTGATCTCTTGATTCTTTTTTTTACCGAATTTCTTACCAAACATTAGATACGCTCCATTATACCCATACAAATACCCATTATCATAATAATTTTTTTATTCATTCCTGACTAAAAAATACATGCTGTTCACGTGAACGAACAAGGCTTAAAACACAGAGAGCCGATATGTTTGTTGAAATTGAAATTTGGTAGTTTTAAGGATAAATTAAAGAGTGTTAGTAAGAAATTAGAAGATCAAAAAAAAGATCTGCTTGATAAAGAATCAAAGGTAGATGCTGTAGTAGAATCAAAGGTAGATGTTGTAGTAGAATCAAAGGTAGATGCTGTAGTAGAATCAAATAAAGTAGTAGAATCTGTAGGTCCAAGCGCCCCACAGTTTATGACACTTTCAAAAATTCAATTTGACAAGTATGACGTCAGGGCAGGTTTAATCAAAGACCCAACCGCATCTGGCGGCATAAGATACCAGATTATAGAACCCACACTATCAGAGCGAGATAAAAAAGCTCTTGAAATAATCAAAAAGCTCCTAATGACGGAACTTTCAGTGTCCTTAGGAGAAATAAAATCAAAAAAAGAAGCAGAGCATAGACTTGGAGCTAAAATTGAGAGAATGATTAAATCATACAAGATGAGTATTCCGGCAAAAAACATTGCAAAAATAAAATATTATGCAATTAGGGATTATATCCATCTAGGAAAAATTGAGGCTTTGATGAGGGACCACATGATTGAGGAGATTAGTTGTGATGGTACTGATATTCCATTATACGTATGGCACAGAGAACATGAATCAATTCCAACAAACATAAAGTTTGAGACAGATACTGAACTAAATAATTTTGCAAGAAAACTTGCATACATTTGTGGAAAACATATTTCAATGTCAGACCCAATTGTGGATGCCTCATTGCCTGATGGAAGTAGAATCAATTTAACACTAGGTCATGAAATTACTAGAAGGGGAAGTACCTTTACAATAAGAAGATTCAGGTCAGACCCAATTACAGTAATAGATTTGATAAAGTTTGGGACAATGTCAATAGATATTGCAGCCTTTATGTGGTATTTAATTGAAAAAAAATCTACAATGCTTGTTGCTGGAGGAACGGCAAGTGGCAAGACCACTGCATTAAACGCACTATCGTCATTTATCAAACCAGGACAAAAGGTTGTAAGCATAGAAGATACTCAAGAGCTCAACCTTCCACATGAGAATTGGGTTCCTGCAGTATCCAGACAAAATTTCACAGATACCCAGATTGGGGAGATTAATCAATTTGATCTTTTAAGGGCAGCCCTGCGACAGAGACCAGACATTATTATCGTAGGTGAGACCAGAGGAAAGGAGGCCTATACATTATTTCAAGCCATGGCGACAGGTCACGGAGGATTTTCATCAATACATGCTGATTCAATAGAGGCAACACTAACAAGATTGACATCAGCTCCTATGGATGTTCCCAAGGCGTTAATTTCAAACAGTTTAGATTTAATCACATTACAGCTAAAGATTCGAGTTGGAAACAAATCAGCAAGAAGAATTATTCAAGTTGCCGAAATTGACGGAATGGATGAAAACACAGGACAGTTAAAAACAAACACTGTTTTTAGATGGAATCCTAGGACTGATACTCATGAATTTTTAGGAAAAAGTGTTGTCTTTGAAAAAATAAAAGAGAGAGATGGAGAGACAGAAGAACAAATCAATTATGAATTGACAAAACGAAGGGTAGCTTTAGAGTGGATGGTAAACAACAACGTTCGAGAACACAGAAAAGTAAGTGAATGTATTATGGAGTATTATGAGGATCCAGAGCGATTCTATGAAAGAAAAAGGATAAAGATTTCAGATTGAGTTTTTCTAAAAAGCAAAAAAAAAGATCTAGAGATGTAGAAAAAATAGGACCTATTCATATTTACGCCTACAAGCTGCTAGATGAGCGCATGGAGTTTCTTTATCCAAAATTAAAACCATTAGAAAAGTCCCTTAAAGAATCAATGATGCCAATTCCATATGAAGTGTATACCTGTAGCATGGTTTTCTTTAGCTTGATTGCTGCAGTTAGCGGAGGAATTATAGGAATCATCGTCTCCTTATTTGTAAATATTCAACCTGAAGTATTGGCTTATCTAATTCCTCCAGGGGCAGCAGTAGGATTTGGTGGAATTACCTTTGGAATGCTTAACACCATACCTTCTCTTCGCGCAAAATCACGTGCCTCAAAACTTTTGGATGAGATTCCTCATTTTATTGGATACATGTCTACTCTGGCTACAAGTGGTTTATCATTGGAGGGGATTTTCAAGGCAATTTCAAAAGAAGTAGGTGAGGAAGAGATGGTAAAGGATGCCAAGCTCATTGTAAGAAACTTGGATATCATGGGAATGGATTTGATTACAGCAGTCACAGATTTAATTCATCGAACCCCAAGAGGCCCATATGCCGAATTACTAGAGGGTGCAATTATTACTGCCCAATCAGGTGGCGACTTGAAAGAATACTTTAATGCAACTGCCAAAGTTCAGCTAGAAGAAAAAAGAATGCTAATGGCAAAAACCACAGAGTCGCTCGGAGCAGTGGCAGAAATTTACACAATCCTTTTGATTGTATTTCCATTACTTGCAGTAATAATGCTCTCAATCATGGGAATTATGAGTCCAACTCTTGGAGGTTTTGATTTAGTAACTCTGATTAATGTTCTCACTTTTGCAGTAATTCCCATGTGTGGTATAATGATGCTAATAATGATGGATTCAATGGTTCCAAAGAGGTAATATAATGTCAGAGATAAAAAAATCACCTCCAAGAAGACGCAAACGTGAAGAACCATTGCCAAAAGGACTAAAACCTAAAATATCGTTTACTAAAAGCAATCTTTTCAAAATGATAATGTTTTCAGTTGTTGGTTCAGTATCTGTTATTCTCATTACCCAACAAATTGGAGCAATGACTGAATCAGAATCGATTGCTGAAATTGGGTTAATCTTTGGTGGAATCGCAGCAATTATTCCATTAACAGCATATCAGTTAAAGGCAGTCCAACGAAGAGACAGCATAGATAAACATATGCCAGTTTTTCTTTTAGGACTTTTAAGTTCTGTGCAAAGTGGGGCTAATCTTATCAAGGCAATAGAGCAGACGGCAAACAGAAATCTTGGAGCGCTAACGCCACCATTAAAAAATCTAAAAGCAAACATGAGTTGGGGAATGCCAACGGAGGAGGCATTTACACATTTTGCAAACATGTGCGATACTAAAATTTCAAGACGAGTGATATTGCTTTTAGAGATGGCATTAAAGATAGGAGGAGACGTTAGTGAAAACTTGGAGATGATTCAAAAACACGTAACTGATATGCAAAACATTGAGAAAAACAGAAAGTCTCAATTGGCACCTTACACATATACAATTTACATCTCGTTTTTTGTATTTTTAGCAGTCGCAGTTTTGTTGGTTACTAGCTTTTTTTCAGAAATTGAAAAAGTCCAATTAAGTTTGATTGACTCAGGAGGGGCACAAGGCGGTGGGTTGTTTGGCTCCTTGGCAGATATGGATATATCATTAATGGAGGATGCGTTATTCAACATGGCAATTATTGAGGCTATCTTTGGAGGGTTGGCGGCTGGAAAGATTGGTGCCGGATCGTACGTTGCAGGAATTAAGCATATTGTAGTAATGGTAGTAATTTCAGTTATAGCATTTAACGTAGTTTAGGCTTCAAAATTACCTAAAGCCTGCCAAGTTTCTTTTTTAAGAATTTCTGCTAGTCATATCTTGTCAGTAACAAAGTGATACACACAGATGCTTTTGTTCTCAAATTAATTCAGTATAGCATGAATACGATGACCACGCAGAAAAAAAGGGCAATACAGTGTAAAACTGGCCAATTATACCAAACCACAAAAATTCAAAATAAAAGTATTTTTGGAGAAAGACGAAATTGATGTCAGCACAGGAACAAGTGGAAAAACTTGCCATCGAATTAAAGGAGACTCTGGACTTTGATGAGTTAGAATCAAAAATATATTTGAGTCTTTTAAGAACAGGACCAATTACGGCAAGCGCATTAGCTAAAGATCTAAGTATTGATAGAGCAAGAATGTATAGAACGGTAGACAAACTAGTAGATAGGAATATTATTTCAACTACTCTTTCTAGTCCTAAATTATGCATTGCCGTAGAACCAGAAAAGGCATTAAGAATTGCACTAGAGAAAAAAGAAGAAGAAATTAAAAAAATAAAAAAATCAGGAGAAGCAATTGTTGAGAAAATTAATAGTGAGATTTCAACCAATCAAGGGACAAACATACCCACTCTTAGAATAATTCAAGGAAGAGCCAACATTTACTCCGACATTGCCCAAATGATTGAAAATTGTACAGATACAGTATTCATTGCAACAACACTTGAGGATATCTCAAAGATGTATCACAGCATGATTCCAGAAAAAATTAAAATCTGTGAGAAGAATGGCGGAAAAGTTGTACTTTTAGTTGAAATTGAGAATATCGAAATGATTTCATTTGTAAAAAGATTCAATGCAACTGAAACTAGAGTATGCAAGCTTCCATCAAAAGGAAGAATTGCAGTTCTAAAAGAAAAACAAATGATAATGTCTGATTCTACTCAAACAGCTTCCAATTCTGAGAGTGATTTTTCATTATCAACAAACGCAAAAGATATGGTAAGCAACATTGATAATTTATGCAGATTGTTATGGAAATCCGGTAAACCGCTAGAAACTGTTTATGCAAAAAAGAATAAAAAAAAGTAAGTCCTTAAACCAAAGATTCGTCACTAACATCAATGGGTTTTCTTCCCAGAAAGCCAGAATCACCATCATGCCAAAATTTTATTTCTGTTTCACCGTACTTCCAACACAGCCAAACATCTTGATCGAATCTTTTTGAAGGAAAATCGAGAAGCCCTTGATCTATGCTTTTGATAACAACCCCTGTTTTCTCTAAAATTTCTGAAGATTCATAAAATTGAGTGATGGCAGCATTGAGTTGTTGTTTTATGGGAATATATTCATCAAATTTGTTTGTGGAGGCAAGGATCACTTGTAATTTTTGCTCTAATTTGGATACTTCGTTCTTTTTTTTTAAGGCGTTTTCAAATTTTTTAATCACCTCAGGTAAGATTTGATTAGCGTCATTTGTGGTAAAATAAAACATATCTTGACAGCAATACACCTGATTAAAAATCTTAAGTGCTTAAATTTACCTTGCATTTTAAATACAAAATATTATTTTTCCTAAAAAAATCCTTACTATGCTAACTGTTTTACTTTCATTCCTAAAAACAGGTAAAGCAATAAGATTCTAGTCTCACCAACCCTTGCCAAAGTGTTAACGAGTTTATCGACTGCCAATAAAAATACTAGCCCCCCTTTTCACGAGTAAAAAGTAACCATGATTCACGTTATAATGTGGAGTTTGTTTGTTGGAAATTAGTTATAATTTAGATTATGACATTTGTATTGTTTTGAATATATGGGATAATTTTCAATTCGTACATTTAGGGCAATTACCATATTCTTTTGGGAAAACAGCCTTACAATGAACACATTGGATGGTCGTGTTTGAATACAGGAAACCTGATTTTGTTGCTTCTCGTATCAATTCCAATGAGTTTAATTTTTCTGCATTAATCATTTTCAATTATAATATAATCATGTATTACTTAAGGAGGATCTTATGTAACATAATTTTTTTACGGACAAAATATATTTTATATGAATTTTAAATTTCTTGTAACAAAATGGTGTAACACTTAACAAAATGGTGTAACACTTCAATATCTATAATAACTAAAAGTTGTTTAAAGAAAATACAATGAACAGCACCAAAAATATTATCCTGCTAACATCTATTGCAGCTGTTTTAGGTTTTGGAATATTAGCATTTCAAACCAATAATGTTTCTGTTGATGTTTTAATGAATAATACCTCAGAAATTTTGGACATTGGAGAAAAGAGTGAAATCACTACGTTGGCCAAACCAGAAGGCAAAGGAGGTAAACCAGGAGACGGCGAAAAAGAATCATCACTTGAAGGTGAGCTTTTAGATGCATCTAGCTACAACAAAATAAATTGCTCAGCATCTAACTTATTCTCTTGTTCAATCAAAAACTCTGGTGGTGGATTAGATAAAGTGGTATTAGCCACATCTGATGGAATCCCCTGCACAATAAAGGATGTCAAAAACGGCGCATCAAGAGCTTCTATAGATACAAGAAAAAGCCAATCAGGTTGTGACTATCAGCCATTATTGACGTACAAACTAACAGTCTTTCTGAATAGCAATCCACTTGGAAAATCAGTAGTGTTTATGGTTTCAACTTCAGATAACTCACTTGTTATATTAGAGAAAATAGTTGGTTAACAAATAAAAATTCTCTTTATTTTTTTCCTTATTCTCATCCTTCACAAAAAATAATTATGATACACAACCTTTTTCTAATTTAATTGCATATAGATAGTGGAAAGTGGCTCAGCCCGACAGGAGTCGGTGAATGATTTCATCACTGAAATCAAAAGGTAAGCATTTTCATCATCGCCACTTTCTGATTTTGTTTGTTCAAATTTTGAAACTAATTATTTTAAGATAGTAAAAGGGATGTTTTTCATGGGTAAAAGAGTAACAATTGTACTTGAGGATCATGTGGACACAAAACTACACAAAATACAGACAGAATTTTTCAAAGAATACAAAGATCCTATCAGTTTTTCCAAAGTCCTAAACGAAATATTGCATAAAGGTCTACTGTAAAAAATCAATGTTACACTCCAACGTGTTTAAATTTTCTGGACTTGAAATTATAACTACACATGCATTGCAACAAAATTTGTTTTAATCATAGAGTGAAAAAACTGCGCCCAAGACATAGTGGACGATATGAATCAGGGCAAAAACGTTGTTCATTTTGCGAAATTTACATAATATGGGATGGAAGAAATTGTCCTTGTTGTGGAACTACTCTTAGGTCAAAACCACGATATGCAAAGGGTAGAGATAAGTTAGTCCAATCCCTTAAGTTAAAAAATCCCTTCCCAAAAAATAATTTCACATTAACGGATTTGTAATCAATTGTATTCATTTGTACTCATCCTTCCCAAAAAATAATTTAAATCAGTAATCGCTTCTACAATGAATCTATGGTTTCCCAAAAAAACTCTGCATAAAGTCAGTTGCGCCGTAAAGCAATACTATTCCTACGAATGCAAAAATCACCGTATACATAGCTAAGGAGTATATGTTATGTGTTCTTTTACCTAAACGTCTTATCATTATGCATCAAGTTTTAAAATATTATAAAAGCATGTTTTTGTTTACCATGAACTAACCTTTTTTCAATTATCATCCTTCCCAAAAAATAATTTCATAATCCTACTATAGATTATGAAGCGTTAACAAGATTATTGGCTGTCAGTAAAAATAGAATGCCCTTCTTTTACTCCTAAGATTGTGCGTAGTTTAGATGATCTAAGAAGTGATTGTTTTTTGTAATTCAAATTTCTTGGTAATTGTTTCTAAAATTTCGTTGAGGTCCATTGGTTTTTTCAAACAGCCATTAATGCCATCCCTCCTTAACAAATTCTTAATTTGGTTATCATGACCAAAGTGTGCAGAATAAATAAAAATATTCTGGTCTTGTAAAATTTCCTCTGATGCAAGCGTTGCAACAATTTGCAATCCATTGAATTCAGGCATGACAATATCCAAAAGAATAACATCAAAGCGTTCTTGTTGAATCCGCTTTAGTCCCTCCCATGGATCATTAGTAACTACTGTTTGAAATCCATTGGATTTGAAAAATTCTGAGAGCATTGTTGTTGCCTCTTGATTGTCATCAATTATGAGTATCCTCCTAGAGTGAAACATTGCTTTTTCCTCATTTTGTGATAAATTCTTCTCCAATTTTTCTAATTGTTGAAGGTGTATAGGTTTTTCCTCAACTGAATGAACTCCAAACTTCATTAATCCTTTAACCTGATCTTTATTGAATTGTAGTACACTTGTAACAACTATTTTTTTTAATTCTGAAGGTCTTTGTTCTTTCAAATCATAAAGAAAGTCCATTCCGCCGTACTTTGGCATGCACATATCAAGTAGGATTAAATCATAATTATTGTGGAGCACAAGATCTAGGCCTTCTTTTCCATCATTGACACTTTTGAATGAGTGGTTATCATCAGTATACATATCAGAATACAATTGACAAATTTCGGGTGAGTCATCAATTTGGAGTATTTTCACAAATACTAATTTGACAATAGAATCATTATAACAAATGTTTGTTCAATTTGAACAAAAATAATTTCAAATTATCAACCTTCCCAAAAAATAATTTCATATTAACATTTTATTAAAAATGTTAACGAGATCATAATAGATAAAAAAAATAATTCCAACAAACAAACTCCACACTATAACGTGGATTAGTCCGTACTTTTTACGTACAAAAAGGGGGATGCTATTTTTACTGACAGTCGATAAAAATATTAGCCCCCCTTTCTACGCCTAAAAAGTTACCCTAATCCAGATTATAATGTGGAGTTTATCTAAATGAAATTATTTTTTTGTCTATTAGAATTATCCCAGTAACACTATTGAGTGAATATTAATTTGCTTTATTTTTTGAGAAGAGTGAAAATTGAATCTATTCTTCAAACTTGAATTCGATTTAGTGAATGTAGGATCTTTAGATTTCAAAGTTGTAACAATATTATTTTACACAGAAATTTTGTACGTGAATTTTAAATTTTCTTGTAACGAAATGATGTGACACTTAACTATGTATAATAACTTAATGCTGTATTATGAAAATACAATGAACAACACCAAAAACATTATCCTGATAACATCTATTGCAGCTGTTTTAGGTTTTGGAATCGTTGCATTTCAAACTAATACTGTTGATGCTTTAATGGATAATACCTCAGAAATTTTGGACCTTGGAGAAAAGAGTGAAATCACTACATTGGCCAAACCAGAGGGAAAAGGAAAAAAGGAACCACTTGAAGGTGTGTATGTAGATGGGGTTATTAATGGCACGTCGTATCTAAACACAATAAAGTGTTCAGCATCTAACATACTCTCTTGTAACATCAAAAACTCTGGTAATGGATTATCTAGAGTGTACTTAGACGTAGATTTATCAAGTACAAATGTTGGAAAACTCTCCTGTGCTGATAAGATTGTCAAAGACGGTGCATCAAGAGCTTCTCTAAATACAAGAAAAACTATCCACCCAGATGATTGCAAATACACTACAGATATGACGTATATACTAACAGTCTATCTGAGTGGTGTTGATAATCATGACTTTGAAAAGTACTGGATTTCATTTGAAATTCCAACTGAAGCCACTGCTGGCGAAATTGTCATAGATATAACGCCACCAGAACCAGAACCAGAACCAACATCTAGTTAGCTAATAAAAATCTCCTTTATTTTTTTATTTTTCCAAATTCCCATCCTTGCCAAAAAAATAATTTCACATCCATCAAGGGGAACCCAACTTTTGGTTCAAATGCCTAAACAATTTGAGGTATTAACGAGTTTATTGACTTCGAAAAAAAGCACCACCCAGGCATGAATTTTGCATATTAATTAGCGGTATATCGAATGTGTGATTTGTTGGAGATTTGTCAAGTAATGAAAACTTTCTAAATTGGTAATGAATTCTTGAAAAAGATAAAGACTTAAACCGATCTAATACGAAAAAGGAAAAATGAATCGGGGGTTATTAATGGCAGGGGCATTTTTAGCTATTACGGTTCTGGCAACTATTGCCATTGTTTCAGTAGCTGAGGCCAAACCCTTCAGTGATAGGAAAGATTCAGGAATTGATGCCAATTTAGAAAGTTTTCATTACTTGACAAATCTCCAACAAATCACACTTTCGTTATA
>PVMK01120912.1_pt1 | contig 10122 bp, 14 predicted proteins | sample 1853481 | NCBI WGS metagenome assembly PVMK01 (sample SAMN08533507, study PRJNA380276) | Marine sediment metagenome, whole genome shotgun sequencing project.
GCGGACTTGGTAATGATTAATGATTGTGACTTACATACTAAAGAAGAAAGAGCTTTGGCGGTTGATAAATATATAAAAGGCAAGTTATAGTTGCTAACTATTGTATAAAGACAACTAAGTTTCACTTAATTAATTGATTATGAATAGATACAATGTAACATTAACATTTTCAACTTATTGGCAGTTTAAGAAGTACCCGTATTTAAAAGTAACTAAATGCAAAAAAATTATTAATTGTAAAACTGGCACTATTTTAAAGTATCATACTAGGGGATTTTATATAGTGAATGAATATATAAAAAGAAATAATTTAAATAAACATTTAGAGTTAATTCCTAAAAATAGCAAATTACCTTTTTAAAAAAATACTGGTGTTATTGTGTTTGTTATCCCTTTGAAATTCTCTATAAAAACACCTCTCCTACCCTTTTTAAAGTTGTTCTGAACCCATTGGGATGATGGGCTTGCAGCAGGGTAATTATAATAATCAAAGTCATCACTTCCTGCCATATCCAAAAGGCTCTGATGGCTATCACCTTTTTTAAATATGATACGTTTAGACTTAGAGTAAATATTATTATGCTTACAGTATTGGTCTATCTTTTCAATTTGCTTTGTGTCTAGTTCTGGTTTAAAGCCAAATTTTAGTGTCTTATCGTCTTTCCCATGAGTTATAATAAAACATACATCTTTTATGTAATAGTGGCTTAAAAACGTTCTGTGATTGTTTACCTCTACATTATTATACTTTAGTTCTGCAATATCTTTAAATGCTTTATTTACAAAGTAACCAAATGATCCTGCGTGATTATCGTTACAGATATTATTGAAAATTATTTTTTCATACTTAGTTACTAAACCATCCATTATAATAGATTTAAAACTTAAAGCACAATCAAACGCTTCCTCATTAGTCATATTTTGGGGTAGTTCATGTCCTCCCCTTGTTGTATAACCGTTATAACCATCCATTAAATCACCTAAATCATCAACAATTAATAAGTTAGATTTTTTGTTTTTAATGGTTTCTTTTACAATTCTTACTGCGGTTTTTATTACCTCCTCTTTGTTCCACTCCTCCGCATACATTGAGTTTTTATCTTTGTCTGTGTCCATACCAATATGCAAATCTGTATAGGTTAAAGAATCAAAATCATAATCTGTATCTATTACTTTAGAATCTACATCAAAACGTTTAACGTGTTTCTGTATGATAGCATCAAAATCAATATTTGTAACACTCTCATCTACTTTTTCTTTAAACACAATATTATAAAAAGGTGTTCCAGTATGTGAAACCAGTTTATAACTTGAAATGTCAACTCTTGGGAGATTATAATGTGTGCAATAGTTATCAATATCCATCATTGTACCATCCTGTCTATTCCATGCAGATAACACAAAAGAACCGCCTTTGTAATCGTTTGGCTTTGTTGATGTGGTTGTTGATACGCTTATTTTATCACCGTTAGATCGTACCTTTGAAAGTTCTGTTAATTGAGAATCATTTAAACAATATCTAGCGGTGTTTCTGTTTTTGTCGTTTGGCTTTACTTTTAAAAATAATAGTTCTGCCTCTTGTCTGGTTAATCTTAATCTTTTAGTTTTTGCCATTTATAGTTTTATAAGAATCCCAACTTTTACGTCTGGTCTTTTTGTTATTGTATTGTAATTTATTCCACTCATTATACCAATCTTATTTTTTAGATGGTACATTAAACCTACCTCTATCTCAGCACCAAAATCTAAAGATGTTGTACCGTATAAAAATAAGCCACTCCTATCTTTTGTTTTTGTAATTGTGGTTATGGTTTCTTTTTCTGGGTAAGTAATTACTCCGCTAACTTGAAACGGTTTTGTTTCTGATGTGATTGTTAAATCTGCAAAAGCATCATTAGACTCTAACTTAACTTTGTACTGATTTGTTTCTATGGAGTTGGGATAGGATTTATCAACGAAAATAATAGAGTCTTTTCCTTTAATGGTCTTTACCTTATTTATAAAAACCTTTTTTTCAACCTCGATTATTTCAGTTCTTACAATAGTATCTGTAACTATTTTAGTAACTGTTTTAGTTTCTATTTTAGTAGTCGTTTTATTAGTACACCTATCAAAAATGATAAGTATAACTATTAGTGATAATGTAGTGTAAAATATTTTTTTAATATTCATTTTTTACATAAAACGCAACCCTTTCAATTTACAAAATATTAACCGTAAAATCAAGTAATTAACTACTATTATCTAAACAATAGGATTAACTACTCTTTTAATAGATAAATAGACTCAAATTTAAAGCACTCCATGTAATACGCTTGCATACCTTGATTTAAAAAAGCCTGCTTTATTGCCTCAATTTCGACTATCGCATACTCCTCAAAAATCTCTAACAAAAAATCAAAAACTTGTTGCGGTTCGTAAAATCTACTTACAAAACTTGCTTCATCTCCTAGGTCAATAATAAAATAATCTTCTTCTTCTTCCATTGTTATAATTATTTAAAAAAGTCCGAAAAGTTCACATAATAAACCATTAAAAATATGCGAACTAATCGAACCTATATTATACTATTTTTGTTTTCCATTCATCGGTCAAAACCATTCTACGTACTAATCCAGTAGTACCTCCGTTAATACGTCTAGTTACACCCTCTACATCATCTTTATCTGCGTATTTATTTATATTGTTTGCTTTCCAAAACCATAACGCAGCAATCATAGCATCGGGTTCATTTAATAACATTTCGGGATTTGATACGTAATCAATTCCTGTAAACTCTGTCAAACTTTTATAGTTGTTTTTACCTGTTAATTGGATGAATCCCTTACCTCTGTAACTCCAACCATCACCACTAGCAGTATCTCCGTTTCCCATTCTATTTGCATAAACTACATTAGCAATCTTTTCGGGTTTCCTTGCATACTCTTTTGCGGTTTCCTTTGTAAAGTATTTACCGAAAACTCTAAGTAGTGCCGACTCTGAGTAGTTAAGATTTTCAGATACGGGTTCTAAATTACTTTCGTGTTCTATTTGAGCCATAAAATGTGCCTTTCTCAAATTGGTATCAACACCAAACTCTTTGAATTTTGTTCTGTATTTTTCGTATAGTTCCATAGGTTAAGATTTATTTGGGTTTATTCGCTTATGCCATCCTGCTCTACTATTATTTTATTACACTCTTTCACTCGTAACCAAAGCATCTTAGTTAGCCCTGTTACCTTAACACCTATAAATATTCTGTAGCCTTTAGGATTTACTTTTATACTATCGTTTTCTGTTTTTACTAGTGTGAATGTGTGTGTAGTTTCATCTATTAATACATCACCAGAAACCGCACCCGATCCTGTACCATCTTTGTAATACTTTACTAAATATTTATCTTCTGCATCTGAAACGTTTGATTTAAAACACATTAATACATCCTCAATATCTGAGTAGTCTTTACCGTAAATTAATAAAGGGTTACTTGGATAAGTAACAGGTAATAAACATGGTTCTTCTGGATAGATTTTTACTGACATTTTGTATCTCCTTTTATATTGTTAGTTTTATTCAAAACCCCTTGTAGAGTTTTTATTTTTTGTATTTCGCCTTTTAGATTGCTTATCTTTTTTACAATTCCCTCAGACGTTTTAATCTTTTGTACCACACCGCTTAATATTTCTATTTTTTGTAACTCACCATGTAAAGGGTTTCTAATGATGTATGTTATATCACCACCGCCACCTCCATTAGTGATAGAGCAAAAGTGTTCCGCTGCGGTTGCACACCCTTGTATATTACTTACAGAAATTAGTTTATCTCTTGCTCTCATGGACAAATCTCTTTATTCCAAACCCCATCAATAATATCGGTTTTGTCTTGTTCTGTTACTGCTGAACCTGTTGCAATACCTTGTGCATTTACAGAACCAAACGTTTTTAAACTTGCACTAAAATTTGGGTTAGGAATTACATCAATACCATCATCACTAAATAAGTTACCTGTAACAAAACTTAAATGATCCCAATCACCCGCCTCTAGTTTCCAATTATTTATAAGGATAACAGTTTTACCAGAAAATATACCTGTGTTTCCAATAGGTGTACCGCCCTCAACAGAAAACGCAGGCTCAAATTGTGCATTATCTTGCGCCCAACGTTTCCAAGCGGAATAAATATCTCGCTCTAAATTCCAAGTTAGATTTCCTGCACCGACATTAGGCTCTTTTATTATTCTAGTAACTCCGTTAAATATCCAATCTGCCATTGTTAATTGTTTTCGTATTGTCTGTCAAATATCTGCTGAATTGGTAGCGATATATCCGATGTGGTATTTATATTTTCTAATCTTATATTCTCATATTGTAGCGATACTATACTAATATCTACCTCACTAACTAATAAGAAAGCAGAATATACACCCGTTACATTTTCAATACCTGTTATCTCATTCTCTGTACCTACCTCGTAAACTCTAACCTCTGTATTTGGTTGTAATCCTGTTAGAGTGAGTACACTTTGGTTAATAATATTTACATTACCATTTTGAGTATTATAAACCTTATCAGCAACTAAATTAGTACCACCTAAGTTAGTGAAGTTAAGAGTTTCAACTCCCTGATATTCTAAATGAATAGTAGATAGCGGATTAAACGTAAATCCATCAAGTGATAAATTTAGTTCTGTGTCTGCATCTTCTATACGAATTGTTAGAGGGTCGTTTACACCTGTTATCCCTGCCAATGCATCAAGCTGAGTTTGCATCTGCGCCTCTGTGCCTGAGATTGTATAAGTAGGTAAAGCACCACGCCTAAATAAGTCTTTTATTAAATCATCTTCTGTTTCTCTTGAGTAAGTCACCCATTGGCTGTAATAGGTATCTTCTTGGCTTCTAAACAAAATATCAGTACCGCCAACCTCTAAGTTACCGCCTGCGCCACCTATGGAAATATCACCGCCATGAGCATCTAAATCTGTTGCTGTAAGTGGGTTGCCTGACGTTGATTGCTGCTCAATACCATCAAGATACAAAACAAACTTCTTTTCTGTCTCGGTATAACTAAACCTAAATAAGATATGGTAATTTCTATTAGGCTCAAGTGATACATCACTAAACGCTTGCACGTTGTCATCGCCTGTATCGGCTTGTTGTGCTATAAGGGTATTGTTAATACCCAAGAAGAAGCATAAATTGTTTACACCACCACCCTCTTCATATAAGCAGCTAAATCCTTTTTGAATACCTCCTAATCTAATCCACCCTCCCATCAATCTATTAGTTGTAGTGGTTAAGTTCATGTTGCTAGAGTTTGGGCATTCTCTACGCCCATTCTGCGCCCGCCAAGATTGTGAGGTATTCTCAGATAATGCCAACCCTGCGAATCCGTTTGTGCCTACTATTTGAGATGTGAATGGGTTAGCACCAACAACATCGTCATACGTTCCATTGAAAGTCCACCAATGGTCAGGAGTTGATCTCTCAATGACAAGATCATAAGTAGACAAACCTAATACAATAGAAATAGAGCCTCTATTGCCATCGCTATCAGTTACAAATAAAAACAATAAGCCATCAGGAAATACATTTAATCCAGTTGCATCATATTCAATTAACTCATCAGACCATGAAACTATATTCTGCTCAACAAGTGTGGACGCTGAGTAGCTTATACTATCTCCTATCTCAACTTTTCCAGAACCCTGTACAGGCTCAAAACCAAATCCGTTTATTGGAATATTGGTGTCATTCTTTTTTATTTCGGTTTGTGTTGAATTTATGCCAATTTCAGGAGGCGCGCCAAGCCTTAGCGCAAATGCTAAAGTAGTGTTTTGAGAGTTACCACCAGTGTAACTAAAAGTTGTAGATGGTAATACACCTGTATTACTTGTTTGCTGTGTAGCAAAAGCACCTGCTGCCGAACCTGAACCCGTTCCTGGAGGCCCGTTTTGATTATCGCTAATTGTAGTCCATCCACCACTAGCCCAAGTTGGATTAACAGGGTTATTTGCATTATTTCCACTTTCTAATCCTAAGAAAGCAACACACATTTGGTCTGGTGTATCTCGGCTAATCTGTGGTACTTGTGAGTTAGTAGTTCCTGAACTGCTTACAAAAGAATTAAAACTTTGGAATGGGTCAACTGTATCCACTTCACGAAATAAAGCAAGACATAGCCAAGCCCTTTCGTTTCCGTTCATGCTTATTGTGTAAGTACTAGGCTCATTATTAACAGGCTTCCACCAAAGCGAGTCGTTCGCTGAGTTTGAAGATGTACCAGCATATTGCTGTGTGAACCCTGCTGCCGTAGGTGCGCCTCCACCATCTTTAGCAACAAACAATATAAGCACATCACCAGAAACCGCACCCGCAGGTAAGTCAATAACAGAGTTAGGCTCATTATCTGCGCTCGATGTTGTATATCCTACTAAAGTTGTTGCCATATTACGGGTTTAAATACTGTCTATCTATTCTTTGGTTAATTGGTAACTCAACATCTCCCTGTGTCATATCAATTCCTTTTACCTTTATATTTAAAAATCCTATACTAAGCACTACAACGTCAACCGTTGATGCTTGTATTGATGCTGAGAAACTTGTTGCACTCGTTTCTATTCCTGCTAGTTCGTTTGTTGTTCCCACCTCGTAAACTCTAACCTCTGAGCCTACCACTAAAGGCGATACGTTAAGTGTTGCAGGGTTTACTACATTTATAGTTCCACCGTTAGGTGTTGATATAATTGATGCGTTAGAACCGTTATTATTAACATAAGTTAAAACACCCGTACCCATCCATTGAATGTGAATTGATGCTAAAGGGTCATGAGTTATATTATTTGCTTGTAATGTTAAGTTACCACCGTTATCTGATATGCGAATGTTTAAAGGTTCATCGGGTCTTACTGTATTTGCTAAAGCATCTAATTCACTTTGATTAGTGATTGTTATTCCTGCTAATGCACCCTTTTCAAATATCGTTTCCCTTATCTGTGTATCTGTTAAAGCGTTAGCAGATGCGTTAAAGAATGATGTCCAAAAGTTATACCTACCACTTGTAGCACCGTTTAATATTACCGTTGCATTTCCTACCTGTGTCGTTCCGCTTGGATCACCAAATTCTGCTGCCGTTCTTGCACCTATACTAGCAAATCCCGATTGTGCGTTTGTTGGCTCTGTTACCTTTTGTTTTAATCCATCAATGTATAAACCAAACTCACCGTTTCCGATGAACTTTGTAAACACATGGTATATTCTATTAGGTTTTAAAACCCTATCACTAAACGCTTGAATAACACTACTACCAGTTACAATATCAAGCATTATTTTATTACCTGCCCATAACGTAATATTGTACTGATTTCCAGTTGTACCCTCACGATATATTGATTTAGGTGGTAATTGAATACTGTTCATTCTTAACCATCCACCTACTGCCTTTTCAGTTGCTATTGCATCAATATCAGCACTCTGTGGTATTACTACTCTATCTGATGTAGCATTACATTCTACACTATTAACGACATCCTCACACAATGCATTTGTAACAGAAAAACCTGCATTAGTTCCATCGCTAGAACCGACTGCATCGGTATAATTTCCGTTAAACTCCCAAACGTGTTCGGGATTAAGTGTAAGGATGTCATTAATGTATGCCATATATTAAGCGTTTTGGTACTGTCTTTCAACTGCTGCTACGAATGAAATTGTATTTGCGTTACTTCTCGTAATCGTTGCGGTTGTTTTTACATATTGTCCTGTATTTAATCCGATTGCTATTGCAGTAACATTGGCATCCGTTCCACTTGAACGACCACCTTGTACGTTACCATCGTAATCAAAATCAAAATCTATTTCAATGTTTCCATTTACATCTCCACTAATAGCAGTACCAGAATTATCTTCTACGAAAATTGCGCCTGTGTTACCGTATTCAAGTCCTGCATTTACACCATCTGTAAAGTACAATCTGTAAACTGCATCTGTATCATTTACTAGGTTAGTGTTAAATATCAATTTACCTGCTGCAACGAATGGGAATGTAACTTCATCTCCACTGTTATCAGCGAAAGCAATATCATTTGTATCTAGTGCGTTGAAGTTGTCAATATACACACCGTTACCTCCACCTTGGTAATTCTCAGCAGATAATGTTTTTAAAGTAGCACCAACGAACTCAACTAGTTCTGGCATTACATTACCAATCAATGCACCACTACCTGCGTCTTGGTCATTGTCTTGTCTTAATGCCCATTGTACGTACTCGTAAATCTGTTGCTTAGAACCGTTATTACCATCTATGATAATACCGAAATCTTTGTTTGTACCACCAATATCTCTTGTCTGTGGTGTTGTGTAAAACTCAATACTCATTCCATCATAAGGCGCAACATCTGCCGTACCATCACTATTAGAATCAATACCCGTATCTGGTACACTAATATTTAAGTCAACTCCTGTTGGTAGTGAGAAAGAGAATAGTTTAGGTGCTAATAGTGAACTTTCACCAATTCCAATAGATGAGGAAGAACTAAATAACTGACCTTGCTCACGATTAAATAATTCAATGTTTGAACTTCTATCGTAGCCATCCGTATAATTCCATCTCCATTAGGGTCTGATATTACTTGTATCGCCTCTGCGGTGTTTCCTTGAAACGTATAATCTACTGCACCAATTCCTAAGTCATAGTAAATTTGATCGTCTGCCTCTGCGTTAAGGATTGCAGTACCTACCCAATGTTCAGTAATACCGCCTGCTAAGTTTCTAACAAGCCAACCACCACGACGTATGGTTTGTTCTGTTGTTGTACCCTCCCAAGTCCAACCGTTAACCAATTCAAAAAATTCATCGGTAATTGGTACAAGTGGAAAATCAAATGCTGCTAAGTTTTTTCCGTTAGGGTCGTTCTTCCATTCTTCCTTAATGAATGAATAAACTGCTTTTTCTGTTACACCATCAGCAGCAACTAAAAGCCCAACATTAGGGTTTAATTTAATTGTTAGGTTTGCGGTGTCAATAAATAGATTTGTTGATCCGTTGTCTGATACGGAATCTTGTAAATCGTCTGGGTCTGTGATTAGTGCCATAAGTAGGTGTTTTTATTTATTTTCTTTGTCAATTTTTTTTGTTTCTATTTCTTTAATGTGGAAATTTTCTCTTGCCATTTTTATCTCATATCTATCGAGGTGGTGTTGTTTCCAAACCTCACTCACTTTTTTAACGACTATTGCAACCCCATAAATAACACCTAAGTAACCCGCAACTTGACTAGGTATTGAACTTAAAATATTATCAACAAAGTTTCCCGATTCCGTTCCGCTTTGCGTTATAAGGTTTGCAAATTGAGCGACACAAGAATATCCGAATGCCCATTTTAGAATACTTACTTTTGTAATACTAGATATTATTGTAAACATTTAATTTGTAGTATTAATAAGCGTTAGTATAAAAGGCTTTTTAATAGTGTTTCGTGTTGTGTTATTTTTTATCATAGGGTTAAAAGTTATTAGTTACGTATTCATTAATTTTACTCTTGATGGTGTTGAAAATATCTAAAATATCATCGTTGTTTGGAGCATCACTTTCGTCTATGTTGTCTTTTACTAGTAACCATAGACCTTTATGTAATGGTTCGATAAGTGGATATATTTCTTTTACTATTCTACTCGCTTGGTTTTCGTTAATATCTCCGTTATCTTTTCTACGCATTACAAATGCCATAGCCCTATCGAAGTATAAAATACCATCTGCTTTAAACCTTGCTAAGTCTTTTGCGCTTTGGTCGTTGTCCTCTTTGCGTTGTAATTCCTCTGCGATTTCTTCCTCTGTCATTTCGACAATTTCAAAGGTGTAGTTATCTGCACCCTCATCATAAATCATTTGACCTAGACGTTGCGTTGCATCATCGTATTGAGGTTTAACCAAATCCCTAAAACCATCTAATTCGTGTTCTTCATTAGATAAGTATTTATCGTAACCGACAGTTAATCTATCGGGTGTCGCTAATCTCCTCCACCTCTTAGGTATTTTGTTGTATTTCTTTATTGTACCGTTTACTGTTATTGCTTTCATAATGTTGTTATTGTTATCTCGTTGCTGAACTCACTTCTATTCCAATAAATATCACAAGCAACTATCCTAATT
>PVMK01121841.1_pt1 | contig 10121 bp, 14 predicted proteins | sample 1853481 | NCBI WGS metagenome assembly PVMK01 (sample SAMN08533507, study PRJNA380276) | Marine sediment metagenome, whole genome shotgun sequencing project.
CATGATCTTAAGAGCCCGGCCTTTAGTATCCATGGGCTGACGAAACGTCTCTCCAGACTTTACGGGAACATTCTTGACGAAAAGGGGACAACCTACTGTGATCAAATAGTTGAAGCCTCAGAGCAAATTGTAGGACTTGCCGAAAATATCAATGTTTACATATCGACTAAGAAAGCACCCATTACCATAGAAAAAGTTAATTTAAAGAATCTCTTCCAAATGGTGAGAGACGAAATCGCCCCTCAACTCAGTATTCGCAAAGTAAAGTGGTCCCAGCCTGATTACCTTCCCGAAATCAAGGTGGATAGATTAGCCATTGTGAGGGTAATAAGGAATTTGGTAGATAATGCATTAAAATATGGCGGTGATGAGCTTAGTGAAATTAGGATAGGGTATCAGGAGTCAGATGAATCCCACATTCTTTCAGTAATGGATGACGGTATCGGTCTGAGGGTGGAAGATTCAAAAGATATTTTTGATACTTTCAAACGAACACAAACATCCAGAGGAATCGAGGGCGCAGGTTTGGGCCTTGCGATAGTAAAGGAGATAGCAGAACGACATGCTGGAAAGATATGGATGAAGCCGGGATCGGAGAGAGGGATAAATTTCAGTGTGTCAATTTCAAAAAATCTACAACTATCTCACTAACCTTTCTTATCCGGACATTGCCATATTGATTACTCACTCGGATTAGCTTCTCACGTGCCGGATATGAGTGGGAGCGTGACTTATGACAGGATGAAAGAATACACCCCAAAGTTAAGGTCCTCCTTTCCAGTGGATACAGCATCCATGGTCAAGCGACCGAGATATTGGATCGAGGTTGCAATGGTTTTATTCAGAAGCCCTTCAAGATGAAAGAATTATCACAAAAATTGAGGGAGATCTTGGATAGTTGATGTATATTTGAGATTGCAGGGGAGCGAAATGAGTGGAAAAATACAAGAGGATGAACTTGATGCAGCAGCTGCCGAATTCATAAATACCTTCAATGATTTTAAGAAAGCCGCAAAAAAACTCGCGGTAATTATGGACAGCATAAGAGAAAAGAACTTTCAAGAATTAAGAGGTCTTCCCGGGGAGACCCAGCAGACACATGATTTCTTAATTCAAATGATGGATGATAACGGCCAGATTGGGGGAAGATGTTTCTGTATTCGATGCGTGGTCGGGGAGGAGAAAAGACAAGGTTAAAAAAAGACGACTGAAATTAAAGAAATTTATATTTTCTGCCGATATATAATCATATGGATATGACACTTTGAATTTCCCACTACTCTAAGATGATCACGAGGTAATCATCGTGAGAGAAAATTTAACCATTGATGATGAAATTCAGGGAATTCTCAGAGAAGACCCTCAACAATTAATGAAAACCATCGCTAAACTAAGGCGCCAGGCAATTATAGCCTTTACCAGAGCACCGCTCAATTTCAATCCCAAAGTCAACCCACGCGATGGATCAGGTTGATAAGACCTTGCTCTTTTTGGGAAAGAGTTTAGACAAATTCCCCTAGTGTGTTGTGGAAAAAGAAACCACAATATCTTGCGGTCGTTCCCTTCATCGACTATTAATCCAAAAGTGAAGAATACCTATATTATACGTGAATACCAGAAAACACTTTCTTGGGGATAACAATATCTATGTAGTCTTGAATTTTCCCACCCACAAAAAGTGAAGGTTACGGATTCTAACCATCATAGGAATACTGAGATACACTCCTGAATTCACAACCTGAGTCAATGTTGTGATATGAGCTCAAAAATCCATTTCAATTGTAAAGCGTATTCCAGGTTTTTGACATACAAGAAAATTTAGGATAATCTCAATATTCCAAAACGTGTCCCAGATCTGAGATACGGAATCAGTTATCACAGGTTCGCTTGGTGCGCCCGATTTGATGTTATCACAGGTTTTTGAACTTGCTGATTTCCTTGTTTTCTGGCAAGATAAAAAGATTAAAATAAGGCTGGAATTGGTTCGTATGCGTACCAATAGCTTATTTTTTTAAAGTGATACCTAATGCAAGCGTTGTTGGCCCCGGGGGACTGACAGAGACCAAAGGAAATCTAAGCGGTTCCATTCAATCTTATAAAACCCCGTCCTCTGGGCGGGGTCAGAGTCATTTGGCTATGCCTGAAAAGTGTTTTTAAAATCGCGGTGGCGAAGCCATGAATCGGGCGAAAGGCCACGGCCTCTGGCCGTGGATAGTCCGATTCAAGCGATTTTTTTACTTGCAGAAAAGTGTTAACTACTCCACCTGGTTTCTTTACCCAAATACCCTGAATTTATCTTTTTGGGCCTCACACAATGGACATTTCTCAGGCGCGTTTCCCTCTAAAGTATATCCGCACACCTCACAGACATTAATTGGTCCTAGTGTCACGTCGATGCCGTCTGGAACCACCTCTTTTGCCTTTTCAAATAGCTGCTTATGCATTTTCTCAGTCTCGTACGACCACTCAAAACTGCGCTGTGCGCCCTTTTCATCCTGAAATTTTGCAACCTCAATATAGACAGGATACATCTCTGTAATCTCAAACTCTTCTCCCGCAATTGCAAGATCCAGGTTTTTTTTCGTATTTCCCGGCCCAAAAGCAGCCATGCTGTCAGCTACAAACCCGCCATTCAAATGCTTCAAGACCTGATAATGATCCCCGGCATGAATATATTCCGCATGTGCAATTGCATGGAACAGCCGGGCAACGTTAGGAAAATTTTCTTTTTCCCCCTGATTTGCAAAGTGAAGATACCTCATATGCGCCTGGCTCTCTCCCCCAAAAGCATTTATCACAAATTGCTCGGTCATTTTTTTCATGTGATTACCTCCTGCATGTCCGTTTTATTATTTATGGGGATCTGACTCTGTGAGAGTTTAATAGAATTGTGAAATCTCCTGTTTTGTCTTGGTTATGGAAAACCCCTGGTTGACAAGGGGAGACTCAAGATTGGCCAGCAGTCTCTGTTCAAATGACTTCCGTTCATTTTTGTAAAAAATGCCGGTGGGGATTCTGCTTCCCCATTCTAATGATCTTTTGAACGCCTCAATGCGGTCCCTGGGATTGTAGTCTTCCTCTAAATGGTAAACCCTTTCCTTATACCAATGAAAGGTGTTTACCTTATTAAAAGTTACGCAGTTCTGAAGGATATCCACTAGGGCGAACCCTTTATGATTGATTGCCTCCTTTATAATATCCTTGAGAAAAGGCAAACTTGAGGCATCGGCAAACGCCCTGGCCACAAAACCGCAGTCCAGGGAAATGGCAAGAGCGAGTGGATTTAATTGCCCGGCCGGACTGCCGTATGGTTGTGTCTTTGTGACTGTTCCTTCCATAGTAGTCGGGGATGCCTGGCCTTTAGTCAGCCCGTATACCTGATTGTTATGAACAAAAAGTTTGATATTCACGTTTCTGCGGATCGCGTGAAGCAGATGGTTCCCCCCCTCGCCATAACAATCGCCATCACCTGCAATTGCAAGGACCAGCATGTCATGGTTGGCTAATTTCAAACCCGTGGCCACAGGAAGGGTTCGCCCATGCAACCCATTAAACGTATTGCATTTCATATAATGCGGCAACTTGGCTCCCTGCCCTATTCCAGAGACAATAGTAAATTGGTGAGGTTCAATATCCATCTCCACCAAGGCCTTTTTTAAAACATTTAGGATGGCAAAATTCCCGCATTCCGGGCACCATGTAGGTTTCTGACCTTTATAATCTTCGAAGGTGCTCATCAATTTCTCCTAAGAGTCTTTCCATCCCGAAGGGACGGCCATCATATTTGTTGATGCAGGCGCCAAACTTGAATCCGGTTTCTGCCCGCATCAGACGGGCAAACTGTGAAGAGACGTTATTCTCTATACAGATCGCAAGACTGGCTTTTTTGAGCAAATCAGCATAATCAAACTTTTCCAGCAATGGAAAAGGATATACTTCACTGAAATGGAGCATACCGATTGAATGCTCTCCCGAGAGATGGTCCACTGCTTCTTTCATCGGACCATACGTGGAGCCATACCCAACCAGCAGTATTTTTGTCTGCCGGTCGCCGTAATGAGTGGGTGGGGCTATCTCCTGGTTGAGTAATGGCATTTTTTTCAAAAATCTCTTCTCCACCATTTTTTCCCTGGTTAGACCATCTTCAATTATATGCCCATCCTCATCATGTTCATCACTATCCACAACCACCAGATGCTTTGAACAGCCCGGAACCGCTAACGGAGAAATGCCATTCTCCGTATAGGCATACCGCTGGTAAGAAGTCATCTTGTTTAGATGCTCTCCCCGCAGTCTAAAATCCTCGTACAATAATTGTTCCGTATCAAAACCGGTAAATGTCCACTGGGAATCAGCCAAATACTGATCAGATTGAATGAACACTGGTATCTGATATTTTTCCGCCAAGTGAAAAGCTTTGTTTGTTAGGAAAAAGGCCTGTTCGGGAGTGCCGGGCGTGAAGACAGCCCGGGGGAATTCACCATGGCCACCATACAGAACGAAAAACAAATCGCCTTGCTCTGTCCGGGTGGGTAGCCCGGTTGCGGGACCTGGCCGTTGCACTTCAGCAATCACAACAGGTGTTTCGGTTATACCAGCAAGGGATACTCCTTCTGTCATCAGGGCAAATCCACCTCCCGAAGTGCCGGTCATGGCCCTTACTCCTCCAAAGGAAGCACCCAGCGCCATATTTATCGCGGCGATTTCATCTTCAGCTTGTTCCACAACGATCCCACATTTTTTTGCCTTTGAGGCCATGTATATCATAATGCCGGTTGAGGGAGTCATTGGGTAAGCAGCGTAGAATTTACACCCACTCATTAACGCGCCAAGGCCGACAGCCTGATTTCCGTTAATAAGCATATGGCCTTGCATTTGCGTTTTTTCTACTGCAAACGACTTCATCCTCAGCCTTTTTCGCAACACAAAATCCAAACCGGTTTGAGCCGCTGCCACATTGGAAGCAATAACTCCTTCCCCCTTTTTACCCATTGCATCCCTTACGGTTTCTGCAAACAAATCAAGCCCAAGACCTAAAACTCCCAGAACAGCACCAACTGCCACGGAATTGGCCATAATTCTATCAACACCAATCTCTTCCGTAAGTTTGACAAAAGGGATATCCAGATATTGCGGACCAAAAAGTTCGTGTTTAATTGATTCGGCATCGTAGATGATGAGTCCATTCTCCCGGAGGTGATTGCTATGATTGTTGACCGTATCTAAATCAAAGGCGAGAATCACATCCAGCTGTTCCCTTGATGCCATCACTGGCTGGTCTGCAACTCTAATTTGATAGAAATTGTGCCCACCTCTGATCCGGGACATATAATCCTGATGAGCGAAGACATGTAGCCCAAGACGGGAAAAGAGTTTTGTCAGCAGACTGCCTACAAACTGCAGCCCCTGTCCTGCCTCCCCACCGATCCGAATTGTACATTCCATTCGAAAACTCCATCCAATAAGTCCTGCTTTACAGCTGAAGAAGACCGGGGTATTAACAACACTCTTCAAGCATATAATGTTTTCCGTCCATGGAAACAAAATTAATGCCGCTTATTTTTGGCAAGCCCGCAATTTTCCAGGCTTTTTCGGGATTGATGAATTCTTCACTGACACAGTCTTTTGGTTTATGGATATTTTTACACACGTAATTTAATATTGGGAATCCTTTAAATTTCTTATAATACTCCCTCATAAACTTTACTATTTCCATCTGCTCATCAGTAATTGTCCCAATCTCTTCCCTTGCTGCCAAGGCCTGGGCCACATCTACTCCCCAGTCATCAAGGCTCACGAGAAAACCCTCATCATCAAGCTGGATTGTTTTACCTGAACATTTAATTTCATTCATTTTTCATCCTCCCCATATTTTGGATAGCTCACATGTCATTCCCTGTCTGCCTGTTGTTAAATAAGGCGGCCATTTCGTTGCCATATCATAAGAGCCGATAAGGGTAAGCCCGCTTAGTCCATGAACTATCCGGATAATCTGCCTGCAGTTTTTCATAGGCCTCTTTTAAGGATTTGGGAGCACCCGTGCTTTTATACTTGCTTACTCCTTGCAGGTAGATGGCTTCCGGAGCTGAATCGCTCGTCCGATGTTTTGCCAGCAGCGTTTCAATATGTGAAAGAGCTTCCGTGAAATCATCTCTGTCAAAACATGTCTTGGCTTTGCCCAGCAAAAGCAACGGAATCAACTCTTCCGGCGCCAAAAAACCTAAGGTTCTGTGATGTTTTTTACCCTCTTCATCCAGTGTTATAAGGGTCGGAGTCCATTTAACGTTGAAATCCGTAGCTAATGGTTGGGCGTCGGAAGCAACCCGTAAAGGGATTATTTTTTGGTTAATGAATTCTATTACTTCCTCATTTGGATACGTAACTGCATCCATTTGCTGACAACCAATTCACTGCGGGATTGAAAAAATCAAGCAAAATGGTCTTGCCTTCAGCTTTTGCCCTCTCTTTTGCCATGTCCATGGACGTTTCCCATTGAATTTTTTCTGCCATTGCTTTACCTCCCGAGGTATTTTCAGCTCTTTAATTAAGAAAACTTATTGTTTGCCCCGCTGCACGGGTGTTAATGAATTGCTCAAAAACAGAATTCCCCAACAGGAAAAAAATTTCGTCGAATGGAAGAGTTCCTGCTGTGTCTAGACCCTCATCCACGTTGTGAATTCGTTGAGGGCGATGGACCTGAAATAGGCCTCCATAGAGGGGATAGAGATAAGCAGAGTACATCTCCGCATTGAGCTGATCGTTAAGGGCCTGTTGCATATTACCTTTTAACATAATGTCTATCCTTTCCACAACCCATGAAGATTACAGTATTCACGAGCCGTGGCTTGATCGGCATCGATGCAAAATGCGGCCTCCGGAGAATCCCCCGGGTTTAGAAACTGACGATAGGCCTTTTCTCCTACGATGAGTTCAACCCATTCAATATAATGCTTTATCTTCCATAGGATGAGTGACACTTCCTACCTTAACTTTGCATCCGTCGGCTGTCTTTTCAACAACAGGGACATGCTTTTCTTTGGCGGCATCGACGGTGTTTTCTTTAAAAAGTTTCATGGGCGAACCACAGCATACCAGTTCACCTTGACCGCCATGCATCACCTCCACGATGTTTCCACAGGCTTCACATTTATATATCTCCAATTTTTCTACCATCTTTATATCCTCCTTTTGATGAAATGAAACGTTTTTGTGAAAGGTTTACCTATACGACGATTTATTCTGATTCTAAGAGAGTTTTTTCACGGCATCCAGTACCGCTTGATAATCCGGCTCTTCTGTGAGCTCTTTCACGATTTGAATATATTGTATGGTTCCCTCACGATCCACCACAAACACCGCCCGTCCCAACAGGCGCAGTTCCTTGATAAGCACCCCATAAAGGGCCCCAAACGAGGCGTCACGATGATCAGACAGGGTGATGACCTTGTCAACACCCGCCGCTCCGCACCATCGCTTTTGGGCAAAGGGCAGGTCCATGCTGATCGTGAGGATGGCCACGTCAGAGCCGAGCTCACCAGCCTCTTCGTTGAATTTTTTGGTCTCCATATCGCACACGGGCGTATCCAGGGAAGGGCACCGAAGATATGACGCAAATCTTGCCGCGATATGATGAAAAGCTAAAAGTTGAGAGGTCATTGTTGAGAACCTCAAAGTCGGGGGCCTTGTCACCCGCCTTGAGTTCTCCTCCCAAAAGGGTCAGCGGGTTTCCCTTCATGGTCACCGCTCCAGAACGTTCTTCCATTTTTTCACCCTACTTTCTATGAGTTGGTTAAAATGCCATGATATGTCACAGCGCCGCCACTAAGGCACTAAGCCAAAAAAATTCTAATATAATTTTCTTATGTCATTTGACATTCTAATTCTCGCTTGGATCGCTCATGACAGAAACAACTTTCAGATCCCTTAACGCAGGGGGCTGCAGGAATAGTCCGCCCAATGAGGCTTCATTTGCCGTGAGGAGATCAGTCGGGCCTCCTGAACCTCATGATGAACTCCTGGTGACGGCGTTTCTATTTCTTTTGTCAATGCCATTTTTATTTTGAGCTTCAGTTGTTCAAAATTCGAGGTCTTGAGCACGTAGTAGTCGGCAGCAATCGACTTCGGATCGTTTCTAAATGCGGAGTAGGCTGTGGCCAAAATGACTGGGAGATCATAATGGGCGTTTTTTATCTCCTGGAGAAGATCGAGGCCGTTATAATTGCCCAGCTTAATGTCTAGTACGATGAGATCAGGACTTTGACGATCGATCATTTCCATGACCCGTGAACCGTCCCCGGTTGCGATCACCTCATGGCCTTCTTCTTCAAGCTCATCGGTATAAAGGATCCGGATCGCTTCTTCATCGTCCACGACAATGATCTTGCTCATATTCCCTCCCGGTTCATGCTGCCCTTGTGTTTAAAAGCTCGGTTATCATTTGTTTTAATCTCCCAAGCGTACCAAAACTCTTTACCAAGTATCCATCGGCTTCGGATACGCGGGGATCCTCCACATGGCTGTCATACGCCGTGAAGATAAGAACCGGCAAATGGGGATGCATGCTCTTGATGTCATGCAGCACATCCCATCCCTTGAATCCGTCTAGATACAAATCCAGCAAGACCAGATCAGGTTTTGAATCCGTAAGGTATGACCTGGCCGATTCGGGATCAGTCACGCCGTCAACACTGAAGCCCTCGGGACCCAATTCCTCTGAGAGCAGTTCTCGAACGTATGATTGGTCATCTACAACTAAAATCCTTGACATCATTCTCTCCTCCTTCTTCTGCCTTGCCGGGTCCCTGAACAATGCAAACGTCACCAAAGTTTTCTACTCGCCTGGGTTGAACCTGGATTTCGCATTCGGGAAAGAGGATACAAGGCCATGCGATTAACCTGCTGTCTTGTTCAGAAGGATTCCCCTGACTAATAAGAAACAGTAGCATCGAGTATCCAGAATGGTTGTTCAAATGTAAATGGGGTGAACACTGTATTTTTATTGAGATAACACTGTATTTTTGGTGGGGTAACACTGTATTTTCGCAAAAAAGAGGGAATGGGAGGAGTGGGAAACTGTGTGAGTACAGAAATCGGAGGTCGGTGGCGCCAGGCAAAGTCTGGAGCGTTGGGATAGGTGGCGAAAGAGCCATATTTGAAATTCGCTGAAGGAGTCTAATGGGTTCAAAGCCCATCCGGTAAGGGCTGTCACCCGACCGGAAGCGAGTCTTGCCAGTGTAGAGAAATCCGAATCTGGAAGCGTAGAAAGCGGTTACTGAAGCCGTGTGAATCTGCCTCAAATGATCGTTACAAGACACTTCCCCATTGACGAGGAAATAACGTGTTTGTGGACGAACAACCGGCCTCGGACGGTCACAAGGATTAAGAGGCAGATGCTTGACTTTCAATTTTTAGTAATGATATTGAAAAAATGGAAATGTTGTAGTGGTTTTGGCTTATTTACAATTTTTCACCCCCAATGAAAGGAGGATTATCATGGCATATACTTGTAAGAATTGTGGTGCACTGGCTAATGAACCGGGTCATCTCTGTAACCCCTGCGGGGATGCGGCTAAATGCAGTTTCTGTGGTGTGCCCCAGGCAGATACCAAGCATATGTGTAAGGACAAACTGGCTGCCATGAAATATGTCTGTGAGGGATGCGGACGGGTTGCCATGGAGGAGGGCCATCTCTGCAAGCCTTCACCAGTCAGTTAATTACTGCTGATAGGGATCAAGGGGCGGCAGATCTCTGCCGCTTTTTTCCCTAGGCAACAGATGGAGCGACTGTGCATATAATGCAATGCACAAGCTTCCCAAAGCGCAGCAAGTAGATGCAAGAGACATCTGCGTTCGCTTCAGATGAACCCATATTTTGTATAGGAGGATATTGAAATGAAAGATAAACGTAGCCTACACTTACAGGTTCAGGAACTTTGCGATTGTTATGCCACCACTGATCCGCTCAAAGAGATGTCTGTGTTGCAAACAGATGATGGCAAGGATGAGGCTGCTTTGAAATGGATAGCCTTGGCCATCCTTCATGGGATCAATGCTAATGCCAAGAGGATTTCAATCTCAAGATCAAATGATGGAGAGATGAAAGTTGCTGCCGAATATCGGAA
>PVMK01114494.1_pt1 | contig 10119 bp, 8 predicted proteins | sample 1853481 | NCBI WGS metagenome assembly PVMK01 (sample SAMN08533507, study PRJNA380276) | Marine sediment metagenome, whole genome shotgun sequencing project.
TTATGGCCGTCTTCTTCAAACTCAGCGGTATAAAGGATTCGGATCGCTTCCTCATCGTCCACGATAAGGATTTTGTTCATCATTATCTCCACTGCCATAACGAGATGGCCTTCCGGGGATCAATCCTCCCCTCAAGGATAGGAACCATCGGTTGGATGAAAAGCTCCGCCGGGTTCGCCATCCATGATGTCTATCGAAAGACTACCTCCGACTGGATTTCGGGTTATTATTTATGGAAAGACAGTCGCCTCTCCATGAGCACTTATCTTCATTGCAGTACTCCATCCTTTCTGTAGCGAAGCACTCAACGTTATTCTCTGACTGTTGAACAGCGCGGATAATGTCGTTTTTTTTCATCGCATAAGTGTTTATACGCATTCCTTTTGCGATTTTTCTTACGTCGTTTATCTTCATACTATCTCTCCTTAAGCTCCAGTTGGATCTCTTCTTCTTTTAACAGGGACCAAGAGTTCATTTGACGTAATGATGGCCGTCACGCGAGAAGATCGACTATTTTCCGCTTGAATCCTTCAATGGCACCAAAGCTCTTCACCACATATCCATCGGCTTCAGACACTCGGGGATCATCTGCGTAGCTGTCATACGCAGTGACGATAAGGACTGGTAGATGGGGGTACTTGCTCTTGATATCATGCAGCACATCCCACCCCTCAAATCCGTTTAGATATAAGTCCAACAGGACCAGATCAGGTTTTGAATCCTCAAGGTATCGCTTAACGGATTCTGCATTAGCCACGCTCTCAACACTGTAGCCCTCATCCATCAATTCCTCGCAAAGGAGCTGTTGCATGTGCGGCTGGTCATCCACAATGAGCATGTTTAGCATCTTTCTCCCCTCCCTTATGCGTCGTGGCAACTTCTTGGATTTGCGAAATATTTCCAGAACTCTCTGTTTGCTTTAAATGTATCCGGATATCGCACTCGGGAAATAGGGTGCGAAGAGTGTGGATGAGATTATCATTTTTTCCAGAGGGATCGGTTAGGATCACGATTTTTTCCATGGTAACATTCCTTTTCCTAAGGGGCCTTGTGGGTTTCCTTCGGCAAGCTGAATACTCCTAATCAGGGCTGTGATATCTACAAAATGCCTTATTGCTTCCAGTTGCCTGGGGACATTTTCAAACCGACAAAAATGATACGTGCTATTTTTTTTATGGCATACCTCTTCTTTGTTTTGTTCACCGCAAAGCCGCTTTCTGTAGAAGAGGTCTTTCTTGGTCCCGGTTTATCCGGGTTAGGGTTTATGTCTTATGTTATCCAGGCAAATGAGTATTACCAGTCAATATCACTATCACCTCCTTGCTCCGCTTGGTTGACGCACAGTTTTAGGTCTCTACCCCCGCAACAGAGTTAGCCGGATGTAAGACCGAATCCACCAATCCCAGGATTTCCTCTGCTGTGGATGAACCTTTTCCAAGAAAATAATCGGCGCCGCTCTCATACGCAAATACTCGATATACGGGAAAATCATGATTTGTAAGAACGATAACGATGGTTGAGGGAAACTTGTCTTTTATCTGTTTGATCAGTTCCAAACCGGTTTCCCCTGGCAGTTTGATGTCCATGAAAATAAGATTGGGGAAAAACTCATTTGTCTTTTGTAAGGCCTCCTTCCCATTTTCTGCTTCTTCAATAACCATTGAAGGGAATCGAGAGCGCAAAAGACTCCTCAGTGAGTGCCGGAAAGTGTCATTATTCTCAACGATCAGCATTTTGCTCATCCTACGGTAACCTTTCGCTTGCTTCGCTCACTCGAGGCACAGGGACTCGAGATAGTTGGGAACTGTTTGAATTATTCTAAGAAAGGGCTTCGGAATAGTAAATGGGGTCAACACTGTATATTTGGTGGGGTAACACTGTATTTTTGATGGGATTACACTCTATTTCACGAAAAAGGCTGTATTTTTATGGCATAAAGGGGGTAGTTCCGATTATTTTGTAGAAACATATCAAAAAATAAGGGGTTGGTGATCCTTTGATAAAGCTTGACAGTAGTCAGGTAATCTTCCAAAATCGTTCCAATTCAACGCTTCAGGAGGACGGATATGAGTGAGCGCAACAGGCTTTTCCTATTGATCTCGATCATGGCAGCAGCGTCTCTGATCGTCGCGGGAGTCACGATCGCCATGCTTTACCGGGCCGCATTTTCTGAAGAAAAGGCACGCCTGGTGGAGACTGCCCAGAGTCAGGCGCGTCTGATAGAAGCGGTTGCCCGGTTCGACGTGGCTCACCAAAAAAAATGGCATCCTCACGTGGGCGTGCCGGCAGAGGCCACTCTGCGGCAAGTTATAGACGCCCATAAACACTACAAGGGGTTCGGTGATACAGGTGAGTTTACCCTGGCCCGTCGTGAGGGGGATTACATTATTTTCCTGCTTCGCCATCGGCACGGTGATCTTGATCAACCAAAGCAAATAGCCTTTATCTCAGACCTTGCTGACCCCATGCGAGCGGCGCTGCTGGGAAAGTCCGGCAACCTGGTAGGCCATGATTACCGGGGGGAGATTGTGCTGGCAGCGCACGAGCCGGTAAGGGGGTTGAACTATGGCATAGTGGCCAAGATTGACCTGGCTGAGATCCGGGCGCCGTTTGTTAGGGCCGGCGCAATAGCGCTGGGGTTTACGGTGCTGGTTGTTTTGGCCGGGGCATTGTCCTTCCTCCGGATCACCAAACCTGTGATTAGGCGTTTGAAAGATCAGGCTGACGAACTCAAGATCGCAAATAAGCTAATGAAAAAAGAAATGGCCGAGCGCGTGCGTATAGGGGATGAGATCAAATGGGAGGGAAAGGTAAATTCTGCGCTTTCCGAGCTATATGGACCGGTGATTTCTCCATCGGCCTCGATCTTAGATATCACGACCACCATTTTGGATGAGGCAAAGCAGTTGACGGCAAGCGACCATGGCTATGTCTCATCCATAGACCCTGTCACCGGCGACATGATCACACACACCCTTACTTCCATGATGCAAGGGCAGTGCCGGATGAGGGGAGAAAACCAGCGAACCTTATTCCCAAAGGCTGAAGATGGGTGCTACCCTTCTCTCTGGGGACATTCCTTGAACAACATGGAACCTTTTTTCACCAATTCACCAAAAACCCATAAAGCATCCACTGGAATCCCTGAAGGCCATATACCCCTTAAACGTTTATTGTCCGTACCTGTAATGTTGGGCAAAGAGCTGATCGGTCAAATTTCCATGGCCAACAAGGACAGCGATTATACGCAAAGGGATCTTAAGGCCATTTGTCGTATGGCCGAGTACTACGCACTGGCAATTCAGCGCAACCGGGCCGAAGAGGAACTCCAAAAGGCCCATCAAAAATTGGAATCGCGAGTTGAGAAGCGAACAATAGAACTCTCAAAGGCCAATACGCTCTTAAAACAGGAAATTACCGAACGTAAAAAGACAGGGGAGAAACTCAAACAATCAGAGAACGAGCTTCGGCGTCTCTCCTCCAAGCTGCTGACCGCCCATGAAGAAGAAAGCAAACGGATCGGCCAGGAACTCCATGATGGACTCGCACAGACGCTCAGTGCCGTCAAGATCTGGGTGGAAAATGCCATTATACAACTGGGCCAAAAGGATCCCGTGGAAGCCGCCAAATCACTCGAATCCGTTGTTCCCCTGGCTCAAGGAGCTGTTGAGGAGGTCAGGAGGATTTCAAAAAACCTAAGACCTTCGTCTCTGGATGATCTTGGTCTCCTGGCAACGATTTCCTGGTCGTGTCAGGAATTCAACACGCTATATGCCGGGATTGAGATCCAAAAGAAAATGGAAATAGAGGAAGCCCATGTGCCTGATCCTTTAAAGATTGTCATCTATCGGGTATTACAGGAAGCCCTGAACAATATCGCCAAACACAGCGGAGCCAACCTTGTGCGCATTTCCCTGAAAGCCGCAGGCGGCATGATAGAAATGATCATCGATGATAACGGAGAAGGATTTGAAATGGAATATATCCTCTCGGGTCAGCGGTCTGTCAGAGGGCTTGGGATTGCCAGCATGAAAGAACGAACCGAACTCTCAGGTGGGTCTTTTTTGATCGAATCGTGCAAGGGTGTGGGGACTACTGTGCGGGCATCGTGGCCACTAACATAGGGAATGCATAGATCACCTCCTGGTTAAATCAACCAATATAGAGTCCGTTATATATCGATAATCCCCTTTTCCATGGCAAAGGCCGTGAGTGCGGCGGTATTATGGAGGTCCAATTTTCCCATCAGATTTGACCGATGTTTTTCCGCGGTCTTTAAGCTGATAAAAAGTTGCTCAGCTATCTCCTTATTCTTATATCCTTCTGCGATGAGCTTCAGGATCTCACGTTCCCGCTGGGTGAGAGTGTCCCAGGGCGCGGCCTTTAAGGCTCTCCTTCCCTCCAGATACCCGCCTATCACCTTCTCCGAGATATCCGGACTCAGATATCGTTTTCCCTCAAGAACATTTTTCACCGCTGTCACAAGCTCATCATGGCCGGCATCTTTAAGGACATAACCGTCCGCGCCAGCCTTGAGCGCTGAGAGGATATATTCTTCGCCTTTGTGAACCGTTAAAACAACAATCTTTGTGGCGGGGTTTCTTTTTTTTATCTCGGTGATGGCCTCCATGCCGGTCATCCTTGGCATTGAAAGGTCAATGAGCAGGAGGTCGGGCGATAGGGTTTCAACGGATCGGACCGCGGCGCGGCCGTCTTCCGCCTCCCCAACAACTTCAAAGTCAGGGTCGGAAGAAAGGAGCGCCCGTAACCCCTGCCTCAGTATGGTATGATCTTCTGCGATCACGATTTCGTAAGGGTTTTTCATATTATCATCTCCCCCTGTAGTATTAACACCAACGATCAGATCGATTCAATGAAAATATCTGGAGTTAGTTTTCCCCGAGGTCTCATTCCGTCCACTGAGAATCGCCCGAACGGTATTATCCGTGCTCTTTCGGCGTTAACCCTTTCAAGCCGGTCTTCGAATCTCTCGTTAAGGTCTCAGACATAAGTCTGGGCCTCCGCGGGCCTTGAAACTACTCTGGGGGGCCAACCTACCACAGATGATCACTGGGTTCAAACCCATTAATCCCATCAGGAAATCCTGGAGAACTTCCAAAACCACCCCATATTTCCCAATGTTGACTTTTGCCTTAAACTCAACATTCACTTTCGATGTCAATCAAATAGGGCGTTAATTCAAATAGTTATCGGCTTTCAATATCACACAATTTCTCTGGTTTGTATTTTCTTGGTTGATTTTGATAGCAATACTGCGCCTTAATCAACATTCAAGAAAGGCTATTGATGAGAGAATTTAACCTCCTTCATACTATATCTGACACTTGAATCCAAATTCTGCTGAGATTATTTTGCATACGAAGCAATCTCCGAAATACAAAGATTGCTGATTCTTGCTAAAGGTCAACTCACGGAAAAGCTGTGATATCATCAGATGTGAAGATTAAGCCCTGGTTGAGATATGTCATGGATATCGCTCGAAAATGATGCCTCTCAAATCTGGTGATAACTCCAACGTACCACAACTTGGACGAATGTTGTGATATGAGCTCATTACCTCAAAGAGAGCCTTTTGTGGATCTGGTGGACGTTATTACTTGTGAATTAGTGTGGTTTTTTGGAATACGACAAATGAAGTGATCCCCGGCAAGCTGCCAAGAATCAGAGATTAACATCACATAAATCTGGTTGGATCTAAACAATGTTGACGCCGATGTTTAAAATCCTCAGGGGCTTAAATCCTACGGATTGGAGACCGTGTGCCTGTCATAAACCAAACCCTTCCTCCAACAGAAAACATTCTAAATGATGCCTTATGGTCAGTTCGGACTTTACAATCCAATAAAATATTGATAGGTTTTTCATGAGCTGTGCTGTTTACGTTCAATTTAATCGAGCTATGATTTTTCTGGAAGAGTAAGAGCTTTGAATTGATTAACCAACGGACGAAAACGCCTAAGACGAGGTGGGAGAAGTACCATGAAACTGAAAATAAATCTGGTGTCCGTTGCCGGAAATCTGATCGGTGCTTTGTTGACCTTTCTATATTTCGCGTACATCAATGTGGACCTGCAGACGTTACAGGGCACAGGATCAATGCTTATAAGTGTAGTATTTTTTGTCATAGGGACGGCATTTATTTTTTCTGTGATTGTGACAATCAATCAGCGGTGGTCCCGCCCCTTGTTCAATGACCCCCAGGGAGAGATAACAAAAGATGGGCCCAATGGGCTATATTCCGAGGAACTGAGAAGGAAGGCTCTTCAACTGGTTCCCATGCTGACCGGAACCACTTTTCTGGGATGGATCATGGCCGGGTTCATTTTCGGAATGCTCATGCCGATCATCTTTCATGCCTTTTTCGGGATGGCACCGATGACCCTTACGGAGAGCCTGAGGAGGATTCTTGGTATTATAGTTGTCGGCGGGTTCAGCACAAGCCTCTTTATCTATTTTGCCACAGAAAGCATATGGCGTAAACAGATTCCCCTGTTTTTCCCGGAAGGGGATCTGAGCGAGGTCAAAGGTGTTTTCAAGCTGAGCGTGAAGGCGCGTCTTCTTATTGTCTTTCTCATGATCAGCCTGATCCCCCTGACTATGCTCGGGGTTTCTGCTTACTGCAGGGCTCTTGCGTTACAGACTGCCGGACCTGCAGCGGGGGCCCAGATTATTTCCAGCCTGTTGCTTCAAATCCTCTTTATCGTTGCTGTGGGGTTTGTAATGTCAGTAACCTTATCACTTGTTGTATCCAAAAGCGTCTCCGCACCCTTGAAAGAGATGGAGACCGCCATGAAAGAAGTTGAAAAAGGAAATCTTGATGTGCGCATAAAGATAGTCTCAAACGATGAGATCGGGGCAGTTGGCGAGGGTTTCGGCAGGATGATCAAGGGGCTGAAGGAATCTGAGGCCATAAAAGAATCCTTTGGAAAATATATCAGCCAGGAGGTCCGTGACGAAATCCTCTCAGGCAGAATCCCTTTGGACGGGGAAATGACGCGTGCGACGATGCTCTTTTCAGATCTGAGAGACTTCACCCCTTTTGTGGAATCGACCCATCCAAAGCAGGTGGTGAGTATTATGAACCAGTATTTCTCCGAGATGGCCGAGGCGATTAAGAGAAATAACGGGCTGATACTTCAATATGTGGGAGATGAGATAGAGGCGGTTTTCGGCGCACCTGTTCCCCATGATGATCACCCGGATATGGCAGCAAGGGCCGCGTTAGAAATGAAAAGAAGATTGATCCATTTAAACGAGAGGTTCAAGGCCCAGGGTGTGGCACCATTTCGCCACGGGATAGGCATTCACTCCGGGGCGGTATTAGCCGGTATCATCGGGAGTAAAGAGCGGAGTTCTTATGCGCTGGTAGGAGATACGGTGAATCTGGCTTCCAGGATCCAAGGGCTGACCAAGGAGTTTGCATGTGATATCATTCTAAGCCAGACTACACATGATCTGGTAGCCGGGGCTTATAATATGGAGCAACTGCGCGCTGTAAAGGTAAAGGGTAAAAGCGAAGTGACGATGGTCTACAAGCTCTTGAGTCATAACGGTTCAGTGGGTTAAAGGTTCAAAGGTTCAAGGTTCAGAGGTTAAGGGGTGAGACAGGTCCTATGTGTAACATTCTGGTAATTTACCATTCCCAGGCAGGTCATACTCAAAGGATGGCCGAAAGTGTTGCCAAAGGCGCCGGCTGTATCGAAGATGTAACCGTCGTGCTGAAGAGGGCAGCAGAGGCCAACCTCCGGGACCTGCTGGAATGTGACGGGTTGGCTATCGGATCTCCCGAATATTTTGGATATATGGCCGGGATGGTAAAAGACTTCTTTGACAGGACCTATAATGAGGCGCGCGGGAGAAAAGAGGTGTTCAAGAAACCATATGTTCTATTTGTCAGTGCAGGGAATGACGGGACAGGGGCCTTGAACAGCATGGAACGTATAAGTACGGGATATCAGTTTAAAAAGGTCTATGAACCGGTTGTGGCAAAGGGAGAGGTTGATCGGGACACTATTATCAGATGCGAAGAGTTGGGAAAGATTATTGCGGCCGGATGCAGGGAAGGAATATATTAAAGCAAAACAAAGGAGAGACGGAAATGTCAGAGTTATTTGAAAGAAGCGAAATCAACGGGATGGAGTTAAGTAATAGATTTGTTCGTTCGGCAACCTGGGAAGGGATGGCTGCGGAGGATGGCGCATGCACACCCAAGCTGATGAAATTGATGACAGACCTTGCAGAAGGGGGGGTAGGGCTGATTATCTCAAGCCATGCATATATAATGGAGAACGGGCAGGCGGGACCGTGGCAGATTGGGGTCTACAAAGACGAATTGGTCGAAGGTTTAAGAAAAATGACGCAGGCAGTCAAAGAGCACGGCAGCCGGTCCGTACTTCAGATCTCTCATGCAGGTTTTTTTGCTAATCCGAAACTGATCGGTCAGACACCTCTGGCCCTTTCAGCGGTAGAAGGGTTTTCGAAATCTCCCCGCAAGGTGATGACCGAGGAGGAGATAGGAAATATTGTTGGAGCATTCGGGCAGGCCGCTCGCCGGGCCAAAGAAGCGGGCTTTGACGGGGTCCAGATCCATGCGGCTCATGGATATCTGCTGAGCCAGTCTTTATCACCGGCCTTCAACAAACGTGAGGACAGCTACGGTGGAGATCTGGAAAATCGAGCCAGATTTATGATGGAAGTACTCAGGGAGGTACGGTCTGTTGTTGGCACTGATTTTCCTGTTCTGGTCAAGATGAACTCCGAGGATTGTTTAGAAGACGGACTCATTTTAGAGGACTCTGTTCAATTTGGTGCGATGCTGGAGGAAAAGGGAATCGACGCGATCGAGTTGAGTGGCGGGACTTTTCTCTCCGGTAAGCTTAGCCCTTCGAGAGGTAAGATCAATTCAGAGGAAAGGGAGGCGTATTTCCGGGAAGCGGCAAAGCTCTTTAAGGAGAAGATAAACATTCCTTTGATCCTTGTAGGAGGAAACCGCTCAGTTGAAATGGCAGAGAAGCTTCTGAATGACGGGTATGCCGATTACATCTCCATGAGTCGGCCCTTTATCCGCGAACCCGGTCTGATAAAGCGTTGGGCATCCGGTGATATCCAACCTGCCGCATGTCTTTCCGACAATCAATGCTTTGGTCCAGCCATGGCCGGACAAGGGATCCTCTGCGTGGTGGAAAAGCAGGAAAAAGCGAAAGAATAGAGCCATGAGCCAAAAAAAATCATTGACATTTTCGGAAAATTTCTATTTCATGTGTTGGGCTGTTGTTCAGCCAGAATTTCGATCCCTATTTGACATACATTATGGAGTTTCTCATTTTCAATCCAACTCGAATTCACCGTTCATATAAGAGCTTTTTTCAATATCTGATATTCAGTCCCCACAGGGACATAATGAATTGTTGGCCGGTTTCCAAATAAACCTAAACACTGAATGTGTCTGAAAGGAGGCAAAAGCTATGAAAAAGAGCATTTTTGGATTAAGTGTCTTAATGGCAGCCTGTTTTGTCATGTCAATTGGTTTCACTGCATTGGGAAAAGATGTCATCAAGATCGGGGTTATCGGTCCCATGCATTTCATGCAAGGTAAGGGGCACTGGAACGGGGCACTTATGGCCCAGGAGGAGATCAATGCCAATATGGGAATCCCGGTGGGCGATACGTGGTATCCCATCAAGCTCGTAAAAGCGGATTCCAACGAGTTCTTGAGCATTACCGATGCCACTAATGCCATGGAGCGGTTGATGTCCCAGGACAAGGTGGATTTTGTTGTGGGCGGTTTCAGGAGTGAGGCTGTGCCGGCCATGCAGGATATTGCCATGGACTACAAGAAGATTTTCCTCGGTGTCGGTGCTGCTCATCCACAGATCTGCGCCAGAGTGGGCAAGGATTATGACAGATATAAATATTGGTTCCGGGTTACCCCTGTTAATTCATTATACCTGGGCAAGGTATGTTTAATCAATCTGGGAACGCTTGGCGCCATAGTAAGAAAGACCCTGGGTATCAAAAAACCCAAGGTGGCCATCGTCGCTGCAAAGGTGCTGTGGGTTGAACCGCTGGTTGGTGCGTTCAAGAAACATATACCCAAGA
>PVMK01126044.1_pt1 | contig 10119 bp, 12 predicted proteins | sample 1853481 | NCBI WGS metagenome assembly PVMK01 (sample SAMN08533507, study PRJNA380276) | Marine sediment metagenome, whole genome shotgun sequencing project.
AAAGCCCCGATTTCACTGACTATAGAGGAACCTGAGTACTACAGAGAAACGTGACACTGTATTCCTAATCCGAAGGTCGCGTGTTCGAGTCACGCCGGGGTCATTACTCTAACTGCTTCAAGGCGTTCCGGTTACGATAGTGGCCGGCGCGCCTTCTTCATCTCTGAAACGCCTAGTGGGACAGTTTCTGGGACAGATTGGGTTGAGGCCGGTTCTGAGAACCGGTGCTCGGAAAGAGTCCGGACGGCCGCGACAGGCATAGTACGGGCAAAGTGGCTCTGAGACGCTCCTGGTTGCGTGAGTTCCTGAACGGTCCTCGGATTGGAAATCCGGAGGCCGGAGGCGGCAAGGTGATCGGCCCCGACGAGCGACTGACCCCACTCGAAGCACTCAAGGCGATCACCCTGTGGGGCGCCTACCAGCACTTCGAGGAAGATCAGAAGGGCTCGATCGAGGTGGGCAAGCTCGCCGACCTCGTGATCCTGTCCGGCAACCCTCTCACCGTGCACCCCATGGACATCTCAAGGATTCAGGTGATCGAGACGATTAAGGAAGGCGCGACCGTCTTTCGGGCTCCGTAGCGTGATTCAACCACCGGGCTTTCGGCCGTCGCCCCGCTGCCGGGGGATTGGAGTCCTCTTCTGACGGCATCCATACTAGAAGTTGTAAATGAGCAGCACACTCGCTCTTGTGGTGTTGTTTGAAGGGGTCCCGAGATTCCTTCGGTCTGCATATTCGACTTCCCCGCCAACCACGATGTTGTTCCATTCTGCGGCTGGCCGATAGAACAAGTTGATCAGCACTTTATTGCCGCGTTCGTAGAATCCAGTCGGAAAAAACGACTTGGCTTCCGAGTTCGCAATTCGATGGCGGAAGTGAACTCTGTGGACCAGTCGTGCTCAAACCCCAAGAAACCAGAGAATACACCTACATTCTCGAAGTTCCCGGTGTCTGGATTGTATGCGAGATCCATGTCAACAAAAGCGAAATCACCCAGAAATCCCGCCGTCCCTGAACCCCCGTTTACACCCATCTTGAACCTGTTCCTGACGCCCAGCGGTACAGCAGCGGCCACAACAATTCCATATCCCGTAAGCGCCTGACTATCCCTATCACCCGATGTGAACTGGACCCGATTCCGTCTCAGAACGCCGGCAACCATCCAACGGAACAAACCGGTGTCATGACTTACTCTTGCGGCAAGACTGGGAATCACCGTCGTGCCTTCCGCTCCAAGTGCATCAGGTTGGATAAGCTTGGGTTTGGAGTATTCCAATGAGAATTGGTACTTCCATTTGTTGCTTTGGTTGTAATAGCGCACCTGGGGTGGTCTCGAACCCACGGCTCCACCGGCAAAACGACCGTCGATCCCTTGAATCAAGTAGGCTATGCTGGATGTCGTTGACCAGGATTTGCCGATCAGCCAGTGTCGCGAGCGCAGGAACAGGTGTCTGATTCTGAATTTTTCATCATCCCCCTTCCAGTCAAACTCCATCCTGATCAGCAGGTCGCCCAAGTGTCGCTTCGCAATTAGCGCATCCAGACCAATCCTGGACATGTTGACGGTCCAGGTGGAATTGGGAAACCGAAAATCGTCGGCGCCCGCAGGAATGGTGGGTTGGGTGAGGTCATAGGCATGAAAGTTCTTCTTGTTGTCCAGAACTGCGAGCATGCGGAATGAGCCAAATATTCTCAGGGCCTCTCGCCCATCTGCGGAGTAGATGAACAACCCGTTTTCATCCGGAATATCATGGGGGTGAACCTGACCATGACCCGTCGAATCATGGGTAATGCGGATGGTATCCGGAGGGACTGGGACTATCTGCGCATAGGCATCGGGAATGGTGAACAATGAGAGAGCAGCGATAAGGGCTACACAAAGGCTGCGGTAGCTCACGGAAGCCTGGACGCGATGGCATCAAGAATCCGGGCGGCAATTTGATCACCGGTCTCACGCTCCAGCTCACGGATGCCGGTCGGGCTCGTGACATTGAGTTCGGTCATGAAGTCACCGATGACGTCGATGCCCGTGAACACCAGACCCCGATCACGAAGCACGGGGCCGATCTGCTGGCAGATCCACAGGTCCCGGTCCGTGAGCGGTCTGACCTCCGCCCGCGCACCGGTGGACAGATTGCCGCGGTGGTCGCCGTGGGGCGGGATGCGCACCAGCGCCATCGGCACCGGCTCGCCATCGATGAGCATGATCCGTTTGTCTCCAGAGTCGACGATCTCGGGAAGGTACTGCTGAACCATGGCGTAGCGGGCGCCCCCGTGGGTCACGGTCTCCAGTATCACGTTGTGGTTGCCGTCATTGGCATCGGTGACGAACACCGACTGACCGCCCATGAGGTCCAGCGGTTTGACCACCACCCGGTCATACTCGGCGACGAACGCACGCATCTCCTCCAACGACCGACTGATCAGCGTCGGCGGGACGCAGTCCGGAAACCAGGCCACGAACGCCTTCTCGTTGGCATCTCTCAGGCCTCGCGGCCGATTGACCACTACGGCCCCACGGTCTTCGGCGCGCTCGAGAACGTAGGTGGCAACGATGTATTCCATGTCGAACGGCGGATCCTTGCGCATCAGGATGACATCCATGTCGCCGAGCGGCGTCACCGCCGAGTCTCCGAGGACGAACCACGTCGTTGGATCATCGGCGACCTGCAGATGGGTCAGGCGCCCAAAGGCCTCGCCGTCGCGCAACCAGATGTCTTGCAGCCGTCCGTATAGGATCTCCCACCCACGGTCCTGCGCTTCGAGCAGCATCGCCAGGGTACTGTCCTTGTGCGGCTTGATGGACTCGATGGGGTCCATGATCACTGCCAGTTTGCGACCGCTCACGACGTCGATTCCTCAGTCCCGTACATGGCGACTCATGGCCTGTCGGGCCTTTGGTCTGATCGCCAGCACGAGCGCTTCAAGCTCGAAGACGTGCGGGTCCGAGATGCCCAGGTTCCGCAATCCTGCGGCTAGTTCGAGCAGATACTCGACGTTGGTCCCACTGGCTCCAGCGCAACGGGTGATCTGCGCAGCCATTGGGCGGGGTACTCATGGCGTACCGATGCCGAAACGAACGGTATTCCTTCGTTATGACATGTTCCAGCAGATCCATCCTCAACTGCTCACATCGTAGCACGAGGTCACCCCTTCTTCTGGTCATTTCGCGTCAGTTGTTCGGGGCCCGGATCCTCCACGTACTTGTCCGGAATCGCCGGGTCCAGCGAGTTCCGGACCGCACGCACGGCTGGGGTCATGATCTCGAGCCCGGCCTCGTTGAACGCATCCTGGATCTTCTCCGAGAGTTCGGTCCGGGTCTCGAGCGTCTTCTTCGGGTCCTCGAGCGCTACCACCAGCGTGTAGGTCACCGCGTAGTCGTCCAGGCTTGACTGGTCTACCGCCGGCTCGGGATCGGATGCCACGTTCGACGTCTTCTTCGCCGCACCCACGAGCAGATCGTACACCTGCTGCCACTCCGTATCGTATCCGATGCCCACGGGGATCCGGAGCCTCAACCCGCCGGCGGCCGAGGCCTCAGACAGATTTACGATCTCTCCCTGCAGGATGACCGTGTTGGGGATCGCCACCCGCTCTTTCTCGAGCGTCCGGACCAGGGTGACGAACATTCCCAGCTCCATCACGTCTCCGATCGTGTCACCGATTCGAACGCGATCGCCGATCTCGAACGTCCGGTTGTACGTCAGGATGACCCCGCTAATCAGGTTGTCGACCGACGAGCGCCCACCGAACGTGAGCAGCGCGCCCACGAACACCGAGGCGCCCTTGAATATCGCACTGCCGGAGCCCGGCAGGAACGGGTACATGACGACGATCGCGAAGATGACGGCCAGCATGTGAACCAGGCGGTACGTCACGTCAGCCCAGGCCGGATTGAACGATCCCAGCGTGATGTCACCGCTGCCGAGGGCACTCATGAAGATCCGGAACAGATGGAGCCCCCACCGGAACACGACCACGATGAGAATGACCGTGATCAGGTTCGGGATATAGCGGACGATCGAGAGGCCGATCTGGGCTAGCGGTTGCAGGACTAATGGCATGACCCGATGCGCGAAGGGCTCGGTCGCCGGGATGCTGGTCAGGACGAGCGGGATGTACAGGTAGAACAAGAACAGGATGAGACCGAACCGGAGAATCCGGAGGGCGAGCTGCGCCGCTTTGGCGGCCCGCCCCGAACCCAGGATCACGATTTCTTGGAAGCGGAACCCGGTCGACGTCGCGCTCCAGGCTTCCAGGCGGGCGTCGAGGGCCTGGAATGCCCGCTTCATGCCCAGCAGCAACAGGGCTAAAGCCGCCGTATAGCCGACGATGCGCACGAGGCCGACGATGATGTGTTCGGTTCTCTCCACGCTCTCCGTTGACAGAGCGATGGCGATCTCGGCCGCGTAGGCCTTGAGAATCAGCACAACGGCCAAAAGGCTGAGTATCAGCGCCAGGAATCGAGTCCCGCGCCGCCAGGCCGCACGGTGCATCCTGTCGCCGGCGATACGCGACACGACCGCCAGGATCAACTCGCGCAGGCCGAAGATCAGCAGCACCGCCAGGAGAGGCAGGACGAACAGGCCCACGATCCAGTCAGCGAACCCCAGTTCCGCCGTCAGCCAGTGCCCTATCGCTTCCATGCGCATTGGCTCCTCTCCCTACCGCGGGAACAGTAGTCGATAGCTGGAGGCGGGTGCTCCAACGACCCTAACTTCAGTGCTCCACTTGACTCACTGAAAGTTCAGCAGCGCCTCGAAAGCAGCCAGTTGCTGCGCTCCGACCAGCATTCGACCATTCACGAAGAACGTCGGCGTACCGTTGACGCCATGGGCGAGCGCGTCGCGGTGATCCGCGGCGACGACAGCTCGTTTCGCTCCCGAGTCGAGGCAGGTGGAGAAGGTCTCGACATCGAGCCCCAGCTCTTCCGCGTACGCCTTGAGGCTGGGCACGTCCAACGCCCCCTGGTTCTTGAATAGCGCGTCGTGATATTCCCAGAACCGCCCCTGATCGAACGCACACTCGGCGGCCTCGGCCGCCTTCCTCGCGTTCGGATGAATGCTGCTGAGCGGGAAGTTGCGCACGACGTACTTCATGCGATCGCCGTATTCGGACATCAGGGCGGGATACGTTTCGCGGATGTAGCGACCGCAGAACGGGCACTCGTAGTCGGTGAACTCGACGATCGTGATGGGCGCGTCGTCGGCTCCGCGCTGGGGTCGTCCCTCCGTCGCGACATCCCGGACCTCGAGGGTCGGCGTCGGCGACACGGCCGCGCGCGGCTGCGCCTCCGGGCTCGAGCCCGCCATGGAGAATCCGGCCATGAAGCCGCCCACGGAGCCCGCGAGCAGACCCAACGCAAGAAAGACGTAGGTCTTCTTCACTTTGAGAGTGATGGTCTCGGTGTCTGGTGACTGAGTCATTCGTCAGGTCCCGTCCTGGATCTCGTGATGGTGAACCAAGCCCACCATGGCGCGGGGACGCCGGTGGGCGGAGCCACAGGGTAGGGGACGGCGGGCACGGTGCCCGGCGGGCCGACCCTGAAGCAGCTCGACTGCTCCAGGGCCGGCCGTCCAAGGCGTCAGGTTCTGCAGAAGAGGAACGAGGCGGCAATGCACTCGTCATAGTCGAACTCGTTGGCACCAGCAATACACGCCGCTAGATCGGTGGTGCACTGCTGCTGTCTCGCGGGGTCGACGCAGGTTTCTGAGTCACAAAAGATACTCGGATTCCGGCACACACCGAGCGCTCCTGCGGCGCACTCCTCGGCATTCGCTTCGGGATTCTCTGCCAGGCAAGCGGCGAAGAACGTACTGCATTCCTCATTCACTGCGGGATCGGCTGAGCAGTAGGTCTCGTTGCAGAACAGGCTCCCATCGGGGTCCGCCTGGCACGAAATGAGCGCTGCTGCCACGCATTCCTCAGCATTCAAGCTATCTGCCGCGCAAACAGTGAAGACCGCAGTGCATTCCTCATTCACTGCAGGGTCGGATGAACAGTAGGTCTCGTTACAGAACAGGCTCGGATCGGGTTCCGGCTGTTCCACCTGGCAACTCTCGAGCGCGCCCGCAACGCATTCCTCAAGCGTAGCGCTGGTACTCGCCGCACAATCCGCAAAGAAATCTGTGCACGTTTCATTGACCACGGCATCGGCTGAGCAGTAGGTCACGTTACAGAACAGGCTCGGATCGCCATCCTCCGGCAAACATACCTCTCCTTCCGGGGGAGCGGTCGTCTCGTCGGAGCAGGCGCTCACGGTGAGGGTGGCCAGGCCACCGACGAACAACGCGAGAAGAACCAACCTAGGTGCTTTCACGATTTCCTCCTGTCGGACCTCGTTGACTCTTGACTACCAACTACTATCGACAAGTACAGTACCTCTAGATCCCGTCGGGCCAGCGGATCGGCTTCGTTACGGGCGGCCAGATCGGTACGTCACGCATCGTCAGCCCGTTCTGCCGCAGCCGCCAGAAGAGATGGTCGAATCGATCCTGACCGAAGAACGGCTCGCCGCGGAAGCACATGTTGGGCACCCCGCCGTGACCTGACGCAATTTGCGCCGGTTGACTTTCCTGCCAGACCGCGTCGTACTTGGCAGGATTCTTCTGGATATCCGCAATCGTTTCGTCGTAGTTCTTCTCGGTCTGCAACTTGTTCCAGGTCGCGGGGATATCGGCCGGCCAGAATTCTGACTGGCCACCCCAGATCAGCGGGCCCGTGAAGAGCAGGAACTCCATGGACTTGCCCGCCAGTTGAGCGGCATTGGCAAGTCGTACCATCCACGAGATCCAGGTCTGGCCCTCGATGGTGGGGACTTGCCCGTAGTTGAGCCCGAGAAACGGATAATGGTTCTGATCGATGGGATCCGGGTTGGCAAACTTCCACGGAATACCCTGGAATTGTGCAACGCGATAACAATCCCACACACAGTCCGCCCACTTGTACCATCTGCCACCCTGTTTGTAGTTGGTCTTCTGGGCTGGTTCGTGGTGTACTGCATTTCCAGTATCATCAACCGCTCCACCCGCCACATCCGGCATGCGGATAGCACCCGGAAAGATCACGCGCATGGTCACTGTGCAGTTGTAGTTGGATTGGAGGTAAGCAAGGCGGTTGATGACCAGATAGCTATAAGGGCTGCGGATCGAATCAAAGACAACGACCTCCAGCGGGTTATCGGAGGTGACCTCCTCCGTCAGCGGGGCAGGAATAGGATCGAATTCGTCTGGCTTGTGCTCATGATCATTCCCGTTGTTGCAGTCGTGGTGCCGCCAAAGCCAATTGTTCGCGTCGGCCGGCGGATTCACCGGGTTGGGCACCGGCGGTAGTTCCGGCGGTCGGAAGTCGCTTTTCTTGTCGCTTGCCATGTCGTTATCCCTCTCTTTTCGAAGTGCCACCCGGAGCTTGAGGGCTCCTAGTTCGGTGGTCGTACCTTGATCGAGGACGTGCGGTTGTCCCAATCAATACCGCTGTCATCCATATCCACTCTACTTGTCTCGACAATGAGACTGTCGCCCTCGAAGCCGTCGAATTCGAAGAGGATGGCGGACCACCCACCAGACAACAGGATCGACGAGATGCAATCATCCCAAGTATCCGTGACTCCGCATGGGCCAGGCAGGTTGCCGAGATCTGAAAAATCGCGGCGCAGCATGAACCCATCGCCATCGAAATCGTCGAACTCGAAGATGGCGACGCCCGCGATTGTTGGCAGCTGTACGGTGATCGTCACATCGTCGGTGTCCGTAGCGCCCTCGTCATCCGTAACGGTAAGGGTGACCGTGTGGACGCCTACCTCGAACTCCGAGTTCAGCGTCTCGCCCGTCCCGATCTCTGCCCCGCTCTCGGACCAGCTCCAGCTCGCGAGCGTGCCGTCCAAGTCTATGCTGCCGGATCCGTCCAACCTCACGAGTTCGGACCCGTCGTTGTCCGCGTCCACGACCGTCTGATCAAAGCCCGCGTCTGCGATCGGCGGCAGGTTGCCACCCGTTGAGACCACGGTGATGATCACGTCGTCGGTGTCCGTAGCGCCCTCGTCATCCGTAACGGTAAGGGTGACGGTGTTAATGCCTACATCGAACGTCGTGTTCAGCGTCTCGCCTGTCCCGATCTCGGCGCCGCCCACGGACCAACTCCAGTTGGCGATCGTGCCGTCCAAATCCGTGCTGCCGGATCCGTCGAGAGTCACGAGTTCGGACCCGTTGTCATTCGCGTCCTCGACCGGCTGATTCGGACCCGCGTCGGCGATCGGCGGCAGGTTGCCACCCGCGGAGACCACAGTGATGACCACGTCGTCCGTGCCGGTAGCGCCCTCGTCATCCGTAACGGTGAGGGTGACCGTGTGGATGCCTGCATGCGCCGCCACGTCCAGCGTCTCGCCCGTCCCGACCTCCAAGCCATTCACCGACCAGCTCCAGCTTACGATCGTGCCGTCCACATCCGCGCTGCCGGATCCGTCCAGGGTCACCGCTTCGGACCCGCTGTTATCAGCGTCCACGACCGACTGATCCGGGCCCGCGTCGGCGATCGGCGGCAGGTTGGGGCCCACACACGTCACATCGAACTGGGCGAGCGCCGTCTGACCGGCCACGACGTTGACGTTCCGAGGATTGTTCGTCGTCTCACAGTTGAGCGCGATGCCGTCCAGCCCGACCGAGTACGTACCGGCCGTGAGGTTCGGGAGGGTGACGGTTGAGTTCGCGCCGATGGTCGGACCATCCACGCCATCGAGCGTGACCGTGTAGCCATCTGCGTCGATGTCGGCACCCGTCGTCACGGTGACGACCTCGATCGCGCCGGTGGTAGGAACGTCGTTCTCGTCGTCATCCCCGCAGCTGACAGATACGAGGCCAATGGCGAGGAGTGTGAGCGGTAGTCGCAGTCTCATGATCAGTATCCAGCGTGGTTGTTCTGGTCTATTACTTGCGAATTACGCATCGGCCGGCGGCGCCTGCTGCCAGGGCCACCGGCCGTTCATATCCAGCACCGTCGTCCAGCTGAGTAACGTTCGGATCACGATGACCAGAGCGAGTAACCCCAGGCTCTCCGGCGTCGGCTTCACCGTGACGGTCTTGATGATCGTGACGGCGACGAGGATCTCGAGTCCTATGATCACTACGCGGCCCAGCGACTCCCGATACACGTGGTAGGCGCCCGACACACCCACCGTGCGGGACTGGACGAAGAACCGTACCGTGACGATCAGGAAACCGAGAACGAGCGCACCCGCACCGATGATCTCTCCAATCCTTCCAACGTCTGCGAGTACACTGATTACGGTCTCGGGCACAGTCCTACTCCTGTCCAGCGGCTTGCCAGGGCCAGTGCCCTTCGACTTCTACGGTGAGCGTCCAGCTGACGGCCGTCCGGATGAGGACCAGGATGCCCAGGGCCGTCAGCGAGCCGAACGTTGGCGTCGTCGTAATCGTCTCAATGACATCCGAGAGGACCAGGATCTCCAGGCCGAGCAGGAGTGGGCGGCCCAGTCCCACCTTGAACTGGCTGAAGTTCTGCTTCGGGGCGACTCTTCGGAAATCCGAAGCGTACCGGGCGACGACGAGTGTAAAGCCAACCACGATCACCACTACGGCGACCAGTGTGATCGCCGCGCCGGCGTGTTCCAGTAACTCGAGGATCTGCTCGATCATGTTGACTCAGTCGAGAGTGCGCCGACCAATGAGGTCGGCTGTCTTCGCGGCAGACACAGGGACTCAATCCCGTATGCCAGCCACAGCAGGTAGTGGAACAGTTCTTTGATCACAGCACCTTCACGCGCTCGAAACGCTTCTGGAAGAACGGGTCACCCGTCTTCTCGTAGTCCGAAGGATTGATCCCCGGATTCTCAGCGAAGAGTCGAGACGTGTCGTACGTGGTGCGGCCCTTGACTGCCGTGCGCCGGAACAGGGTCTCACCCACCCGGTACCAGATCGTCTTGAACCGACCATTGACCTCCGGATCGCCGCTATGAAGCGACGTGTCAGGGGCCGAACGCCACCGGGAGGCTCCCCGGGCGAACGCCGTGTGGCGCCCGTCCCGGGGAGTGGAAGCACCAGTGAGGCGACTGACGCTTCCGGGGTCATGAGACCGCACAGAGGCTGAACGGCATCCACGTCTTCA